>JAABUK010002484.1_pt1 | contig 32912 bp, 40 predicted proteins | sample 5559141 | NCBI WGS metagenome assembly JAABUK01 (sample SAMN10711869, study PRJNA513367) | rock metagenome | isolation source: Antarctica rocks | place: Antarctica: Victoria Land, Pudding Butte nord | collected 2016-01-03 | reverse complement strand
CCCCTATGTGGTTTGGACGGACCTATTGAACATGTCGGAAACCATCTCGACTTCGGTTAATGCGGCATCGATCTTTTCGGCGGAGGAGAGTTGGGGTTTGCCGCCGAAGAGGAAGGACATCTTGGTTGGTCGGTGGTGGGAGTGGCAATGGCTGGCGGATGTGCTGTCAGTTATCTGTTTGGGTTGAGTGACAAGGTGACAATGAAGGTTTGGACTGCGTAGGTATGGTCGATCGGTAGGACTATGGCTCGCTGCTGTTGTTTTCGCGGTACTTAATGGCCGCAGTCTCTTTTTCCCTTATTTTCTTACCCAAGCTTCAGCTTGGACCACCTGGAATTCAATGGCGCTGGATTTGGCCGTCTTTCGTGCCGCTTTAAAGCCCAAGAATTGAATCACGGGAGTGGAATCTGACGAAGGTTATCTGGATTATTGTCCAGTACATCAACATAGATCAATTTAAGTTCTCATACTTCTCTCTACAGTCAAATGGGTCCGATGATAATCCCACCTAGTTACAACCAATAAAGGTGCGTGAAAAGAGAGGAAAAGCGGCTTCTTACAACCAATGTCTGCTCGAAGATCAAGCCTTCTTGGCTAACCATATTTATATGCAAATATTTACACTGCAAGAAAGCCTGCAGAGCACCGCATGGAGAAGAGAAGAAATAATTGTGCAATAGCACTAAACTGGCCGAGGGTTGACGCTACAAGAACGCACAGCCACCTCGACAACATCAGTTGACAGCAGATGTCGTTCATGTTCGTGTCAACATCCCAGGCTAGCTCAGGTCTCTATTTGCAACCAGGAGAATTGCTCCTTTAATGACACGAGGGATGATAGAGAATAAAGAATCTTATCTCCAGACGTAGGAGACAATGCGTGCGTAGTCAGCGAAGCTCGCCGCATTTGAAAATAGCGTGTGTGGCGCCGCCTACTACGCCGTCTAGGGGACCGAGGCAACTGAGTCACTTGTTTCTCGCCCTCGTCCGTCCATTTCAGCCCTGGGGAGTTAATGGGCCAACACGGATTCAATATCTCTGCCCTCCTTACCGACCTAAGCGGGTAGGCAAATATCGTCAAACGGGACCCTTGGGAAGAGTCTAGTTACCGTGAAGATGGAGAGAGTCCTCTCCGCAGAGCTGAGATTTACTAACAAGAGCGCTCGAAGTTTCATTGAGCGGAGTAGAATAGCTCGGTTCGTTCTGAAAACAAGCAGCATTTTTGGTGTCTCCCTGGTCATAGCTGATGGTATTCTCACTCCCGCTCAGTCTGTTCTCGGCGCCATCCAGGGGCTGAATGTTGTCAAGCAAGACATCAGAAGCGCGACTATCATGGGCATCTCTTGCACCATTCTGATATTCCTCTTTCTCATCCAGCCGTTTGGACAACAAGAACTGCTAGCTCTTTCGCCCCTACAGTCATTGTCTGGCTCTTATTCAATCTGTCGTTCGGCATCTACGTTGGTCTTTACCTACATTCTGTTACTCTGTAGTGCTAACAAGCTAGCAGAACTTCGTCGTATACGGTTCGTCTGCTCTTAGAGCCTTTTCTCCCTATTTAGCAGGCCTCTATCTCGTGCGCAATAAGATCGAGGGCTGGAAATCTCTGGGTGGCATTCTGCTTGCGTTCACGGGAGTCGAGGCTCTCTTTGCCGACCTAGGTGCCTTCACGAGACGCGCTGTTCAACTCTCTTGATTATGTTTTGCATATCCCTGCCTTTGCCTAGCATATATTGGTCAGGTAGCTTACATTAGTCACGACCGGACAGCCTGGACGAACCCGTTCTTCAACACAGTGCCCCCCGGGATGCTGTACCCCAGCTTGGTAACTGCTATCTTAGCGGCTGTTGTAGCAAGCCAAGCCATGATCACCGCCGTTTTCCAGCTACTGTCCCAGATCATGAAACTTTCGTACTTTCCTCAGATCAAAGTGGTTCACACATCGAAATATTCCACGGACAAATCTACAATCCAGTTGCGAACTGGTTGTTGATGGTCGGGACGATTATCGTTACTGCAGTTCACAGTAATACCACGAAGCTTGGCCATGCATACGGTGTCTGCGTCATCCTCATCACATCCATCACAACTTCAATGGTCGCGCTTGTCGCCCTGGTAGTCTGGCGTCTGCCTCTAGTTGTGGTTTCACCCGCCTACCTGATCTTTGGGGCCCTTAACGGGCTCTATCTCTCATCGGCACTAACCAAAATTCCTGACGGCGCCTGGTTCACCCTTGTCTTGGCGTTCGTGCAAATCGAGTGTCTTCATCCTCTGGCGCTTCGGCAAAGAGCAGCAGTGGCGTGCGGAAGCCTTGGATCGATTTCCGTTGCGCCATATGCTCACTTCACAAACGTCCACACTGGAAGATCGGCAGAGTCTCCACCTCACAGCTCCATTTGGTAGCTCGACAATCACCTTGATCAACGGTATGGGTGGCTTATTCGACAAGGCCGGTGCAAGATCTACTACGCCGACTGTCTTTGTTCATTTCCTGCAAAAATTCCATGCCACCGGCGAGGTAGCCGTCTTCTTCCATCTGAGACCCCTGCCGACTCCCACTGTCCCCTTGACGAGCGTTATTCAGTCACAAGGTGCTTTATGGGTGCCCAAAGTGAAAAGGAGGTGCCAATGCGAAATTGCTACCGTCTTACCATCCGCCACGGGTATGTAGATGAAGGCATCGCTCGCAATCTCAGCATGCTTATGTTCGAACAAATCCGCAATTACGTAATTCATAAAGGTGCCTAGGAATATGCCCATAATTTCCAATCGAGATCCTTCGAGCAGAGTCTGAAGAACACAGGTCCTGTGACTGGCCAAGCCTCGAGCAGTTGCAGGTGTCTGAGAAGCTGGCAGAACTGTAAAGAGCATATGACAGCCAGGTGATACACTTAGTGGACAAGGAACAGATGCGAATCAGTGACGGCACCGGGCTATTGCGGCGGGTCGCTCTAGAGGCTTTTCTCTGGCTGAGAGAGAATACAAGGACTAGGATACAAGCACGAAACGTGGCGGTGGAGGAGCTGATTGAAGTCGGGTTTGTCAAAGAGGTGAAGATCGAGGGGCCATACCATATTGCTTGCTGATATCTAGTCTATCTCAGGCAAGCGTCTGATATATAGCACAACTGTTCATAATGTCTATGGGTACATTTGCACAGCGGACTGCAAGAAGTAAAATCCTCATGACGTTGACTCCTGCTGAGGTCTTTGATCTTGCACAAACTGCAGTACTCGCCTTCTAAGGGGACAATAATGGCCCTACTGGGTCCGTAAGCTGAACGGCCGGATGCTTCAAGGGCCGGGAAAAAGCGAGGTGGAGGTGAAGGAATAATGTCCAAGTTAGTGAGGATAATTGACATCTGTTGCCCCCTCGCCGTACTTGTATGTCACTGAATGAGGCAAGTGGCGCCTTACCAAATCAGGTGCCACTAAGCTGGATCCGCTTTCATGCAGACTTGAGGTATAAGGAGGAACATTTCTGCAGGCGCACGAAGTGGCACGGTTCTCCCAGGAGGGTTGGATACAGATGCGAGCATTCTCACCATGGCAATCATGGCGATTCAGGTGCTTGCCTATTGCGAAGAGGTACGTCATTCAGGAGCAAGTTAACGTCAAGTTTTGCGTTGCAGGAAGAGAGAATGAGAAGAACCGCTGCGAGTGAAGCTTGCTCAGCAAGCAAATGATCACTTCCGCTATATCTGAAATGCGTTTTCTTACTTGTGGTCTTGCGGGATTCGCTGCTCAAGGCTTCTGGTACTAATATTGCTCCAGTGTTTGCCTTTGCCACTCTTCACGAAGCCCGGCACATTCATACCTCTTGTCGTTGAGATCACCTCTATTTCGTGGCTGTCGCTTCGTAACTTCTCAGAGCGATGCGGCACAGACTCAGGAGGTGTGGGTTGCAGAGGAAATAAAGGGGCGGGTGGACGAGCTTCAGGAAGCGGGCATTGACCCATATCCTCGTGGAGGCACGAAACACAACCGATCCTCGCTCTCGAAACTCGACCGGACGTATCAAAAGCTGAGGAGAGGTGAGAAGAAAGTGGACATGGGAAAAAGCTCATATCAAGGTCCGTTGGTCCAGTCGGCAAAAGCAATGCAGGAGCACTAAGGGTTCACAGGGCGGATTGAATCAGTCCGCACAGCTGGGCGTCTACTCTTCTTTGTGGATATATCCCGAAAGCATCTGAAGCTACAAGTTCTCGTTAACCACACACAAGTGCTCAAATCTAGCACGGAGGAGGAGTTCGTTGCTCGACGCAAGTTTTTGCGACGCGGAGATATTATTAGTAAGCCTTTCCTCAGATATTCCAGGTCTTTTTCATCATAGGACTGACGTTGCCCTTGAGTAGCCGTTACCGGCTACCCCTACCGCGCACAATCAGGTCAGCTCTCATTACATGCAACAGAGCTTCCCCGCATCCTTTCGCCTTGTCTTCATCAGTTTCCGGTACAGAAGACAGGTGAGGATGCCAAGTCCGAAAGTGAGCCGCAGTTCCTTGAGAAGCATGTAGACATGCTTGCGAACCATCAGAACACGCAACTACTTTTGCGGCGATCCCAGATCGTTGGTCAGATGCGAGACTTTTTGAATCGCGGAGGATTTGTGGAGGTCCAGACACCAATTCTTTCCACGGCAGCTGGTGGAGCCGTGGCAAGATCTTTCGAGACGTCTGCCACTGAGTTCCCTGAAAAGCAGCTATCATTAAGAATTGCTCCGGAGCTCTGGCTCAAGAGGCTTATATTAGGTGGGATGGATAGAATTTTCGAGATTGGCCCATGCTTCCGGAACGAAGGTCAGATGGCATTTGATGCTGATTTGATAGTAGCTGACCCATTTTGCAGGCCTTGACAAAACCCACAATCCAGAATTCACCACTTGCGAGTTCTACAGTGCATATAGCTCGATAACGGACCTTTTGAGAATCACTGAAACGATGCTCAACAACATCGTAAGGAACATCCAAGGTCTGTCAACCGATGGCAGTGACGAACCAAACTGCCTTCCGAGATCCAAAATGCCGCCACTTGCCCTCGAGGCCCGCTTCTTTAAGGGGCCATATCCACAAATTGACTTTATCCCTGCCCTAAATGAGGCCCTTGGCCTTAAGCTTCCAGACCTTGGGGCCGAGTCTGCTGCATCCGAGGTTATCCGCATTTTTCAAGAGAAGAAAATCGCGCTACCGGCTCACCCCAATCTTCCACGTCTCCTAGACAAACTGTCTGCGACCTACTTGGAGCCACTTTGCGACAAACCAGCCTGGATCATCAACCACCCTGAATGCCTCTCACCGCTGAGTAAATCATTCTTCCATCCCTCTCGGAATGTTGCTCAACGAGTGGCGGCTCGAGCTGAGTTATTCATCCACGGCAATGAGATTGTGAATTGCTATGAGGAAGAAAACTCGCCTTTTGCACAGAGACGCAAATTCACGATGCAGCGGAAATATGCAAACGGCGCTGATAACAATACGCCAGACCCCGAAGCCATGGAAGTAGACGAAGCCTATCTAAAAGCATTAGAATGGGGTCTCCCTCCCACAGGTGGATGGGGATGCGGCATCGATCGATTGGTCATGTTGTTGGCAGGGAAGCAGAGAATAAATGATGTACTGACGTTTGGTAACCTGAGGTCAGTCACGAGAACGCCAGAACCACGAGAAATGGTAAAGCTCGCGACGTTACCAGAAGCCACAAAGAAAGGACCACCAGATGGCGTCCAGGCTGAAAGGTCTCCCGGTGAAGGAACCTTTGAAACCATCTCCAACATTGATGCTGCAGAGGAGGCTGTCCTGATGGTCAAGGAGAAATTGAACAAGGGAAAGAGCGAAGAGCAATTGAAAAAGGCAAAAAGCGGAGACACATTGAAGATGGGCAAAAGCTATCCCTCCAAACAGCGCAAGAAGGAACGTCGTCTCGCAGCTGCTCAACGAGAACGAGTGGCGATTTGGCTTGCTGGAAGAGGTGGTCCTGATGCCTCAGAATCGGTACTAAATGGATGACGGCCTTTCATGCTGATGAGTATATTATCTGTCCTCGGCACTTCCCTATCTCGGCGATCGAGTTGAGTGCGGTCAGTATTGCGTCGCCCACCTTGGTAAACCGCTTTCGACGCCGTCGTGTCCATCAATGTTGGCAACCGCATGCAAGGTATGAAGCAAAAGAGTGAAGGCATATCGTTCCTCCAGGCTGCATAAAAGGGGTCTGGACACGCAGGTATTGTATCTGCAAAGACTGCATTTGGATGGGGCCGCAAAAGAAGTCAATCCCGAAGTCTTGACTCACAAGCTATAGACTTTATATCGCTCCAGTACCAGAACAAGGCTGGCGTAAATAACGATAATTACTTGGTATTCGGACAGAATGGCACCACATCGTCATCAAAAGCAAAAGCAGGCAGCCATAGTGAACGTCAACATATGCATAAGTATCTCGGTCTTCCCGTCGCCCGTGTTACCGTCCCATATGGCTCGAGTTGACCGCTCAACTAGGCCATACAGGTAGCCGGACAGTATGGAATTCGGTATGATGCCAAGTGAAGTTGAAGGGGGGGGGGAACGCCAACTGCATCTACCAAAGTCTATCCAGAAAAAACGACCCGAGCGTGTCCAGCCCGAGACAACAAATTCGCTCTAGCTACCAGAAGACCAACCCTCCCCAGTCAAATGCTGCCATTCCACACTCGATGAGGGGCCAACCACTTTCCAGGATGCCAGACCGCAAGGATAAATACTGCAATCACAATTGGGGCAAACTCCAGGCTTCCAAAGTAGGCCTCATGTGTGCCCAGGGCGCCCGTCAGCCCTTCTGCGGCCTCGGTAAGCCTGAAACATGCCCTGAGATAGACAAGAAGAATAGCGGCGCAAAAAGCTGCCGTGAACGCTTTCAGGGATGACAGGACGATCTTACGAGCACGATATAGACATACGCCGAGACAGACGCAAAAGACGAAGAACGAAAAGACTTCAAAGGCGAGGCCTGCTAGGAGAATGTTATTCGGCGTTGTCGGGTCCTTGCGGCTGGATGCTGAAACTCCAATCAATGCCGCACCAGCTACCTGGATGATCGTCGCAATAATATCGCTGGTAATGAAGAGCCAGAGAATCAATCTGGGTGGTAGTGGCGCGTATTCGCGCTTTGTCCGGTCGATGAAAATGATGAGAATGGTGTAGATGGCAGCGGAGATGGATATCGGAGCAATGACGATGAAGAAATACTGTACAACGAAGTTGGGGACGGAATACGGGTCGACCCTGGAGGATAGGAGTCGAAACGCGTATCCTACCACCTCCATGGCTGTGCCGAGCACGACGGGGGAGTAGTACCACCGTCGATACTGAAAGAGACGATATGAATGCCCGACGAAAGCGAGCGCGAATAGGACGGTGCCATGATACCAAGGGTGAGGGAAGGTCGATAGCTGTGTGAATGTATTCGGTGGGGGGCACCTTCAAACTCTGCTCTAGCAATTGCGTACCCATAGATAATGACATTCGCATCATTAGGACCTCCAGGATCTCTGATGTAGGCGGTCCAGCCATAGTCATATCCTTCTGTTCCTCACGCTGGACCAAAGAGTGCCCTCCTCCTCCTTATAGGCCGTACAGAAGCATTCACTACGTATCATTGGATACGGGAGATCCGTCTCTTCTGACTTCTCCTAATTGAGCTTCCAGATATGGCCATGGCAGTGGTATCAATCGCGAGGTAGGCGAATACGAGATTGCCTTTTGTGGTCAGCCCTTCTGCACTACTATTCCACTCCTGAACTCAGAGGAGCTGGGAACATCGCAGGTTTCTATCGCCAAGGCAGAAGACCCATCGGGATGGCGGTATCTACCGTCTTGTTCTTTTCGGACGACTCCCACTGCTAGAGAGACGGTTCGCAAAGAAGTCAGGGCTACTTATCTGAACATGCCAAGCCATCTTTTCGCTATCGAATATGTTGATCAACATGCCCGATTGCTCTACCCGACGGTCACTTAGAACGACGATGGCATAGGTGGAGCTTTGAGAGGGACAGAGCCTTGATCAATTGACAAACCCTACTGCACCTGTTGGAGTCGAGGACCAGCCTTGCTGCTTGGAAAGATGAATCGAGAGTACAAACTACGGAAGGAAGAATTTGTAGCCAACCTTGCTGGTGGCTCGATATCAGAAATTACTCTTGTTACTTTGGTCGCCCCTGTATGTCTCCATCAACCACCCTGGACACTTCTGATGAGTGCAGGCAGCTGCTTTACTATGGGCTGCCTTGCAGTCCAGACAGAGCTTCTTCTCACCATATGGACCAGCTGCCTTCCTTGTCGACTTTCTGCTTAATGTGGACGCGATTCTCTTCGCTACAACGGCGTACGCCTCTGCACCGGCATTACTGAATTTGCTTCTGATCTCTCCTGCCATTGTGGTCTCGTTTTTACCTAAGCCGCAGGCATCACCAAAACGCCCCACGAAAGCGTCCTCTAGCAAACCCAATCACGATATGCCCAAAACCTCAACGGTAGACTCAGGTGGACCACCGGTCCGAGCGTTTTTGACAACCTACCGAGGTGCCATGATGATCATCACCTCTCTCGCTATTCTTGCTGTCGATTTCCGTGTCTTTCCTAGACGCTTCGCCAAGGTGGAAAATTGGGGAACCTCGTTGATGGACCTCGGAGTTGGTTCGTTCGTCTTCTCAGCTGGAGTCGTCTCTGCTCGCTCGATACTAAATGCCAGGGCGAGTGCAACGACGAAGTCAACTTCTTCCTTTACCAATCGATTCTTGTCCTCAATCCGCCATTCAATCCCACTTCTTGTCCTTGGTCTCATTCGTTTGTATACTGTCAAGGGACTAGACTACGCTGAACACGTGACGGAATATGGTGTGCATTGGAACTTCTTCTTTACACTAGCACTGTTGCCGCCCTTCGTCGAACTTTCAGATATGTTGACTGCCTGCATCATTCCTTCACATGAAGTGGTGTCAGTATTATTCGCATTAATCTATGAGATTGTACTTGACAACACTGCTCTGAAGCGGTACATCCTGGTATCACCACGTGGGCCTGACCTGCTCTCGAAGAATCGTGAAGGCGTCTTCTCATTCATCGGCTATCTCTCGATTTTCCTCGCCGCTAGAGGAACGGGCATGATGGTTATGGCACCAAGCTCACTACCACAATCGACAAGCACGACGGCGGCAGCGGTGAACGAACTAGCTTGGAAAGAGAGGAGGTCTCTTATTAAGCAGCTAGTGATCCAATCAGCATGCTGGATACTGCTTTTCGCCCTCAGTACCGCCTACACCGGACTTGGTCTAAGAGTCTCTCGGCGTTTGGCCAATCTGCCCTACGTGCTCTGGGTGATTGCATTCAACAATGCACAGCTACTGCTATTCTGCTTGATTGAGACAGCATATTTTCCAGAAGCATACAAAACGCAGGATGCCAGAGTCATCAACAGCTCGACCAGTAAGATTATGCAAGCTTTCAACAAGAACGGACTTGCAGTCTTCTTGGTTGCTAACCTTATGACGGGACTTGTTAATCTCAGCCTGAGCACTCTCGACATGAGTTCTCTAAGTGCAATGGGGGTTTTGATAGGATATGCTGCTTGTGTGACTGGAGTTGCATTGATTCTGGACAAGACAGGCATCAAGATCAAGCTCTAGAAGTAGTGTCACAACATCCTAGCCACTACCGCGAATTCTCTTCTATGGTGGATGCCACCAGATTGGCCACCGACATCGCCTCCGCAAAGTTTCTAGACTTTGGTCTATGAGTATGGGAGTCACTCATGTACGACGAAGTACCTCTTACATCCAAGGACTATTTTCTTCGGCTCAATTAGGCTCATCACCGCCAGAACACGCAAAATGTCGGCAGGTGTTTGCAAGGATCCCTCAGTCAGCTAAACCTGGCGGAGATATCGTTGCCGGCTCATTATAAGGTATAACTGCACGGCACTTGCACTTAAGGATGTCAGTCCACCTCCAAGTCATGAGGCTGAAGAGCGTGTCTGAGACAACGGCTCAGGCTCATGAGGCGACCAGATGTATTCTCTGCGCAAAGAAGCATGGTAGACCGTGTTTAGACGATGCTGTTTCGGGCCGAGAAATATCCCTGTATGACCAATGCCCAGATACTTCAAGCAGCGGCACGAAAAGGAGGGAAGACCATCGCCTCGGGCTGGAGTGTGGTGAGAGAAAAGTCGCTGTCGTCCCAAGTTGTCCGGAACATCGCTGTTATAGAATTGATGCTGCGACAATAACCATTTTCTCGGTGAGAATTCGAGCAGTTCAACAGTCATCTTCCGCTGGTTTCAATTTTTCAATTTATCGACATAGTCGAACTGTCAGGATCATTCATTTCGGGACTGCGTGAATGGCGCTGTCATAAGCCATGGAGCCGATGTTTAGGCCGAGACAACCCTTTTCAATACCATCGAAATAGCTTCACGAGCTCAGCATTGCTCCTTGACAATGAATATCCTTCCCTTTTATCGGCTCTCGGCAGCCCAATTCCGATCCATAGGCGATCCTCACGTCTTCATTGGACTTCACCTTCCACACGCGGCTCAATGTAGCATTGTAATCCTACAAGCACAAACAACATCGAGCCTCATATCTTAATCTGACTTTAAGCCCTTTATGGATGCCTTCCCCTCTCCGCCCGGAGCGTGGCGTGGTGTGTCAACCTCTCCCAATTCGTAACAGAGCACTCTGGACTCGACGGCCACCCTGAATCTCATACCACCTTCCCTCGTCGCGAGACCAAACTCCACTACCATGATCCTCCCCCATAAACGACAAATCCAGACCGCCTCCGACAACACCGACGCACAAACACTGGCTCCTGGTCCAAAGCCAAACAAATCGGTCTCATCCTTGGTATCGTCGCATCCGCATGCCTTATCCTCTTTGTATGGGGTGCACTTATGGGAAGGAAATACTGGAATGGGTATATACGTATCTCTCTGCTACACTGCATTCCTCTTATCTACCACCGCCTCGCCCAACCTATCCCTCCCCATCCCTCTCTTACTTTTGCCTTGCTTGCGTGCTCTCTCAGTCTATCTTCTTCTACTTCCCGTGTCAGCCCACTCAAATCGCGCTTCCAGATGCAACATCCTCCACCTCCGCGCCGCCCTTGGCGATCCATCCGCCCCCGCGCTCGTTGTAGCCATCGACAAGGGCGTGGTGCATCAGGGACCATGTGGCACGTTACGGTACCAGCACCACCAAGCATCGGACAAGGAGGACGGGCTTGTGGCGGAATCTGCAATGGCAGCTATGGATGATGGAAACGTGAATGCGAATGGACTGGGCAAGTCTACGCCATACAGGAAGACGGATACGTATTCTCTTTGTAGGAGGCATTGTCGCGGGCCGAGTTGTGTGAGGGGTGGGGTGAGGGAGGAGAGGGAGGAGAGGGAGGAGAGGGAGGAGAGGATTTATAAGATTAGAAAAGTAGTGTGAAGGCGACAGGAGTGCTAACGACAGAGGAGCTAAGGGGTGTGACTGACGTGGCATTTTCTGGATCATGAAAGAAACTTGCTGATGATGCGGCTACAGCTACGGCGGATGAGACGGACAAGGGGAGATTAGATGAATAAGATATCTGCTTTCAGCCTGTTGCAGCTTCATTCAGGCCTGTCCAGGATCAGGCAGTGGCTCCCCACTCATCCGCCATAGCGGAAATGAGGGTCTTGAAGGATACACATAACGGCAACCAGCTGACAGCTGTGCACCTGCCCACCAGCCCGACCCTGGAAACGTCACTCCTTGCAACAGCAACCGCCCTTCCCGCTCCCAAACTCTGCTTACGCCTTACCCCACGGCAGACCCATCTATCCACCCACAGCGGTTCGACCCAGCAACAATCTCGCCGCGTCTTGCGAGACATGACCATGAAAAGAAGCAGAGACAGAGACAGACCAGTTGGGCATTGTGTGGCCGTTTAGGTTGCCAGAAGGAACATCGGCGGCAGCAGATGAGATACGAGAGCAGTTGATTCGACAAAGAGTTCGGAAGACTGAGACGAAGAAGAGGGGTTGTATAACCGTGCGCTTTCTGTGTCTCATCACATGCAATGAAGATTTAAGGAGAAACGAAGTGATAGATAGATACACAATCTGAAAGTTCACACCGCGGCGCAAGGAATTGCGTACAAAAATAAGCGCAGGTCCTCAGTGCGGCAGTCCAGAGACCTTCGGGAATGCAGATCTTTGAGCTTCATTGTACCTCGTGACTCGGTAGAGCACACAGAGATCAAACTGTCTGAGAGCCTTTGCCATCGGAATACTGTGGGTGAACTTGTGCCCCGGAGAGCTGGGCAGGAATCCAGAATCCGGAAGACATACATGCAGGAAGGAACATCATTGAGTGAGGCGGGGCGATCATTGATGAGGCTTGGCGCCCCCCTGCTCCGGCCTTGGCGGCACGGCGGACTCCTTCGGTGGCTTTTGCCTCGTTGCAAATGACCTGGTGTCTCATGCTTCTAGTGGGAGAGCACCAGCAGCAGCGGCAGCGGCAGCTAGGCACTGCATTTACTCGCGGGGGAGGTTCCCGACCTCTAAGAGATGTCTTGTGCATGAGTTGTGCAGACTTAGTTAGGGAGATGCACCGCCGCCAAAGAAAAAGAACTAGTCAAACGCCCGCGCCGCAAGCACTCCACAGCGGCCAACCATGAACTCCTCCGGGACCATTCCCGGAGGAGGAGGAGGAGGCAGAGGGAGGCGGTGGCGAGACCGTATGGGGGGGATACGCCGAATGGGAGGGTTGAGGGAGGGTTGAGGGAGGGTGTGCGTGAGGAAGACGCTTGGACTGGCCTGTGTTTGGTGAGGGTATCGCCCTTGCATGATCGAATAAGGATGATACACTCCGAGGCGTCTGAGTTCAGATCAAGGAAAGCGGAGTTGAGACTTTTGCATTTCAGCTTGGGCAAGTCTAAACTGTGAGATGGTGCTGGCTGGCTAGCTAGCTAGCTACGATGACAGACGACTTCCGAAGCTCCAGACTACTCATGTTGGATGAGAGTGTCACAGCGTCCTTCGCATGAACTTCAAGCTGTGTGCAAGCTTGCACAGTCCACTTTCCTCGCCAACCTGAGACCAGGCAACCAAGTAAGAGGAGACTGAATGTGATCCAGAGGGTGTTGAAGAATTCTTTCCTCCATTCCTCTTCAGCTTTCCGATACCCCATCGAGATCTTCGAATCATGTATGTTGAATGATGATCCATTGATCGTTCCAAGCAGTCTTCACCCTTCTTCCCTCCTAGTCGGCCGCAACACCACTGCCGTCTTCTCCGGCCTCAGTCTTGACTGAGACGTCTTGCTCCTCGTCTTCCTTCTTAACAATTTCCTCCTCCTCCTCAGTCTTGGTTTCAGCAGCGGCTTTCTTCTTGGGAGTTGCCTTTGTCTTCTTCTTGGGAGATCCGTCACCGTCGCCGTCGTGGTCGTCTCCGTTCGCCTCGCCGTTTTTAGTTGCGGCCGTAGCGACGTTCTTGCGCTTGCGACCAGTGCCGGTGCCAGGAGTGGCACGGGGTTTCTTGGGAGTCGTAGTCGGGGTTGTGGTGCTGGTGGTCGCTGCGGTGGCGGTTCCGTTGCCGTTGGTTAGAGCTTCGGATTCTTTTTTAAGCTTGTAGAATCGCTGACTATTTTGCAAAAGTGCATGGGTTAGCGGATGTCTGAGAGTCAAGTAAGAACGAAAAACAGCGAATGAGCAAGCAAGGAAAGCATCAAATATTCCGGATTAGCCAGGCCTGTGGATCCAGGACGCAATACCTGACGGCATTTGAAGTGACACCTCCTCCAAGAGATGCGGCAGCCTCTGCACAGAATGGACCGGTTTTGTCGAAGCTGACTGTTTTTCCCATAGCAAGGAGAAGAATATGCCGCTCAGTCTCGCTGTTCCAGGTGAAAGGCATAGTGGAAATACGAAGGCAGAGATAGTGTGGACAGTACAAGGTTGGAATGTCGAAAGCTGGTGAGTTTGAAAATACTGTGTGGGGAGACAAGATGTGGGGATGGAGTGAAGGTAAGGGAAGATGAATCGAGTGCGGCACTTTGAGCCACAAGCAAGTGTTTAGTACCTCACAGCCCGATCGGTAACTCCATCACCCAAAGCTTGGATCATGGCGTTCCAGAGTGCTGAGCCAGGCTGAACGTTGCCTTGGCTGACGGCAACGAGAAGCAAAGTACGCTCAGTCTCTAGCGACCAGGTGAAAGGCATCTTGTTATTGAAGGCAAAAGGGTTGAAAAGGAGATGAATTTCTCAGTATGTAGAGGGCGCGGGGGTTGCAAGCGATGAGGAAAAGTGGTAGTCAGATCAGGTGAAGAAGTGCAAAAATAAATAAAAGTCAACTGGAAATTTATAACACCGGGTGAAGAGATAATATGATCAGGCAACAAGCTTCCACAAGACGTACCGAACCGACTCGCCGGTGAAGCCTGGACCCATGCTTGTTGCGACTTCGGGCCAGTTCGCTTTGAGGTTCGGGTCCACGAGACGAAGGAGCAGCTTTCGCTCAGCTTCGTTATCCCAGGGACTAGGCATGGTGAGGCAAATTGAAGTCTTGCAAATAGGGCGGAAAAAGCAGGAAAGAAGGTGAGGGCGGATTGTGAAAGCTGCACCTGGGGATTATGTGGTTGAGACGATCGAAGAAGATCGAAAAGTGAGTGATAAGCGAGCAGATTCCAGAAACGTTCCAGATGAAGGCTCCAGGCAGAACACAAGAGACGCTCAGTAGAATTCAAACATACCGGCACGTGTCTCCTGATGGCGCGGCGCCCATTTCCCGTGCAATCTCCGCAAAGCGAGCCTGGGAGAAAGATGCACTTATGTCAAGGAGATGAAGGAGAAAGCGTCGATCTTGAGCATCGTTCCATACAAAGAGAGCCATCGCAATGTTTCTTGAATGTGAGGTGTACATAAAGAAAATTGGATGAAGGAAATGACTCGCCAAATTGCAGAAGTATTGTCGAAGTGCCGGCTCGCTGAACGTCTGGGGTGGGATGCAATACTCGTCTTGCAAAATGATCCAATATCAAGTGCCAATCGAGAAGAACATACCGAACTGTGTCGCCTGGGGCCGGCGCTCCCATCATCCGAGCAAACTCTGCCGCTTGCGCTCGACTGATGGTTGGCTCTGGGCCCAGCATGAGAAGCAGGAGGGTTTTGTCCCGCTCATCGGTCCAAAATGGAGGAGGCATTTTGGAATCTTAAGTGAGGAAGAATGAGTTTCGTGCTGGTGATCCCTTTCTGGAGTAGCTAGAGATTGAACTTTATATGTCCAAAGCCGCGGGGGGGTTGGCGAACGACAATGGCTGGACCTAGTGAATTCCAGCGATATCTCGTGCATGGCATGGCGAAGGGCGGAACAACAGAGTAAAGATATGATTTACCGAACAGTATTTGGATGTGATCGCCCCTGATAAGCTCGCATCAGGCAGCTGCATTGTGACAGTGCATAGCAGCTGGGACAATGGATTCTTGCCTTCTCGTGGCGTCCGGTGTGAGTACTCTCTTTAAGAGGAAACCAAATGGAATCCGTGGTGTTATGATGGGTGATAAAAACTCTGCGTAACGCCCGCGTTACGCAGACAGATCACCTCCCTCACAATATCACTACAGCTCAGTATCTTCAGATCTGCTTAGCAGTTAAAGAAGATTAAGCGCATACTTATCTACTGAACTAAGAGTATACAGTCACGTGATCGTGTTATGTGAGCTTCTAAATATAATTAAATAAATCAGATCTATAGATATATTAATAAAAAAATATAAATTAAAATTCTATCACTCTATATTAATAATCTCACAACTCTAATATCTAAGATTTTTAATCTCTTTTATTATTTATCTGCGTAATATTAAAATTATATAGATGAGATTCTTTTATAAATTAAGTAATTAATAATTTATAAATCTTTAAAGAAGTAGAAATTATTCTTTGTAATATTATAGAATCTATATTATAAGATTAATATACTGTAAGAATTAAAGAAGATCTAATATGTGAAATAGAATATAACTATTTATAAGAAGTGTTTAAATAAGAAGAATAAAAGATATATATAATAAATACGTGAGTTAGTAATATAATTAGATGACAGTATAATAAAGAAGGTGCCGCGAAGTCTTCTTAATAATTGAGAGACTTAAAATCGACAGTTCTATTAGATTTTTCCTTATTAAAGATTTTTACTAACATACAGAAAACGCAAATATCACAGTTCTAAGATAGTTATACAAGTTAAGATTTTTCTGAAGAGGTTTCGTGCAGGCTTATATAGAGAAACGATCAGTCTGCATCGGCTAGTTTAGTGAGATAGAACAGACTCTAAAATCAAGAAATTATCTATCTATTTGGATGTGATCCCATCTTCCCACCATCTCCGCCGCTCGAGCGCGGCTGATCACCGTATTCGGGTCAAGCATATGAAGAAGAAGGATCTCCTCCTGCTCATCGTTCCATGCTATGCCAGGTATCTTAAGTATAGGGGGGCTGCCAGGCAAGAAGATAAGTTGATTAATGAGTTGTTGGCAAGCAAGGAATAAAAGGTCTTCAACGGAGCTAATTAGGTTCTGAAGGTAGGTAATGCTCAAGCAGCAGGAATGAGACAAGTGAAAGAGTTGAAGAAAGGTTGTTAGACTGACCGACACGCATTTCCAGAAACTCCGTTGGTCATCTTCATAGCCACCTCATCGAATCGCGCTCGCGATATTTCGACATCGAGGCCAAGCAGAAGCAACAGAAGGCTCTTGTCGTGTTCAGATTCCCACTGATTTGGCGCCATGATGTCGTACAGATTTGCAGCCGAGCGTTGACTTTGAAGAGTCTGGTTTCTGGAGCGATATTCCGGATGGTGCAGGTTCGATATCGAAGAGAGCAAAGTATGTTTGGACGAAAGTCGGACAGATGAACTGTACTTACGATGCGTGGCCTCCGCAAGCCCAGCGATTTTCTCCATTGATCCAGCAAGTTTGACAACAATCCGCGCCAACAAAAAGGTTCTAGCAACAATCATTTCGTCCGCATGAAGAAAGCAGACAGCAATTAGATGATGATCGCTTGTCCTTAAGACCCACTAAGAGTCTTTCTAGTCACTTCGGGTGATTCTTATTCTCCTGCAAATTATCACCACGACCAACATCGTGGTCATCACCGTGGCCTCCATCATCGTCATCTTTCATATCAACATCATCATTCTTAGGCTCTGAAAAACTGACAATCGGCTCATTCTTGATGTTATTTGCCGTCTCTTCGAGCGTATCCACCAAAAACTGTAGATCCTGCAACGTGCGTTCCGTGACCCCTGGTCGAATAGTGCCATGAGCTTCGACTGTGCTGACGAGATTGGTTGCAGCGCCCAAGACCTGGTCTGAGAGATCTGAGGCTTGCTGAATACTGTCCGGATGAATTATGGCTAGCTGCGTTGCTAATATCTTCAGTAAAGGCGTTTACAATTAGCAGTTATACGATAATCGGGACAATGCTCTGGAAGGGACTATTCTCATCGAACAGCAATGATTGCATCCTTGCATGTAATGAGGAGATGACTTACTTCAGCTCCAGCTCTACTGCCAAGAAGACGATCTGCCCTCAATTTTGCTTTGTTGTATTTGTCCTGTAGCTCATTGCTGTGATTTCGTGAATCCCTCAATTCGTTTCTAAGCGAGCGGATGGCGCCATTTGCGCTGCGAACTCTCCCGGAGTATTGGTTAATGCTGCTCGTGAGCCTTTCGATCTCGGCCTCCTGCGCTTGATTTTTGTACTGGAGTAGGGTGTCCGCAGTTGCTGGAATAGCATTGTGGCAATTAGTGAGGCCTGCGGCTACTAATTTCTCCTGATCTTCATTGTAGGCGTTATGCGTTGAGGTACCCAGCCACTCCTGGGCAACCATACCGACTTCTGCGTTAGTCGGACCCATTTGAGTGGGCCAGACTCGAGGAATGACAGACGCCTCGACAATTGGCATTCTGGAAGCCAAGTCTACAGGTGTTGCACGAACAAACGCCGATTGGTGCTGCATGCTGGCGTCAAATTCAGCAAGAAGTTCCCAAATTGAATCCAAGGTAGTTATGGCCCTCGTGTTTAATTTTGGCATCGGCGTAATGTCTTGTGACGCCAAAAATTGACGGTTCAACCAAAGTTTGAGATCGGCCACGATTCTCAAAGGGATGTTCCATTGTGGATTTACCTCATAGACATAGAAGATCTTGAGACAGAGAACCGCTTCTGGGACTTCACGAGCAAGAGTCAAGATTCCTTCACCGTCTAGCGACACTAGACCGGGACCAGCATATCCTGGGCGAGGATTGTTATGCAACAAGGCGTCAGCCAGGTGTGTTGATCTGAATTTGGGGGACGCGGCACATGAGATTCCTGCTGGAGGTTGATTCTTATTATAGCTCTTGCTGGTCGTTGTTCCCTTGTTTATGGATATAGCGGGTCCCTTGGGCAAATTTGCAGAGGTCGATCTGTCACGTCGTTCCTGGGAGGCTGAATTTAGGGCTCGGATTGATGAGTATAGAACGGCTCGTGCTCGAAACTCTTTCAGTGCGGCCCTCACAATCGAGACTGCTCATATATTAGCAATGGTCAATGACTTCGGTTTCGAACGGTGTTCTCAGGTCATCGACGTTTCAAAATTGCTCATCTAAACTTACCAAATTCAAACTTCTGATCATCTCGGATATCCACGGTTTCTGCGCAGATTTCTTCCGGTTCCATGATCGATGGGAGACCACTGGGAGGTAGGAAGAGTAAGGGGTTGGAGGATGCTGGTTGCTCTTCCAAAAGCAAGATTTTCAAGCTAACAAGTAAACACAGTCTCGAATGGAGTCGAACAGAGACAAGGAGCTTAGTAATGGTCAAAGCGATGTTGCGAAGACGATAAGGACGCTAAGCAGGATGAAGAGCCTTGTTCTCTTCAAATCAGCATCGTCAGAAGAGACCGACCGCAGGTGGGAGGAAAGGACTTAGATAGTGTAAAGGTCAGAGGCGGTAAAACCGATATTTTTAGACAGCATGGCCAGCAACAATGAACACACTGTTGGGTCGCATAGACTTGGTATTGATAGCGAATCAGCTGGTGAGAGTAAACACCGGAACTTGTCAAGAGGCATTGTCACCTTGGTTCGTCATCATCTTGGAACTCGTTCTGGGTCACAGAACATATCTAGCATGATTGGTTTTCCCTCAGCGATTCTGATCCCAAATGGATAATCGCCTACAGTGGTTTTATCCTTGTTTTTTCATCCTTTTCGCATGTCCTCCACCATTTCGACGATGCAGTCGTGTACATTGCTCATCCTGTCGATCTGCTTCTTGTTGAAAACACCCCGGCTTGCCATAACGCTCTCCTTCGTCAATGCAATAAACTTCTCGACCGCTTGACGGAGAAGCGAGTCATGAGGAGAGATATCAGGGGCTGGCGTCACAGACAATATCCCATCGTTGTCTCTAGCCTCTGGACATGGACCAATGGCTAGGTCAGGCTCATGGTCGATTCTGCGTGAACCAGTAGCAGTCGTAGTCTTCACGGTAGCTTGGTGATCAATTCGCATATTGGTGGCACTCCGCTCTGATTTGTGGGAGCGAAGTCCCCGCCCGCCTCTTGTATCTTCATCACTGTCACAGCCTATATCAACATCCTCGGATTGGTTTTGGCTTCTTTTAAGTTGTTCTTGCAGCTGCACCTTCTCCTCGAGCAAGTTCGCGATATACAGCTTCGTCGCATTCAGTGTGTGCATCAGGTCACGATTCGACCCTTCAATATCTTTCGCCTCCTCTAGAAATGCTTCCGGTATCATCTCCTTAAGTTCTTTGCCGCGCTGCTTCTGCAGGTCGTAGTGTCGAACATTACTTTCAGCAAGCCGTTTTTTCGTGCCAGATGAATGCGCACGCTTGTCGTTGCGGTAAGTGGAATCCTGAGCTTCATCGAAGTCAAGGTCTAAGTAGAAAAAGCGACATCAGTCCAAGTACGAATGCCTTTAGGTACACGTCCTCGTACCACGGCGTGGCCGACCACGACGATTACTTGATGGAGTCTCTGGTAGAGTCATCTCCAAGATTTCATGCCTGAAGAGCTAAGTGGGATTTTTCAGGAAGATAGAGTGCAAGGTAAAGTTGGAAACGTTTTACAACACAAAGGAGAGGCGGAAAGTGTGAAAACTTTTGACGACAAGCAGGCAGTGTTTGGAAGGGCACAATCGAACTGCGTCTTGACTGCACTATTTATTAGGTGTTCGCACGCATCCTGCTATTCTTAATAGGGCGAGTCAGTGTTGCGCATATCAATTTCAAGGCATAGCGTTACGCTCTGATAGGAGGGCATCGTGAACCGAGCATCCTCACACTGCATCTTCACAGTGTATCTTCACAGTCTTACCAAACATCTTACATCGAGCAAAATTGAGAGGCGATTATCCAGACTGTGGTAGGGAGGGTGTTCCTGAGGTGGTTGAGTGATGAGATTGGGAGAATTATGTCTTTCAGCACTACAATGCTGAGACGTAGGCATAGACCTCGACTTCTTTCGCACCATCTGAGGTGAGAAAAGATAGCCGAGGTATACTGCCTTATCTGAGTTATTTATTTGGCAATAAAGCAACATGGTAACTGCAATGGTGAGCATTGGAAAGGAATTGAGGAGAGATTTGAGAAGAGTCCGCTAGTTAGTAGTGGGTTAGTCCAGCTTTAGTCAGCAAATTATCTCGCCAAGATATCTTCTCGTGTTTATCATCGTATATCTCCCTCGTTACTCGAATTTGACAGAGACTCCAAAGTCGCCGCATTTAATCCCCTGAGAGAAGTCTAAGTCACTTTCATTGCCTATCCTTCTATACAGCTCCCACGAGCCTTTTCAAACCCAAATTCACGACCATGGCGAATTATCTCGCCTCTATCTTTGGCACAGAGCAAGACAAGGTATGCAACGGCCCCATCTCCCAGCTTCTGCAGTAACATACTAACACCACTTCAGGTCAACTGCTCATTCTATTACAAAATCGGCGCCTGCCGACACGGTGACCGATGCTCGCGAAAACACGTCAAGCCATCCTACTCCCAAACCATTCTCCTGCCAAACCTCTACCAGAACCCCGCCTACGACCCTAAGAACAAGATGAACGCATCTCAGTTACAAAACCATTTCGATGCCTTTTATGAAGACTTCTGGTGCGAAATGTGTAAGTACGGAGAAATAGAGGAGGTTGTCGTTTGTGACAACAATAATGATCGTAAGTCAATCTCCCTAGCAGCACCACTGGCTGACAAATTGCTAATACCTTGCTTCCTTAGATCTGATCGGCAACGTCTACGCGCGATTTAAATACGAAGACTCTGCTCAACAAGCCTGCGATACGCTCAACTCCCGGTGGTACGCCGCTCGACCTATATACTGCGAGCTTTCCCCTGTCACGGACTTCCGAGAAGCGTGTTGTCGACTAAACAGCGGCGAAGGATGTGTCAGAGGTGGATTCTGCAATTTCATACACAGAAAAGAGCCGAGTCCAGAGCTGGATCGAGAGCTGGAGTTGGCGACGAAGAAGTGGTTGAGAGAAAGAGGAAGGGATCAGAGGAGCATGAGCAAGAGTCCTACTCCAGAGCCGACGAGGAAGCGGCATTGATTGGGTGAATTGCACTATGGCTAGACGTTAGATGTCAAGACTCATCATATCTGACATATGCTTGACCCGCGCGCGGGCAAAGCCGTTCCGCGCAGCGCACTGGAGCGCCACCCACGCCAAAGATATGGGATGGCTACAGGACTGAGAGACAATGTGCTCGCAACGTTAAATAGGCGCCTGATCCACATTTCGAGAATAGCGAGACCGTGAAGCTGGTGGATTGAGATACCCATGATACGATTCGCATGTCGAAGCACCTCTAAGGCTGATGAAGTGGAGCAGATAGCAATGGACTTGTGGCTATTTTCATCCGCTGGTTGCATTCTGTCAATGGTCTTTGCGTTTACCTTGCACTGTTTGGGCCTCATCCGTAGTCTATGCATTACAAGAGGGGGTCCAGGTCTTCCCAGTCTTTTGCCGCCCCAGTTTTGCCATCCACCATCTCCTCCTCCGTCTTTATCGTCTCCTTCCATGCACACCTCTCTGCCCGCTTCTTCCTCATCCATTCCCCAATTGGCCTCCACGCCTCGTCCTTCTCCGCCGGACTCATTCCCGCGTTCAACCCACTCGTGCTCGGCGCCACAAAAGTTTTTGCCCCTTTCCATACCACCTCTCCTCTTTCCTCATCCACCGTCCTCCCCAACCACAACTCCTGCTCCTGCCATCCATATTTAAAAGCGCACTCTCCCTCTTTCGGCATCTTCTTCTTGCCGGTTTTGAAACTCCATAGCGCTTCCCAAACCCCTTTGCCAGAAATGCAAGCAGCTTCAGGACGATACTGGGCTATTTTGTCGTCTAGGATCTTGGCACCTTCTTTAAGCTCTGCCTTGGTAAGCTCGCTCCCTAGTCGAGAGGGCCGGGCGCAGATGTTGGTATTGCCAATGCCGTAGAGGTCGGGTAGGAGCGGGTGGTCTTGCGGACGGTGCTGAATCGGTGTGATGCCGCTTGAGTAAAGAGTTTTCCAAAAGCCATTGGACGGGTGAGAGTATGGGTGGCCAAGGTTTGCTGTCGTGATGCCGGGGTTGAGGCCGATCAGCACGAGTGTGAGGTTTGGGCGCAGAATGTCCCGGAGTTTGGAGACTATTGGGGTAGCAGGAGAGGCGGGAGAAGCGGAGGTGGAGAAAGGTTTTCTGCTGCGAGGGATTGATTTACGTCGGGGTGTGGAGCTCTCAGCTTCAGGAGCGCACCCCTGATGGGTGTCGAGATCTAAGGTCTGCTTCAGGTTCGACGCTCGTGATCTCTTGCGCTTGAGTGCGGGCGACGGGGTATGAAGTGAGGAGCAAGCTCCACGTTCCGAGGGCGTCTGCTTAGCTGGAGAGTTGCCCGAATAGCCAAATCTGGAGACGTGGTTCCGGAAGCTCCTTCGAGGAAGACTATCGTTGTCATCAGTTCCGGTGGCCAAAGAACCTATTACAACGTCTTCATTTCTTGATTCCATGGTGAGACTGTGTAGGGAGAATGTAGAAAATTGACGATTGATAGTGGCAGAATGAAGGAGATATGCAAAGCTTCAGTAATAGGAAATAATTCAAAAATCGGAAACTAGGAAAGAAATCTGCTGCGCTGCCTCTTCTTGACGAGCTGGGCAAAGCTTGGCTTCCCTGAGACTCCTGCGAGATTTCCCGTACGCAGGCATCGCGTCTCTGTGGAAAAGTGAAGCTCTGCACGTTGATATGCTTGCAATAATGTTGTTGCAGGCTTGAAGCGAAGCTGCAGCATGGCCCGCCATAGAGTAATAATGGAAGAACATGAAGCCGGACCATAGCGCCTTGGCCCGGATTTGCACTTCACATCTCTATCCTCAGCCTCACCATGTACGGCGAACACCGTCTACGGTGACCATTTCACAACGCGCCGAGAGTCTGTCACGATGGTACATTTGCCTCCACCCGTACAGCAGCTTCCCTTACTGACAAGTTGCCTACATCAAGGTGTACGACTGGCAAGAGTATCGCGATGTGTGTTACCAGATGTACATTAAAGAGCGGAAGGTGAGATAAGAGGTACATTCCTTGATATTTGTGTCTGATTACATGCAGGCTCTGGAGGAGATCATGCAACACATGCGAGAGGTATATTCGTTCGCACCGTCGAAAAGAGCCTTCCAGACACAATTTAGGCGATGGGGTTTGTGCAACACCCACATCTCTCCAGGCGTTATTTGACATTGTGCAGGTTTCCCAAGCAAACAGAATCCGGCGCATCGCAACATTGACCTTGTCGCCAGGGTAAAAGAACTATGGGAGAAGAACACCACGCAACGAGACATGTTACGGATACTCAACGAGGAGGGCTACGAGATCAAAGAACGAGAATTGATGCGGGTTCGGGCCAAAAATCGTTGGCTATTGCGGGTTCCGAATGGCATGAAAGCGTCAGGCACAGCAGAAGCTCCACCGTCGAAAGAAGCTGTACCCGAGATCGAAGTAAGTATTTCAGCATCAGAGGATCAGAGACCCCCTCTCGCTGCGTCAACAGCCACTTCTCCACCGCTATCACCACAGGTTCTGGCGAAAAGAAAAGAAAGGTTTGACAAGCTACAAGCTGAGAGCGATCAGAGATGGCAAGAGAAGAAGAGACGACGTCGTACTCGGGGTTGGGCTGGACTGCCTGCAGATCCCCCAGGTCCTCCTCGGTTCCCATCAGAAACCACCTTGGACGAAAGCAAAATGTATCTGAGCCTCGACAACATTAGGTATCGGGAAGTACGAGATGATTTTCAGCGAATTTGCGATGACTCGGAAATTGTCAAAAAGACCCTTGCCGGACCCGAAAAGTGGCAGCAGGCAAAAGACCGTTTGATCCAGGAAAACCTGCATCTCCAGAAAGTCTTCTGGAACGAAAATACTCGATTAGATGCGAAAGCGCTTGCTTTAGATGTGATTTGCACAGACGTCACCAAAAGGATGCGCACCATGGAGAGTCGGATGACGATTGCGGAGGCTAAGAATGCCCTTGGCATTAATCCCGAACAGAGTCGTCAAGTTCGGAACGCATTTTACAGTACGCTCAAGGCCGATCATTTCACAAGCAAACTCGAGGCTGGTGATGAGCATTGGAAAGAGTTGAAGGAGCAATGGATGCAAGAGCAGCCACTCCTGCTGACGATTCTGGCTCCTGGCGACGCTGATCCTGACCATGGCGTCAAAGTGAAAGCAGTCGACGTCCTCTGCCGAGATGTCATGAAGCGGTTGAGGGATGATCAGACCAAACGAGATCCGACCAGAAAAGACCGTGACCAAGGGGAGCCTTCGATGGAGCATTCTCCTGCCAAGAAGAATGTGAACAAGACAACAGCCAGAACCAGCAAAAGCTTCGGCAATGGAATCAGTACGCTCGCCTCCAAGGCCCTGGCAAGCACCCCTATTGTTGCCTCGAACGTTAGCGATATGCAGATTGATCCCTCTCTGTTGCAAGCTGCAAACGATCCATCATCTGCTACCGATCACCAACATTCTTCCACTATAGGACTAGAATACATGCGAGCAAGACAATGCGAGCCTCCAGCCGCTCCAGTTGCTGTCTATTTACGACCTCATCCTAAGTCCCAACTGTACGGCACGTCGAAAGTGTGGTTGGGCACGTTGGCCTCACGGTCCGTTGCAGAGCTTCGAGCATTGTTGGCGTCCAAGTGGCCTCATGCATCAATAGCGCGCGTTGACGGGGTGGAGAAAGGCGCTGGGGGCCAGGACATATGCTACCTCATCGAGGAGGACGACGAGCTCGATGCTTATTTGACTCATGTCCAGGAGCGGAAGGCGACATTTGTAGCCCTGATGAATCAGCCATGAATGGAATAGATCAGCCGAAGTTAGTGCACCAGTAGGATGCAAGACCTCGGACGCTTCAGGCGCCTACAAGATGTGGGGGATTTCCCATCCATATCTGATGGGAATTTCGGCTGATTGGTGTCCACGAGCTCACAGCATCTTAAGAGAAATCTAAATCAATCGTCATGGGCCATCTTTGGGTTACGTTGCATATGCAGCGGGTCTATGTTTAGAATTCAGGTGGACTTCGGTCATCCGCGAGGATGAGAGGGCTAACTGGTTGAGGTTAAAGCAGAACGATGACCTAGCACTGTCCCCGTGCGGGTGCCTAAAGGGACCCGTCTTTGGGTCGCGCTCGCTAAATAGCCGAAATTCCCACACAATTGGCCACCAAGACGGACCAGACGTCCCATCGCCGTGTCCAGAGTCTCCACCGCGAGCAGATCCAGAGGGACCGTGTTCTGGCTCCTCTCGAACATGAATTCCGCGCTTCGCTGCTCTTGTGTGATACGTCATGCTTGATGCGCGTGCCCGCTACCACGGCCAAATGGACTGCTTTCCGTGCCTTCCTCTCTCCGACTAGGAATCCCGATGAATGGACAACAGCAAGCGGCAGCGGATGTGCTGATGATCAAGCCTGTTCATATTGGCCATGCCGGCAATTCCCGCATGTGGAAACTGGACGACGGGGCGCACCATGTCCAAGCAAGCCACATGTTTGGTGGCGCAAGGGTCTGATCGAAGAAAGGCTTGAATCGTGACCAGCTGAGGTGTTTGTCGAGATAGCTGACACTAGTGACTACGGTCTGGTCGCCGTCGATGCCAGGCCCAGGTAGAGCGTGTGCTGCGGTACCGGGTGGCTTGATGCACCCTGTCTCGATGGACCACAAGTACTGTGCGCACACCAAGTACACGGTACGGGGACGTAGGAGCAGGACAGTCTGATGCGGCGGCCTCCAGCGTGAGTGAGTCTGCTTAGAGCGCGGTCTCTTCTGGCCACTGGCAGGAATGGCTCATCCGAGGCGCCGAGGAGATGCCCGCTGCTGGGCTGACTTCCCTCCCCTCCCCGTCCCCGTCTAGCAGCAGTTAGTGGGCAATGGCACGACGGCGTAGGACAGTAGTAAAACGTTTATTCCAACCCCTCCGGGCGATCGGTGATGGCATCTGCCCATCCGGCCAAGGCGCTGTGAGCTCCCATCACAAAGTCGGCTCACATCGCAAGTGGTGACTCGTCTGCAGCTGGACCCGGTCGTCGCCCTGACCCGGGCTGCTCTGCAGAGTCCGCAGTAGCTTCGCAGATCACACCCCTGCTGCCCACTGCGTGGAGAGTGGCAGCACATCGGCATCTTTCATTCTGCCTTCACCAGACAGGCCGGCGGCCGTAAAGGGTGAGGAGAGCGGTCTACTGAAGCGGATCCACAGTGCTACGCGGGCCAGCGAACAAGGCTTCCTCCTGTTCCGTTTCCGCTTCCATTTCCGCCTCAAACTGCACGGCGTGACGGTCACGCTCTTGCCAAGAGACTCGCCCCCGCCCAACTCACCCACCAACTCACCCACCAACTCACCCACGCGCACGGCCAGTCTGGGCGCTGCTGTCATCCCACCTTCGACCCTCAAAAGGTAAACAAGGCTGTGTCATGCCATGGCTCCTGCTGCTGCTGCTGCTGCTCCTGCTGCTACTGCTGCTGCTACTACGCTGTACCTGCCGACTCCTGTTCCTCGGCTTGACCTGCTCGCTCCACTTCCAACGCCACGTCCCATCACTGATCAGCTTAGGGGCGATGGCCGGCCTCCACCTGTCAACCACTCACCCACTGGCACCACCACCACCACAACATCCACTCACCTTGGCACACGGCTAACACAAACCCCCCTGGACTCCTGGAGAAGCTGAGCTGAACCGATCTTGCTATTCTCGGATCTACCTGAGCAATGACTTATTGGCTTCTGCACCGACGGTGCCCATCCATTCTAAGCATCTGACCTTTCTGACTCACTGCCTACCACTTCGCCTGTCCTATCCGATGAGAATAGGCCGCCGGTTCATGGTGCTCGGTCGTAAAGACGGCTGCCTCAGAAATCTGCGCTAATCTGGTTCCACCATCTCAATTGTTGAACCTGCTCTGGAATTACCGCTCATCGCCAAGGGTCAAGGGTGCACTGGAGCTGGCGTCGATTGCACTCTGTCGGCACTGGAGCATTTGTGTATAACCTCAGGCCCCCGTCCACCGTGAAGAAGGATCCAGGAGTTGAAGTCCCCCCCCTGCTCCGCGATTTCTCACCTGCGGCTGTGTCCAGCTGCCCTTCAATGAGTTGATCTGGTCGTGGTCTTGAATAGCTGGTGTTTTCCTACGCTGTAGTCGTCCCAGCGCTGTGGAATGGCAGGTCCGGGTGGAGGCCCACCTCGCAAAAGCCATACCAAGTCGCGAAAAGGCTGTAAGACTTGCAAGAGAAGACACATCCGCTGTGATGAGACTTTTCCACAATGGTACGACAAATGCTCCTCCGCACGAGCGGGGCGCTAACATTCACCAGCCGAAATTGCACGAAGCACAACTGCCGTTGCGACTACATGGATCAACCTCCCGCCGCCGAGGACGCTGCGCGGAGCCCGCGAAGGCCGGATCTGCAAATGACGGCTGAGATAGAGCGAGAACTGGACCTCTGGCGGATGACGGGAGAGCCCCCGTTCCCGGAACTCCGAATGACTTCCAAATCATATTGGCACCGTTTCTCCAGCATTGATCTTCGCCTAATCCACCACATCGCCGGGCTCTCGATCGATATGCATCGGCGAGGCTATAGCGGCTGCACAGTTTGGGCCCAGAAGATGCCAGCGTCCGTACCCGTTCAGACGCCAACATCCCCGATGAGATGCTGATCGTGCATGCAGTCTTCTTGCCATTGCTCTGTCAAGCGACTTTGTATTGAGCGCTGTGCTGGCTCTGTCCGCCTCGCATCTTGCCTGGCAGACCAAGAATCCAGAAACAGAGCATCTCGCATACCAACATCGAGGGGTGGCTTTGAAAGGCCTGCATGAAGCTATTGGAGCATTTGCGAGGGATAATTCAGAAGCAATTCTGGCCGCCTCTATGCTTCTGTCATGGCAAGCTCTTGAATGGTAAGGAATGCTCGGTGACCTGGTGTATTTTAATGGCTGACTGGATCAGGCGGAGCTGGGCTTCATTACAACAAGGCGTGTCCACGGTAAGCCATTCGTGGAGTTCATCCCACGGGAATTTGACGCTCACAATGCTAGGTTTTGAATGCAATGCGACCATGGATTCATGAATCTGAGATCGCCAATTACATCGAATCACAACGTTCAGTTGCTGGAGCCCGTACGCCTGTAACACCCAATTTCCCTCAGACACAACCACGAACTGAAGATCTGACACGCTTGGATCAAGCCACTGCAGCATTACATGATCTACGAGCACGCTTGACGAATAGTGGTGAGCTCTCGAACCTGATTTCTCGACTTCTCGTGTTCTTGCAAGATCTACGACGCGACTTTCCTCTTCAAGCTCCAGAGGAAGCATTCGAACGCCTGCAAGAGCTTCGGGCATGGCTCTTCTGGTTGCCACCAGCGCTTTTCAGACCAGAAGAATCCGATCTGGGGGCGATGGCAGTCCTTTCCCACTTTTTCGGCGTTGCCCTGGCCCTCGATCCGTTGTTTCCGGAGATTGGCGGCTCATATCTAGGCTCAATGTCGGTGACACCAATCGAGGACATGCAGCGGGTCTTGTTGGCAAGACGAGCCGCACACCCCGAAGAAAGCGGTGTCCTCACAGCGTTGAGCCTTATGGAAGTACCTTTGAGGACCGTGTCCAGTTACAAGGCGAAGCAGCACTTCCTCGCCCAGCGCTCTCAATCCTATCAGGCGTCGCCGCATAGCCCATATGCTGCACCGGTCTCACAATCTGCCTCTGCTCCCGAAGACATGCCTCATCAACTTTATACCCATTCCCCGATGCAAAGTCCAAGACCTCACGCATCCCAAGGCTCACCTTATGTCATCCCCAGATCAAGCAGCTCTGGAACCGGACGGGTATCAGGCTACTTTGACGCAGCTCCGAAAGCGCTGTCACAGTCCATCGAGGACTGCGGTTATCTGTACAGTTATAGTGGGCCTCCTCTGGGCTCCAACGTCGGCTACTCCACAGCTCATCAGAGAATGGAGAGCCATAGGATACCTAGCAGTGGTTATGAGGCAGCAACCTACCAGCCCTATGGCATCGATACCGGGTTCGTGAGTCCTACTGAACTGTGGACATGACGAACATTCGACTGAGATTTTCTTGCTACGAGGGATACACCAGGATCACAGGCTAATGAGGTCAAGGGCAAGGGTAAACAGCGGGAATGAGGAGCCGTGATTCGCAGGTTTACAAAGGTTTTTCATTTGGCACTGTCTACTGAATTCTCTTCAAGCAAATGGAACAATACCCTCTCGTGAACAAGCGAGCATCGATGGGGCGCTACGCTGGTATCTAGCTATGATTTTCGTGGGATGGAACGAGCCGGTTGACAGGAAAAGGACGGTGGATATTCGAACCGTCAAGTTGGGGCGCAGTCATGGCCAGGAGTCGACAACACGAGCAACGCGGCGAGGCCGAGCCTGTGTCGCCAGAGAGGTGGCCAGTTGGTGGGTTTGACTCCTACTCATTCTGCTTCAATCTCGAGATAGCGATTTGCAAGGTTGTGGAGGCGAGGGGCGGTGTGCAAGAGGATGGGACATTCAGGGGAAAGGGGTAATCTGTTGTCTCGACGGCTGTTGTACGATTGTTCGTGATTCGCTTCTCAGCGAGGACCTTGCCACCATTGTGGGAGAACGGTTGGATCCTAGGCAGGCAGTCAGCGTGCTCCACACGAGTTAGTAGGCACGGATCGCTGCAATATCAGTCCCGTATCCTGTCTTTCGCCTTTCTCTCGCTTGCCACTGCCCAAGCCATCAACGTCGTATTCGGGAAGCAAGTCCTAAAGCGGCCAGGACAGAACGTTGCAAGCGGCCAACTGCCAGCGGATGATGAAGATTGCAGCGGTGTGTCGGCCTCAGCTCTTCTGTCCGGAATCTTGACCATTTTCTTCTTTCGGCCCATCTCTAAATTTGACCTTCTCATCACGTCGCTTAACTTAGCACCAACCTATGACAGTACGAGGACTTTCGTCACCCACGACCAGGACCAAGGTCTCGTCCTGTTTGCGCCATCTCTTGTCGACCAAAAATACCATGTCCGAGGATGTCGCGGCTGGAGGTTGGAGCACTATTGAGTCGGATGAGGTATGTCTGACCCTTTCCGTCCCTCTGGCAGCACAGCCCGACAGTGGGAAAAGCCATCTCCTCCGCCCTGCCATCCCACCCCGCGTTCTAATTTGGGCAAAACCATCACCAGGGAGTTTTCACCTTCCTCATTGAGCAGCTCGGCGTCAAGGATGTTCAATTCGAAGAACTGATCCAGTTGGATCCAGATGGTATCCGCGCATTGAGGTAACGTGATCGTGCGTACCCCAGTTTCCTTGGGTCGCTGGTGCTGGTGCCGTCGCCAGCGACGGTCTCCCCGTCCGTCGAGCTCCCGTAACTGACACCGCATCGCCTTTTCCCTCCCACAGCCCAGTCTACGGCGTGATCTTCCTCTTCAAATACATCGGCTCAGCCTCCACCTCCACCTCCTCCCCACAAGATGGCACCTACGACCCCACCGCCGTTGACAACTCCAACCTCTTCTTCGCGGCCCAAACCATCCAAAACGCCTGCGGCACCCAAGCCATCCTCTCCGTCATTCTCAACAACGACGCCTCCAACGCCTCCCTACCACCTCCCTCCACAATAGACGTCGGCCGGGAACTCAGCTCCTTCAAAGACTTCACCACGGGCTTCCCCTCCGATTTACTAGGTGAAGCCCTGTCAAACTCTAGTTTGATCAGGGAGACGCACAACAGCTTCGCGCGGAGCAGCCCCTTCGCAGATGAGACGCAACGAGACCCCTCTGCCGGGACAGAAGACGTGTTCCATTTCATCGGCTACACGGTTCGGAACGACACGCTCTACGAGCTCGATGGCCTGCAACCACACCCCATCTCCCATGGGCCATGTACCATCGACGAATTCCCCGAGAAGATCATCCCCGTCCTCCACGCGCGGATCAATCGCTACCCACCCGAGGAGGTGAGGTTCAACCTCATGGCCGTGTGTCGGGATCTCAGGATCCGAGCTGCCGAGATAGGCGATCAGGAGGCTTTGGCGAGGGAGAGGAGGAAGAGGGCTGGATGGGAGTGGGAGAATGCGCTGAGGAGGCATAATTTTGTCGGCTTTACCGGCGAGGTGGTCAAGGGGGTTGTAGGGTTGAAGTTGAAGGAGGGTGGCGAGGAGGGCTTTGAGGGCTGGGTCGGGGAGGCGAAGAAGGCGACGGCGAAGAGGATGGCAGAGAGGAGGGAGAGGAGCAGGGGGAAGGAGTGATAGGAGCAGGGGGGGAAGGAAGCAGGGCGAGAGTGCAGAGGAGCAAGCGAACGACTAAGTAAATGATGAGACTGTAGCCGACCTCCCCGCCAGACATTCACGGCCTCAGATCCCTCCCGGACTCTTCTCAATCAACAAATTCAAAATTAAAAGAATCCCTGTCCCACCTCAGACCCTCCTCAATCAAACAAGCAGTCCAGACAGAAGAAATGCACAATACGACCGCTCTCCATCATCTCCGCCGCTTTACCACAACCGCCGCTGCAGCGTTGCGTGTGCCTATCTATTGAAACGGAGAAGAAGAAGAAGAAGGCGTGCCACCCTCCCGAAGAAGAAGGAGGCGTGCTTGTTGGATTTCTCCTTTTTGAATAGCAAGTGGAAGATTTTCAGGGAATGGAAAACAGGATTTGCTTTCTTCTTCTTCTTCTTCTTCTTCTTCTTCTTCTTCTTCTTCTTCCCCCCCAGCCTTGACCTTACTATCGCTGGTATTATCGAGAGTCATCCGATATCAATCAGTAATATTAATAAGTGTGATTCTTACATAAGATGATGTATAAGCCGCTTATAAGAGGTTTGATTTTCAGATGTTCTGCGGTAAGTACTGACTAGTTAGGCAGTATGTAGGATGTCTGATGAGAGATTGTTTACTGCTTGGATGGGCTGGATTCTGACCCTTCTTCTTCTTCTTCTCCTCCTCCTCCTCCTCCTCCTTCCCGGCAATGCAGGTTGATTCCCATCTCGGACGTCCGTATCAAGCCATGTTGCATACCGGTCTGGGGGTCATGCCATAGAAGGCTGGACGGAGGAGCGGGGGGACTGCTCTTCAAACGGGTGGGTTCACGCATTGGGATGCGGGACAGTTGGGGCGTTTTACACATCCTCAGACCTAAGTAGGTCGCGTACAGGTCCAATGTATCCAGCCGGAGTTTCTCATGATTTGTTGGTAGTGTTGAATGAGGATCCTGATAGATGGTGGGATCGAAGTATAGGTGTAGCTTTACTTAAACTGGATTAGGAAGGGGGGTTTCAGTGGACGGGTCGTATGATCAGGGGGGGAGTGCTA
>JAABUK010002483.1_pt1 | contig 32932 bp, 30 predicted proteins | sample 5559141 | NCBI WGS metagenome assembly JAABUK01 (sample SAMN10711869, study PRJNA513367) | rock metagenome | isolation source: Antarctica rocks | place: Antarctica: Victoria Land, Pudding Butte nord | collected 2016-01-03 | reverse complement strand
AAGGTCGGTGATGGCAAGGGGGGAGGGGTGGGGAGTGGGAGTGGGAGTGGGAAGCAGACGGAGAAAGATGGGGGGAGCGGAGTTAAGGGGAAGGGGAGTGGGAAGAGCTAGAGGGCTGGAATGAGGGCGCGGAAAGGGATGACCAGCATGCTTTGTGCCATACACGCATCATTATACCCCACTTTGTACTGTATCTTGTTCAAAGCAATATTGGTATTGGTATCGATTGAAGGAGAATATATACTTTATTCATACCATGAACATGCTAAATATTCTGCTTCGAGTCCTCCACTATCGAAGGCTCTTCATTGATCATGCTCGCGGTGTCTCCAACCTGCTGCCGCGTGCTCACTTCTCTACTCTTCAACTGGGATCGCATCGCCGCTAGCTTCATCGTCAATCCTTGAGCGTTACCTCTCATGACTGCTAGTTGTTATTGCAGGGGCTCCGAGCTGGAAGATAGCCTGTTCAGGTGTAGGTATACATCGGTGCCATATCTATTTGGAGGTGAATATTAGCCATATATACCAGGGATGAGGGCTTCGCTAAGATGGACGTACCCTTCCATACTTATGAGCTTTAGGTCACCCCCAAAGTACCTGGCGTATAATCTACTGATAGGCAGACCATACCCAAAGCCGGCCATGGGGGCTTTGAAGTCGCTCTTGTTGAAGTCTGGGTCCAGATCTGGCGTCGTATCGACAGTGGTATACATATAGGTCCAGACTAGCGGGATGACAGATCTCGGTATTCCACCTCCTTCGTCCGAAATTTTGATGGTTATGTCCTCCTTTCCCCTGGCAATAATCACCTTTGTCACCGGAAACTCGGACTTATCCGCCCCATGCGTTTCCACCACCGCTCGAAGAGAGTTTTTAAGAGTCTCAAACAGCATATGAGATAAGTGTCCCGGCACATACATGAAATGCAGATCGGGTTCGCACACCAATTGAACCTTCGGAGCGTCGAACAACCCATAATGATCTTCGCAGACAAATCGCGCATTCTCGATTGCTTCTTGCGCGAGTTCCTGCACATTGGTTTTTGTGCATATGATTCCCACGTAATTAGGTTCGTGTGCTTGCTTCTGGTCGGTGAGGGCTATATGTTGGCCGATGAGCATCCGGATGCCTATCCGCGACATGTAGAAACGATCGAGGAAGGCCTGAATATTATTGTCGATCTGCATCCGTTGACGCTTCCGCTTGTATTCATTGATTCCTTGCGCGACTGTTGTCACGACACTATCGTGCCGCCTCTTGATGCCTTCTAAGGTCTTGGAGAATCGCTGGTTATAGTCGTTTAGCTCAGGTGGCCAGTCATCCTTGCTGTCTGTAGAAGCGTAGTATCTCCTTGGGGAGCTCTTTAGACCGCCATTACCATTTCCCTTGGTTTGCTGTGATCGGTACTGGCCTTGCTTGACGCTAGGATTGTTTGTGGTCTGACTGAGAATCTTGGAATCTTGTCCGTTCTGCTTCATTGGTTTCAGGAGCCTTTCTCGTACTTCGGCATCGAGGGTTGGTCTGGGTAGATTGGTGATGTCCTGTGAGTGATCGAGTCATGATCCATTCCTTCAATAGACTAGCGTTCTGTGCTGCATACCTCGAACGATTGCGAATACCAGTCCTGAACTTTCTTGATGGACGGCATTTCGTTCAGTCCGTCGGGCAAGTCCCCAAGTTCTTGTACTCGATGTGCCAGGCGTATGGGGAGTTCCTCGGAGAGGAATTGGGAGGCGCGGAAGAGGGTACCTTGCAGCTCGTCAACATTTGTCGTCTCGCTGTTCTGATAATCAATCTTTGCTGTACCTGTTCCAGGTCTTTCCCCAAATTGCACCATCTGCCTCAAGCTGACTCCTGTAGCGGGGAAGCCAGAATAGTGTTTGATGGTGTCCATCAGCTTCTCTGATTTCTTCCACGACATCTTGCTTGCTCAGGCCTACGGGCCTGGACCATAGGATATGACCACTATGTGCAAGATTTCTGTGTTGCTCCAATGGGTGTGGTCGTATCCCAACTCCCGTAAGCTGTCCGGCGAGAGGAGAGCGAATTCTAGATTAGTGGTCTGTTAGATTCCAAGAAAGGGACAGCAGCAGTAAAGGTATATTCAAGAATGGATAGACAAAGGAGTAAACAATGGTGTGAGTGCTTGTCGTGCCTTGGCCCTGCTTGAGTCACTGATTCGGACGATGTGCCCCGCAATGTGCCTCGGCCCATCCCCACACCACCAGCATGTTTATGGCCAATTTCCACACCATCCGACGGTCGATGTTAGATAAAGCAATACCAGACTTTCAATCAGCCACTTCCACCTCCTGTTGCTCCTCTTCCCCCAAATACATCCAACTTCATCACTATCCTGGACTGCTTGGACCGAAGATCCCCCTGACTTCTCGACTTCGCCCTTCGTCCGAGTGAATGCCAAGACCAGGAGACTTGGCAACTTGCACTTCCCACCACACCTCCGTCTGCCCGCTCATCACTTCACTCCCTTTCTGCATAAGTATGCCAACCCTGCGTTCGTGTTTAACGCCGGAAAGCCATCGCCACTCGAGGCCTCCAATCCACAAGTGGAACGGAGTTTATGCAATGCCATCCCAAGGCACTGTGGGGTTGGAAGACTCCCATGCTCTTGCAAACGCATGAAGTAGAATAAAGTGCTACAGAGAACGACGAGGTCCAGATATTGTCGAGAGGTTAGGCTTGCAAGGGCGGCTTACCACATACAACACACGATATGTCTATTCATTGCAATCCTCTATGTGAACAGCTCGTAGTCAAGATTCTGTCAGACAAACCAGAATGGCCCCCATGGTAGGCGCTGCATCTGAGCTTCGGTGCTCGAGGTCCTTCACATGATCTGCAAACTCTTCTTGTTAAATATGTAGCTATTCCGACGCGCTGAAGCGAAACATTCGGTGACCGACTGAAATCAGCAAAGCGTGCTTGTCCTTCTCATACTGCTACCAATCAATCTGCGAATCGCCTCAACATGCCTGCCGCACAGCGTTCTTTCCCCTTCTCTTACCCGTCCACTCCCCATACCCTTGAACCTTCCAGATTCGAAGATCTGAAGCGTCTTGACACCGAGTCTCAATCGTACAGCATGGCATATCCCTTCCCTCGCTTTGCAAGTGGACCTCAAACGCCTCAACACGTTTCAGACTCAGAGAACTCTTCGCCAATGGCACGCCCAAACGATTCAAATGCACGCTCCAAGCGAACGGCCCTGGCAGCATTTGTAGTCTTTGCTGTGTTCTTGTGGATGATCAGTCCCCTATCTGGTACTTCAGGTACGCGTCTCTTTAGATAATCCTCCGTTTTTGGTACCGGACCCCGAGACCCGGTCCAATCTGGGGAGTATATACCCCTAAGGTAGTCCTACAGGCAATCTATCTTGAGCATTGCTAGAGACCTGCAGCTGAAGGCAATTCTGACTTGAAGAATTTGCAAAACAGGGCAGACAGACAAAGTGCCATTCTCGAAAGATGCAGTCGACGAGTATGTAACCCCTTTCCAATACCACCAAGCTTGCTGACCTTCCAAGCTACTTCAGCCATTTCGAAGGGCACCAAGACTGCGGCTTCGCATCCAAGGATGTGTACACTCGCCCCATTCAACACGACGAAAACACGCCAAAGCACACCCTCTACTGCCGCAACCGAGCAACACTTCTGGAAGCCATGAGCGAAGGCGGGCGCCACGGCTTCGAGCGTGCCTACTCTTCAGCAGGATGTCACTATCGCTGGTACTCCACTACAGAAATCTGCATGATCCTGGAACGTTTCGACGCCATAGTCTTTGTTGGCGATGACTCTCTCAAGCACGTCTATGCCGCCTTCAACATGCTTCTCCGAGAGAACATCGCCATGGGAGGTCTGAAGCAATGGGACTTGACCGAGAACGAGCGTCTTTCTTGTCGATGTGACAATCAGTTCATGAGAGCGGAGTGCTCAAAGCACTTCGTGACCGACAGCCTGGCTGTCTCCGACAACGACGAAAACAGCGGTCACAAAAGCCCCTACTACTGCAGTCGTAATTCCACTTTTCCATTCAACAACACTACAAAACTAACAAGACCAGGAACCCCCCACATCTTCCTCCCCATCACCGCCTCCCCAGCCCCCGAAGATCTCCACGTCCGCTTCACATCCCTCCTCGCCAAAGATCCAGACGCCTACAAACCCATCCCAGTAATCCACTCCCTATCCCTATCCACATCGCTATCCTGGTCTTCCGCCACATCCTCAATGGACGAATGGGTCTCCCTAGCCGATGCCTCCGGTCGCAACGTGCCCTATCTCTGGGTGGGACCCAATGCTGCCGGCCACCTCAAGCCGCCAGGTCAGATATTGAGCGAAGGCAATAATGCTATCTGGCATTACACGCTGGAGACGGCCAAGGAAGCGAAGGCGAGACAGATTGATGCGTTGGGGATGTACAATCTTACGTTGCAGGCGAATAGCTGGGATGGCAGCAATTATGGGCTGCGAGTTGGGCTTGTTCAGGCTATGATGGTGCGTTCCAGATTTCTATTGTACCGGGACTGGATTCATCGCTAACAGTTCAAGGTTATCAATTGGCTGTCTAGAGTAGACTCGACATAGGTGGATCTGGCGCCGATCCTAGCCGAGAATGCCCATGGGCCTGAATGTCTTGTAATTAGCTTAGTGATAGATAAAATGCAAGTCGAATCAATCTCCATCCCATTTAATCTATAAAGACGCAGGCAGAACAAAGTATCTCGTCCAGAGCTATCGAAGCCTCACATGAAGACTATTCGTCCAGTGCGACTCTTCCCAAAAACTTCACAACCGCTCTATTTTCTTGGCTAACTCCCATCAACACTCCACAGCCTTCCCTTTCCCCTTCCCTAGTACCCAACCATCACCACCACCACCACCATCAACATCAACATCAACTCCCCAGCTCCCCCAAGGTCGTTCCCTAAGCTCCTCCCTCTCCCTAATATCCAGCAAAATACTCTCAACCGTCTCCTCCTCCCCCACCCACACCTCATGCACCTGCGCATCCATCGCCTCTCTCAACTCTCTATCCCTACGGCCCGAATCAGGCCATGGCACGCGCAGTAACAACAGTCCTGATTCCTTGTCGATGCATTCGTCGCCATAGAGATCATCGCCTAGTTTATCGACGATCTCGAAAGGAATTTTTGTTTTGCGCCCAATATATTTGGCGAGCTGATTTCCATGGATTTCGGGACCTTCGTGGGCTTTTCCTTTGTTCTTGTTGCATGAGTCGTCGATGCTATCGTAGTGGTTTGCGCATAGGGCTTTATATCTGTCTAGATAACTTTGAAGGCGATCGTCCGGGTTGGTTGATGTTTCTGTGGCGGGATCTTTACCTTTGTTCTTGGCGGACGAGGTGTCGATGTTGGAGTCGAACTGTCCAAAGTCCTCTAAATCCAGGTTGAAGTCGTTTGCAGCGTTGAGGAAGCTGCTCCTGTCTTGGTTCGACTTCGAGGTGTCGTTGATGAGGTTGAGGAGGCGCTCGTTTGTGGCTATGGTGGGTGCGGAAAACCGCATTGGAAGGGGTGGATGGGATGCTGTGGGATTTTTGGGAGCTGAGTGGTTTGGGAGTAGAGGGTTGGGGTCCGGTGAGTGAGGTCGTGTTGGTTCGGAGAGAATGGGGATTGGTGAGTCCTGTCGAGGTAGGTCGGCGGTGTTTTCGAGACGTGAGGGGTCGGAAACCACTCGTCTGCCATCTTCAGGTGGGGAGACGAGTTCGTGGACGGGAACCGAGACGTGCCGAGTAAGACTCTCTGTAGGGATGTCTGTATGGTACTCGACGGGGTCTTGGATGTGGTGGAGAGGTTCGTCAGGTACTGAACGGATATCGATAGCGTCCTGCACGTGGTGGAGGGATTCCTCGACTTTGACGGACCCCTGGGAACCGCCCTCGTTTGATTTGCTATGCTTACAAGAACTAAAAGGGGTCGGCTCGATCCTGGGATCGTTGTTGATGCTTGAGTCCCAGCTTTCACCCTCTGGCAGCGTCGAAGCTGCAACAGGCTCGATCTTTGGGGTGGGTGGATTCCAGCCACCTTCTCCGTCTTCCATGTCGGGATTATCAAGGCATTGGCGCTCATACGAGGTCAAAGGATCTTCGTAATCTCCGGCGTGGGAACCGATGGGTCTCATATGATCTGCATAGGCTTCGCCGAAGTCTTCGGCCAGCAGCTGCGCGATCAAGGCTTCGGTCGCTGCGTCAGCTTCATGTAAGGAAGCCATTGTTGGAGGATCGCGGAGAACAGTGTGATAACTAGTGTACAAGGCGACGAGCTGGCTCCTGCTGTATTTGATACCTTGAAAGGGATGTGCTGAATCGATATGTGGCGGACTGAAGCAAATCGGGTGACAAGCGTCGAGCAGACAGTCCAGTTGATGGGTTTCAAGTATGTTGGAAAAGGTGAGAAAGCAGAGAGAGATAGAGATGAGAGAGCGCTTTTTGTGAAGTGAGGAAAGAGCTAGGAAGTCAATAGGAAGTGTCTCTGTGTTGCGTCACTCAATAGCCTTGTGCAGTAAGAGTGAAGACAGGATATATCATTAGATGCAACCGCGCGATTATAGCCTCACTCTTCCCGGGACCATAAATCCAATTCTCGGTAACGTTCCTCCAGCTTTTGGAATTTTGGTATAAACAAAGCGGAACGGTGTCCAACATGTCATAAGGGAGAAGCTACGAAGGTGCGCGATGGGAAAATCTCACGGCGTGAATGAAAATACGGCAACGTTTGAAGATTATTACAGTGAGGTACTCCAGGGAAGCTGATGCGAATCTCATCATATAGCGGATAGGGGGTATTCAATAGGCTATGGCAAGGAACATCCGGTTCTGTGGTCTTGTGAATTAGATACAGCCACCGCAAGGATCATAGCTAGAAGACACAAACCGCTATTTCAATGGTATCGACATAGAGCTCGACCAAAAACCGTAGCGCCCAACCCTTTCTACTCCGTGTAAACCCGACCAGATTCAGAGATCGATCAAACTTCCTCCAGCCTGGGGCTGGCCCTGATGCTGTTGCTGTGCCCCAAACGGGTTGTTATTCTGTTGCCCAAATGGGCTGCCACCGAAAGCACCTGCTGGTCCTGTTTGCGCCGGTGCCATTCGGTTTTGCTGTCCAAAACCACCCTGTTGTTGCATGTTGGGGCCTCCAGTAAATTGCTGGCTGAAGAATGGGTTATTTCCCGTTTGAGTTGAGTGCAATTTGTTCAGTCCTTGACCAGAATTGGTGACAAAGGTTCCAGGCGCAGTATGCTGCGACGGGATACGTAGATCGCCTGTGTTGCCGAATGTATCCATTCCTTCTCCTGAAGCAAGCAAAGCATTCAAGCGCTCATGTTGTGCATTTTGTGGCTTCTGCGGTGTCGCGGTCTGTTGTGGAGCTTGATAGTTGGCAATCGGGTTGAAGGAAGACTGGTTGTTAAACTGAGTAGCTGTTCTCTGCTCAGCAAGTGAGCTCAGTGAAGGTGGGCTAGTTTGCTGCTGTTGCACTTGTGGACGAGCGCTTGCGAACGGATTATTGGATCCGGTTTGCATCGGCTTCAGCGCATCGTAATTGGATTGTGTGTTGGTAGCCCAAGGATTATGACTACCTGCCTGAGGTGCGTTGCCCTGCTGCTGAGGTTGCTGTTGCTGAAGCTGATTGCCGTAGCCATTCTGTTGTTGCGCGTAAGGGTTGTTGAGATTGTCAAAGGCAGTCTGTTGAGGCTGAATGGTTTGCTGTGGTTGTAGATAGTTTGGTTGCTGCTGCTGGTATTGGTTCTGATCAAAGCCAGTCTGTTGTGGTTGGATGCCATTCTGAAAACCGGTCTGCTGAATTTGGAAGCCTGTGGGTTGCGAATACGCATTGTTGAGGTAGCCCGTAGATTGAGGTTGTTGCTGTTGCGGTTGCTGGTCCACAGGGTTGCCAAACCAATCGACTGCGCCTTGCTGCTGGTAACCCTGATTGAAGCCAGTATATTGAGGTTGTTGTTGGTTACTTGGGCCAGGTGCGTCATCAAACAATGATGCAGCATTGCTCTCCTCCAATTCTCGTCTTCGCAGCTCCTCTTCTTCCTTGCTCAGCTTGATGGCCTTGGCTAAGTCGTCATCTGCGGCAGGCGCCGCAACTGTGTTCCTTCGCTTCCTATCCTCTTCTGCTTCGTACTTACTGGCTTCGATAGCCAATTTGTATTCCGCATCCTCTTCATCGGTACCCTGCTTGCGGCGCTCGGGTTTGCGCCGTTGGGGGGTTGAAATATCTCCACCCCCGTAACCAGATCCTTGAGGGCCGAACTCTTCGATACCTGTGACCCTCGACTTCCAAGTCTTTCGATCCGATCGCTCGGTGCGCAGGCGCTCTTCATCCAAGACGAGAGATGTAAGCTCCTTCGCCGAAATTCGCACTAGCGGACGTCAGTACTAAGCCTGAACACGAATGGCGCTATTTCACACCATTTTGCCCGACATCTTTGCCATCATCGTCAACGTATTGAAATTCTCTCAGGGTTTTGATGATGTAGACGTTCTTGCGGGCCCATGTGACAACAAGCTCGGATCCCTCATGTAGGCAGTAATCGAGTACCTTCAGTGATTTTAGGACATGGCGCCAATTTTTGCCCTTGTCATTCATCCGCTTGTCGAGCATATCCATGATCTCGTAGAAATCATTTGAGCTGATCTAGAATTAACGCCAGTGCATTCTTGGGTTGAGGAGTAACATACCCATTGAAAGTTAATTGGGCAATCTCGCTCATCTCAGTGCCGGTGGGTCCCCATGGATCATTACTTGTTGCTGGTAAGGAGCGTCAAACATTACCCCAGTGTCAAGTGGAACCCAAGGACTTACCATTGCGGACCTTGACTTGGACGCTGGAATAGCCCTTGGTGACGTTCTTGACACTCCGAACGACCTTTGACATGCTTGCGGTATGTTTGCTAATGCGACTCTGAACTTGGCATCTCCTCCGGCAGCTTCAAAGATCTTAGGAGCTTCAAAGCAGCAACGTTGGACAGGTTGTGTCACTTCCTATCCGCGTTGTCGCTAGTCTTAGGCTGGGATGGATAGAGAAGAGCCTTCAGGAGGTATGCGGGGTTCAGCGGGTGAAGCGAGACAAGTACTGAGCAAGACGCAAACTGACATAGGATCTAGGTCGATGTTGATAGAGAATGGCTAGGGTACAGGTTTGGCAGGCCAGACATGACGTTCCAGACACTAGTGGCTAAAGGGTCTTGGCACGTGAGCAAGCGTCGTACAACTACTATTAGGTATTTGCCACTCACCACTGAGGATACATGCTTTTAGTCCAAAGCAAGCACGCGGTGAGCAGAATAATTCGGACACTTGGCGGGTGCTTGATTAGTCCTAGTGTCCGAATCATTTTGCTCACCGCGTGGCAAGCTTCCCATCTCCCTTTATTCCATCTGGCCTACCCGTCTAGTTGATCAAGCCCTTTTCAGCATTGTGTTATCGCCTTGCTCAAGCCAGAATCCGACAATCTTGCTGTCAGGAAATTGTATCAATTGGCTCGCCGACAGGAACGGTCCCTAGTCTGGGAAGTAAGTGTATGGAGTGTAATCCTACAGTCCATTGTTGCATGGAACACACTTTAATAACTTGGAGATTGAACTACTGAGAAGCGGATTTCTGATTATCTGGATCTCCGACCTATCCTGCCAAAGGACTGGTCCAGCGCCCTTAGCAGTATGAAATTTGTCCGGTAACGTCTTCATAGACTTAATCAACGGCCATGGCAACCCCCGACGACATCATTGCACTCACTAAAGCACCCTCTATGCCTACCACAGTCTATCACCAGTCTCACACCGCCGATTCTCATAATTCCATCTAAATGCACTCAGAACCCCGAACAGGTGAACAGACGTAGCCACAACCACAAGCATATGAAACATCTGATGGGAACTCGCCCAGATGTCAAAACGTCCTGGGTAAAGCTTTTCTGGAAACCGCGTGCCATAGACTAGGGCGCCGAGGAGTACCAATCCTCCCTCTGCATAGTAGAAGGGCAGACCAGATTGTTTGTTGAGTTGCTCGAGCGGAAAAAGTCTCGATGCGTGGACGATTGGAGCGAATGCCGAGATGCCTGTCAGTAGAAAGACAGAAAGTCGGAAGAGGCGGTATTGGCGACTCTGGAAGGCGGGATGAATCAGGATGTATACCGTCAAGGCGCCGAGCGTACCAATCTGATGAGAATATGGCGGTCAGTTACCTGAAAGAAATGGAGGGAAACATTCATCTTTCAATGCATACCATCGTCCAATATGTGTTCTGCAAGATCGGCTCACAATAGAACGCCACATAGATTCCAGACACGAAGTCACCAAGAACGAGGACGATGATGCCAGTGTAGTCGATACGGGCCCAGATATCCGAAAATTCCGCCGAGTGGTTCATGAGGGTGTGATAGAAAGCGGAGAGGCCAAAACAAATTGATCTACTACCCAGATGGAATGCGACTATCAAATAGTCCCTCGTGGTCGCTTGGGGATAGTGCCACCAGAAAGACTGATACAGAATGCTTTGGCTCACAAGTGCAAGGACAGCCGGAAATAGGTGGCTGTAAATGTTGGCGGTCTCGTTGTGGAGGTATGTCCAGCTCCCGAAGCAGGCCCTGGTATCGTTCATCACGGGGCGGTACCCATGGCGGATGCAGTCATTGTCTTGATACCATCGTGGGATCTCGTCGTACGACAGGAGGCCATGGTTGTCCCTGCTCTTCATCTTGATTGCAGGTGATGGATGTCCGCTCGCCGTTGCCATTCTCAATCAAAAGGTAACGATTCCTTCTCGACTTATTACGGATTTCCGGATAACCCTGTTTGCAATGATTGGGAGGTAATTCGAGATCGTTTCCTATGTTCGGACACCCAAAATCAGCGGATCTTGAATGTGACCTTCAAAGCAGCTTCAATTGCTTTGAGATTTGTGGCAGTACGAAGTGTCACCCAGAATTGCAGATCATACCGTTGTTAAGATAGTATGGAGTGGTGATCGAATTCTATCTGTAGAAGTAAGATCCTAATGTCCGAAGGTAATTAACAGTTTGGTATGCTTGTTCAATTCTTCTTCTGCTATTACCAGCATTCAATAAGGGGCTCTATCTGTAATCGCATGCAATATCAATGAAAGCAGCAATTCCAATTGAATGAAAGAGAAAACAGGAGGCAAGTACGCTCTGGGGGTATAGGAGATATACTGAGCCAATCTCAAGCCAGAATTGGAGATTTCTTAATTTGGAAAAGGTAAATTTTGCTCAGGAAGCCTATCAATACCTCATGAATCGCGCTGGACACCGTCTGCATGTAACACATAGGTGAAACAGAAAGCTGTTTGTTCGATATTCAGTAGGACCGTTCGGAACAGAAGCGCCAATAGAATCTGCATTCCTCACCATTGGTATCACATCACGTGTTGATGTGATAGGACACTGACTTGGTCCGGAGTTTCATTTTATATAAAGAGAAGCAGAAAACAATATAGGTTTCGTATATATATGGAGTGAAACATCTATATCAAGGTTCATCGACAGGGAGCCTAGCAACATGCCACATTTAGTTGAAGTCTGACGATTCTCAAATTCACATGACCAGTCTCGTACCTCGATGTAAATATGTATACATGCATCTCAGACTTGCACTAGGTCAAGCTGGGTCACATCAGGTTCTACATACAAAGGTTGGCTACTGGATCACATGACTTGCGCGGTGTGCTTGTTTGATGCGCTAGCACAACGCTTACCATGTCAATCCGAGGCGCGATTTATCAGATATAGCATGGGCTGAATGGCATGGCGCTCTATGATGTCTTTGGCGTTCGACTACTGTCGTGAGAAAAGGAAGATGCAGGAGTATCACTTTCCTTGTAAGACCGCAATATCATTCTTCCCAGAGGAAATGCGACATTGGCAGCCATGCAATCCGACAGTATGCGAGTAAATGTACAGACCGCTTTAAAGGCACAATACGGATTTAGTACGGTAGCGGTACGGTATAGCGCCCAACAATCAGACTGCTCGAAAATATACCCGCAAGAACAGACAAGAAGTAGCCCACGTTCATGGTCATGACTGCTATCATGCTATGGAGGTGTCAGCGCTTATCCTGCAAATTTGACTGGAAGGGTAGGAAGGCGACCCACAGCAGGTAGCCTATCCCAGCAATAAGGGTGTCTAGCAATGCCCTCGGTAGATCGGTACTGAATCTCCATGGGCGGTTCTTCTGGCCTAGTTTCGTTAGCACAGGTACGATCTCAGCAAAGGACCTACTTGGATTCGTACCTTTGGTAGTGCCATCATTCTTCTTGCCGCTACCGTCTGTTATAGGAATGCGCCGGTTGTGTTCGATATCCCGCAGTCGGTGGAGCCAATGTGTCCTGATGGCTCCCAGCGTGTGATAGATTGCACCGAAGAAAATCAAAAAGATGCAAGTGCCGGCGTACTGGCCGGTGGTCGATGGCGTCCAGCTGGCGGAGAAGAGAGGCGTGGTGTGGGAGTTGAAGAAGGTCATCATCATGGAAGACATGGGCATCATTGTGGAGTCCGAGGACGAAGACATTGACATAGCCATGGTGTTCAGGCGTGTGCGCAAGATGTAGTTTGACAAGAGTGTGTGTAGCTGATAATTGATTGAAGACGCAAAGTGCCTGATTCGATGTATGCAGATACAAAATGATATTGGGACGGAGAAAAAGTGAGTTGACAGACTCTAATCAAGAGCTTACGAGGAGAGACGCGGCAAGAGCACATGCACAGTGCCTCAATTGCTTTTAGAAGGGGAAAGACTCAAGCCAAGAAAATGTGTGGAGACGGACGGGTCATTGATGAGCTCGGCAACGTTTCACGCCTCGATTAAGTCTTCGGCAATGCGACGTGTGGGTGATGACTTACTGGGAATATCACGTTCATTGTTGCTTCAGTACTGCCTTTGTGACATTGCACGGTGTGGTCTGACTCCATCTGAGCGACATTATGAGCAAGTTAGGGCTATACCCTAGCGCTAGATCACGTATCTGCGCGCTAAAGCACCATATCCAGTTCACCGATGAAACCCTCTTTGTTCTCGGCTTACGGTTGTCACCACATGGCAGGTATTGACTGCTTTTTCTGGCCATGGTAGCACAAAGCGACCCCTCGGAAAGTGGGGGCGACGATCTGTATCCTGGCCGGATTCTGCAGGATGGTCTTCGGGGAATAATGTCATCGCATGCAAAATTCAGATTTCTGTACTTACTCTTCTACATCCAATGGCTCACCTCATTTCACTGCTCCTCCTGCATAGTTGTTCCTCTTGGTGAATATAACATAAGAGTATAAGCTGCCACGACCGATATATATCCCCCCCTCGTCAAGATGGATACGTCTATGTCTATGCCCAGTATGGGGGATGAGTCGTCCCCTGCCCTGAATGACACTGGTGTGGACTTCTCCAACGAAACCCAAGCGATGGATTTCTTAGGGGAAATTCTCCAAGACACCGACCTCCAGACCTCAGGCAATGCGTTCGCGAGGTACTTCTGGTATGGCGTCGTCGCTGTCATTGGCATCGCTGCCATCTGCAATATAACCCAGAGATTGACCCTGCTATTTAGGTATTTGAGCGTCCACTACTATCTATGCATTGATGCTAATTTTTGAGCAGACTCAGAGCTGCCGCTTCGAATACGCCGCACCCAGCTCGGCCTCAGAATGTTTTCACCATGTCACTAGCTACAATCATTGCTTTGTTTCGCGAGGCTTCTTATGTACAGATCACGCCTGTGAGACTGGCTTTTTGGGTCAAGGTCCCTCCACTTGGCACCATCAGCCTTCTTTTGGCCTATCTTGCTTTTGTCCTCGCTCTCGAATTCCTCAATAACGATGTTCCAGGGGCACAACATTACCAGGCACTGGGGATTCGAGCAGGTTGGCTAGCAGTCGCGCAAGTGCCACTGCTGATACTCCTTGCTGGCAAGAACAATCTCATCGGGTTTCTTACTGGAACCTCGTATGAGCGCCTCAATGTGTTACACCGATGGACGTCGCGCGTCCTGTTACTGCTAGCCACTCTTCATTTCGGGTATCAGAGCTATGGCTGGAACCAGTACGGTCTCATGCAAATGGAATGGGATACAGATAGTTGCCCACCTACAGGCATTGCGGCCTACGCCATATTGCTCTGGATCAACTTAAGTACATTTGCCCCTTTGCGGAATCTCTCCTACGAATTCTTTGTCATCCAGCATGTTCTCACCTTCTTCGGATTCATCATTGCCATAATGATACATCTACCTTCTACAGCTCTGTACTCTCGGGTGTACATATACATTCCCATTGGTGTGTACTTCCTCGACCGGGTGGTTCGAACATCATTCTTTGCATATAATAACTCGAGTCCCGGTCGTGCCTTCCTGACAGCGATGGAAGGTGGGGTGACCAAGATTCGTATTCCTGTCAAGCATGTCAAGAATTGGAGGCCTGGGGCCCATGTTCTTCTCAAGATTCCGAGCATGGGTCTCCTCGAATCCCATCCAGCAACGATAGCCTCAAGACCATGGTCCCATGAAAACGACCTGATGTTCATTTTGAAAGCCCACAAAGGGTTCACGAACCGCCTTCTGATGTCTGCCACCTCCTCTACGACGTCACTGCTTCCCAAGACTGAGCAGGAGGCCATAGCACCCACCCAGACACATACAGCTTTGATTGACGGCCCCTATGGTGGATCTCAAGCTGACTTTGCTGCTTTCGATACCGTGCTCCTGATCGCTGGCTCGACTGGTGTAACGTTCACATTGTCGCTGCTCCTTGATATCGCTCACCGTGCTCCGTCCCAGAGGTTGCCGCTTCGACGACTGCACTTTGTATGGGTAGTGAAGAACATTTCCTGGACTTCGTGGATTTCTGATGAGCTATGCTCTGCATTCGAAAACCTTCGTGACGCTGGTATTGAGATCAAAATCAGAGTCTTTGTTACATGTGACGATGCTTTCACTGAGTCCTCGGACACGGGCAGGCGTAGTGGATGCCAATGTGACAAATCTCTCGGCCCGTGCTGCTGTACGCGTCGTGGCTCTGCGGATGAAAATGCCATCACATCGTTCGACAGCGAGGGCCCAACAAGTGGCGCAATATCGGATGAGAAATCAAATATTGCAGACTCGAAGGCTCGAGGTATGCCGCTCACGGCTTCAAACGCACCTTGCTGCAGCAAGAAGAAAAATAACCATATAAACAACACACTCACGACATGCGCAATATTTGAGTCCGGCCGCCCTCCAATACATGAGCTGATATGGCAGCTTCTGGATCAGGCGGAAGGCGAAACAGGCATCGCAGTATGCGGACCACTTGGCCTGAATACAACCATAAGGACGACAGTCGCTAAGATCAGCGACGAGCGGGCGGTCCACAAGGGCACTGGCGCACAGGGTATCTACTTGCATGCGGAAGGATTCTGCTGGTGAATGATCATTCTGATTCTCCGAATTGCCCAATATCGATATCCTAGCCACTCCCATGACCAAGAAAGACGACATTTTCAGGTGCTGCATCTAGATACTGAGGTCCTCAAACAAACAAGAGGTCGTTTGGAGTCCGTGCTGCGGTCATGCGACACCTCTTTCGAGTCATCATCCAATACAATATCAACACATTCGAGCTTGCCCCAACCCGCCAGTTACAGCAACGTAACGACAGCACCCAGTACAATCACCAAAATAGTCCCACCTAGCACCGCACCATTGACAGACCGCCCGACCGCTTGTCCAGTGAAGCTTAACGGTGTGGGCGTCGCAGGGATTGTCGTACTGATATTCGTCAAGTTGCCAACACCAGTTGAGTTCGCCGTATAGTTTGGGCATAACGTGTCGTTGAAGGTAACACCCACACTGGCGCAGAGGTTCGCGACATATGGAAACAATTCTTGGGCAGTAGGGTCAATCACTGAATACAAAGGGATCCGCAGAAGCTAGAGAGAAGAATTTTGGTACTTACGACCTTGCAGTTCGAATGTGCTACAGGTTGCCAATTCACACAGCCCGACCTCGCAGTTGAATGTCTTATCTGTGCAGATGCAGGTGAGGTTCGTTAGGGAGCAGCCGCTAGCGGCGAGAGCACGTTCGATACACGGTGGCTACAGGGTTGAAGCAATATTAAACTCAATTTTCAAAGTTTGATGAGGTAAAGAGTTCAGGGTGGCATACAGCGCAGGCGGGCAAAGCTGCCAATAGGGATTCGCTTGATATTGCTGCCGAGGCGCTGGATGTAGGAGTTTGGGCGGTAGCGAGGGCCGTGAGAATGGCGAAAATGAGGGAAGTGAATGAGAGCATTTCGTTTGTGATGGACGAGTTGGTAGTGATCTGGAGAGGTGAAGAGAGGGAATTATAGTACGACAGGGGGACATTCCCCATCTATATTGCCAAACTTTCCCCTCGGCCCCTTTGGAACGTCATCATCTGGGATCATTCTGCAGGTACTATAATTCTTTCCTGAATTGGACGTTATGCAGTAACGAGGCTCAGCTCGGTCGCAAGAACCATAGGGCCGCGTATTGGGACCTGCATAAGCGATACAGGGATGAAGTCGACATGCAGGATAAGATCGCGCGGGGAAGCCAAAACAAGACCAAAAACAAGATTGTCAAGCATTCGATGTTCTCTGATGCCAAATCTTCCAGCTCACATTGATCAGCTCATGTACTATTCGACATGAGTCCTCATAGCTGTTCCTTTTCATCAAGGTTACTTCGGATGCTCGGCCACTAAGCCTTTCATTATCTTTGCTCACAGCTCGGCGGTGAAAGTTTCTCGATGGGGGTGAGTATAGGCTCCGCATAGGCAGTTCATTGGGGGGTGAGACGCAAGTACTAAGCATATGCGACGACCCTATCAGGGGTAGAATTTATTAGTTAGGTCCTGAGTAGCGTATATGCTAAGCATAAGTAATTATCCTTGGGGAGCCTATAGACGCCGAGACAAGTACCTAAGGTAAGTACCGTGGTACCTTAATTACTAGGACATAGGATAACTTTAATCGGGGTGAAACGCTTATACTCGGTATAGAATACGCGAGTACCTCGTTAGGATGAAAACGCCTCGAAACGCTTATGTTTAGCATATGCGATAACTACACCCCCGCTAAGGAACTTTTCACCCACGCCGAGCTGGAACCCGTCATTATCTCACTTACCGAGCAACGACTAGCCTCGGTCATTACTTGGCGTGTTGGACACCATCCAACGCATCTCGACTGTCTTTCGATATAGTCGAAGCATATAAACCCATGTACAATGTAAGCTGTAAAATAGCACGAATGGCTATCAGAAAGATATCACCCACTTTTCTAAGTTTCACTCACGTTCCCCCAACCATCGTCGCGGCCAAGCTTCAATCAAAACGGATTCCTCCTGTTTGCGTCTTCTATTTCGCTTCTTTAGGAGCCAGTCGGTGCTAGATATGTCGGATACCAGGAGAGAATCCAGGGAAAGTCGGCTTAGAAGGAAAGACATATAACAGCTTTAGGCTCACCGTCGTCCGGTTGGTATGCGTCATGTGGTCAAGAGCTTGATTCTAATCCTCCTCCAAGGGGGGCGATTTCGAAAGCGACCTCTTGTATAATGTTCATATACTCGATAGCCACGTCCTCAGCCGCGATATTTCCATCATTGTTGGCCATTCCTGTGGGGCTGATGGAGTTGTCCTCATCAACCGACTAGAGCACATAGACAGCATATGATCGAAAGCCATCTGTGATCAAAGTGGCAATGCGCTCGTGTTGCCATGTAGAGCGAACTCATAACGGGTACTGCAATTGGAACCTATGCGCAATGACGCAGAGGAGATCGGGTGGCCCCACCAATTGAACAGGCAAAGCCGTTCAAGACTCACAGGAGTTCATGACACTTTGTTTCCACCTCCACCTCCACCTCTCAACTTAACATCCACCTCGCACCTGATATCAATTTCAAGGTTTTTCATGGCTATGCAGCGTTCTCCAGATGGGAGGCTGGTTTATCTCCACTGCTCATCGATATTCAGTGGGACAAACGCGCACGTTCGAAAGGTGAAAAAGGTCTCTCAGCTTCTTGAGCAGCATAAAGCATCCATCAAGACCCTCACCAAGGAATTCACCTTGCCTGCCATTGCTGCCGTTGCGAAAGAGCTGTTAGAAAGGAAGGTTTTCGAATCCATACACCGGGCAAGGCTTCGTTACCCAGAGTTGTTCCAGCCATCAGAGATCCAAGAGGCTGAGAGAGCGGCCTCAGAGGCGGAAGTAGTCAAGATCGAAGCGGAGGCAGCACAAGACATAGTGCTGACGTCCGATGACGAGGGGGGAGATGAGTGCCCGGCCTCTGAGCAAGGCGAACAGCCGGCTGAGACTGGGGGGACACTTGAAGACAACGCCGGCGCCGGAAATAGCCAACGATCGACATCCCAAGCACACAACGCACTCTCTATCCCCAAGCTTCATCCTGTCTATCTGCCATTCAAGACGCAACATAGTATTCTAGTCTCGGCCCAATATTTGCTTGAGGAATGCTGTCTGGAGTTCGGCAACACTTGGGTCCCAGATCTGATGGAGGCGCGACAATGGAATGAAGCAGAATCCATTGAACTTACCAAATGGACCAGGAGATTCTTGAAGTACGCCAAGTCATTACCACCATCAGCCATCAAACCGGTTCCCGGTAAAAGTATCACTGAGGTGCTCTTTGGAACAAATATCCTCCGTCACTCGGCTGTTCATCGCCTTCCAACCAGCGCAGCGGGAATTTTGAACATGCTCAGTGCGGCTATTGTCTTTGCTGAAGCTCTTCAAGACTTGACACGAGCGGAGAGAATAGCGGAAATCAAAGCGCAGCTGCAGGCCAGCACAGAGGAAATTGTGCAGCATCAGAATCTGCTCGAACGCAAACTCACAGATCAAGTTGAAGATATTGCGCGTCGGAGAGCTGAACTTGACGCATTGGAGAGATCATTCATTGAAGAGATGCTGGCAACAGACAAGAAGCAACGCATTGAGGTTGGCTCTGCCCTCGAGAGCTTCCTTGTTGGCTCCAGGCAGGTCTCCAATACTTGCACCTGTAATCATAAAGTAAGCTTTGACGAAACGAAGGTGGACTCTGAGGCCGAAGAGAATATTGAGAAGAGCTTGATAGGTATGTTTCTACGTGCACTTTTTTAATTTCGAATCTCCTCTGTTCCTGTATCCATCTCTTACATTCCCTCTAGAACATGAAATAATCCCCTCAGTCGGGATTGATAAAGCACAAGCTTACGACCAAAGTCCACTCGGTGAGGAGGTATCCCATCAAGGCGAAAGGCTCGAGACACGTGGCCAACCTTCTTGTCATGATAGCAGTCGTGGCAGTGTCGAGGAAGAACCGGAAGTCTTAGGACTAGCTGTGTCAACTTGCAAGTCTAAGGGTCAAAGTAAAGGACGGAGGAAGGCTGCAGCATCCGACGGGGAGATTACCGCAGGTGAAGAAGGACCTGTTCATGTGGATGAAGCTCCTACATCAGAATATGCGTCTCACACCGAGGCACCAGATGAAGAACCCTTGCCGGAGGATGCCTTTCCTGCAGAAGAACCAGTCTCTATTGAGGACCTGATGGACATGGAAAAGGCTGGTCCCAAGGCCCCGCTGGAAACTTCACCCGCCGAGCCAATCATCGAAGGCTTCGACGGCGCAGACAAGAACGCTTTCAACCAACATGACAATATCCCACACGCCATAGACGACCCATTTGAACCAAATCCAGAGCCTGGCGCCACTCCAAATCACAGTGCCCTAGCAGCGAAAGCCTCATTCATCGCACCGTCTCCAAAACCTAGCCCATATGCTGAGCGAAATAAACCCGATATCCACACCATCGCGCTCAAAATCCTCAACGGCAGCAAGGTTCTCAGATCTATCATTTCCATCGAAACTTGCACACGGACGGCAATCTTGAGCGAAGCAAGAGCATATTGCGTGGAGTGTGCGCAAGATAATCGAAGTTTCGGGGGAAATCTGCCAAGGGGGTGGGATTTGGCCTTGGTGTCAATTGAAATGTACGGGTACGACATGGACTTGTTGACTCACAAGGTTGAAGACCTGTCCTCTGTGGTTCGGACCGTTGAGGAGACCGGCATTCCGATGTTTACGCTCCGGATGTCTGAAGCTTAAAGGTTTGAAGGTCGAGGTATTCTCCGAATCCATGCATTTTGAGAACAACCTCTGCACTTAGTGAAGTCTTCGATCTCATCATGATGAAATAGGTCGTCTTTACGACATTGATTTCGTCGGTGATACGATTCAATGAAGATCCTCCATAATTTCTATCATTAACTTTGCATGTACAGAATTTGGTGTATTACTGCCACTGACATTCTAATCCGCCAAAAGATCAGAATGAACTCACATCCACATCTACGATTTCTGCCATTTCTGCCATCCCTCAGGAAACCCAAATTCCTAGAATATTCAGCGACATGGGTGACTATCGAAAAGTATCCATAGACGTAACACCGCCAAACTCAAGAATATCTCTCTCCAAAGCAAAGCCAAAACTCAAGCATGAAACCGTTTCATCACCCCCACAGCGAAGAGAAGATCTTGCCTATCCCCTTCCGAGACCGAAATCCAGTGGGCAGACGCAGCAGCGGAAAGCAGATGGCGTCCTTAAGCCAACACGTCACCAAAAAGGACGTGCTGATTTCCCCGACGCCAACATAGTCAATCGGTCGAAACAAAGGAGATTCCGCTCTCATGTTGGCATTTATTCTCTTGCTTTTTCGAAGTTTTTCAGACTATTCTATCGCAAGGAATAGAACACTTTCGAAAGGATCCTCTTATCGCTGATGTTGTCTTATGAGAACACCGTTCCATTCCTACGAAATCTGGAAGAGGAATGAGCGTGCTGATGAATTCTACACATGACTTGTGATTATTCTTGGAACGTCGTACGGAATTATCGAAATATATATGACAAGGGTGGAACTTGAGAACTGCATGTTGTTTGTGATGTGTGTAAATGGAATTTACTAGGAGGCATGGTCTACGGAGAAGGCTTTCGGGATTGTTCGTAGGAGGTAGAGTAGAGATAGTATCACTCACTCTGGGTGGGGTGTGAGGGTTTTCGTGTTCGACATTGATACGCAGAAACATCGTGGTGATTTGAGAGGGAGAAGGGATGCGGGGCGGAGGAGGAGTCGGAGGTAGACGTAAGGTTCCGTGTGACTGAGGACATAGAGTTGGAAATGGTTTCAAGGGGTCTTTTATATCAACCAGTTGACCGCTATGAGGAGTGCGCCAGGTGGAGATCGTGGCGCTTCTTTCGAGTAGAGATTGGGGGGCCAAGGTACAAGGGGTTAAACCTGTTCATTAATTAGATAATGGGATCTCAAGGTTGGCAATCCCGAATGCTATGAAGCTTCATCTTCGGGCTTCAATGTGTTCTATTAAACTTTTCATCTGTGTGGGGGAGGGCCCTCCTGCGAGTCAGTAAAAGATCGATTAATTGACTGTTCCAACGGTAGAAATCACGCGATGTTTTGAAGCTTTGGCATGTTCCACATCCAATAAGTCGTGCTTTATCCAAGTGGCGACATGAGAAGTTCCGCTGCACAATCCTGCGTATTTTAGTCCAGATCATCTTCGGAAGCCTTTAGTGCATCTTCCTGAACTGCATATTGCTGTTCCCAGGCAACTTTTCCAAGCGCGCCTCGCATCTCCTCCATCGAGGTATGCGCCGTCAAAGTCTCTTCCAATGTCTTGCAAGCATCATCCTTGATCTCTTTCGTTGTCACGGTGCCGTTGGTGTGATTGTTCGTCAGCATTACTTTGACTGACATCTCGCCGTTACGGAGCATGGTGCGTTCCGCGGTCGTTGTCTGTGCGAGGATTGACATAGGCATGATGGACATGGGTGACATTGGATGAACGCCTTGGGGAGGTTTCATCCCTGCATCGATAGAGTCAGGGTCGCTGATCGAATCCCCTGGGGGGCCTTCGGGTGGAAGAGCATATAGATCAGGGTAGCGTAGGCTTTGCGTCGACCACAATGCCGCAGGCTGATTGAAGTCCATGTGAATGCCCTCTACAAATTGCTTCTTCAGCTGCAACTCTGTCGTTGTCAGGCCATCACAATGCCCTTTCTCGTCAGGCTCTCTCTTCATGAATTGAAACAAATTTCCTTCAGAGCTGTCGTACAGTATTGATTCCCAAGTAGGCATTGCACAGCTTGATATCAAAGACGTAATCCACTGTCCCCTCGATTTGTACGTGCTTGCTGGCGGACTTTGATTTTCATTGTCTCGTAGCATGGTAATCATGCTCTGTCCTTCTTTGATCGCCTCTTCCGACATCTTTCGCTGCGACGGGATGGCTTCTTCATCGATGAGCTTTATCATGCTAGTCTGGTTGTTGCGAACAAACGCTGCCCGTATCCTGTGCATTAAGGACGTGTTCTCTTCGCCCTGCTTGAGCCGCCGATTGATTGCGGAAACAGTCCGATGGACACCCTGAGTCCAAAGCCGCCTCCCAACATTAGCCTCCTGATGCCTGCTTTGAGGGTCGATCATTTTCCCTCCGGAATCGAGAGCGAGGAGATCTTCAAATGCGTCCCTCCAGTGCTGCTTGTTCGGTATCTGGCGTTCCACGTAGAAAGGCGAATAAGGGCTATTGATTATATAGCCAACTGGCCACATCCGGGGACTGGCGAGGAACTTGTTCAGCGCCAGGGCTTGGTTCGTTAGTCGGATTTCCAATGGGGGTATCGTATACAGCTACCTTGGCACTCGGAGTATGACAGATTACTAGTCCACCTGTGGTCCTTGGATTAGCGCCATTCTTCCGACGCGCGACTTCTCCAAGGGTTCATTACTCGTCTGCCCATGAGGCTGGCGCACCACACTTTTCACAGGGTTTGTCAGGATCATCTGCCGTCGAGGAGGCTGTTGAGGGTGCCATGGCGGCGATCAAACCACTGCCTGAATGATATCCGTCTCAATCTTGTCAAAGCAGCCATGGAGGCCCACTGAAGGAGCCCACCCCTTGCTGATCATAGTGATGTAAGGCATCTCATCAATTGAAAAGGCCTCGATGTCGGCGGGCGGGATGGCTCGGGCCGTTGTACAAGTCGCGATCATCAGCGGCTAACTCGTTGGGGTTTAACGGCCGGGGAAACCAGCGATTGTAGCGACCCGCGTGCCTTCAAAGATTCGCTATTTACCGCCAGCTTATGGGATACTTCATGATAGGTTCCATTCATATGGGCGCTGGTACACGTTTTAGACAGAGCTGTTTTGAGACCGATAAGGATCAACGACAGATCGTAGTTTGTGCGCTAGTGCAGATCATCTTTGGAGGCTAGCTATCCTTGGACTAGTCAGGGGCTGCTGGAGGCAGATCTTAGGAAATCTAGCATGAGATGTGTCAATGAGGCTCTCAATGCTCACGTTGTGTTCCTCTCCAGCCGAATTCTCCAGGCGCAACAGTATTACTCCTTTTCGAAGTGGATTGTCTATTTTAGATCTTAAAATATGCGGTCGCCCATCCATGATCGGTATCCATGAATGACCAGCTTTAAGAGCCGTCATGAGCCCATGCCCAGGATACCATAAACATGGCTATTGACTACAGAGTTAAACAGCCAGCTCGAAGCAGCTACTTTTCCTTGTCGTTATTTTCATCCAAGCACACGCACAATGCGGCAATCAGAGTCAAGTCGACGTTCGGAGCGACAGTCACGAAATACTATTGGATTTGGGTTAGCACTACCTACTGGTTCCGTTACTGGGATAAATCAGCCTTACTGTGTCCCTGTCCGCGAATATCTCTCTTACGTTGAAGAAGCTTCGCGAAATGTGTGCGACAGGCTGGCCTCCGAACGTAATGTTTGCTGATCTATCAAACCAGTCACCTCGGACGTCTAATTCGACACTGTTGACAAGTAAGTAGACTCGACGAATTTGATGGGCGAACAGATTACCTGTGACCGTCGGAGGCATTCTTAAAGTGGACTGTGGACTTCGAAGCGATTACTAGCAATCGCATTCCGAATGAGTCAAGGGATGATGAATCAAAGGGAAAAAATGACTGATTTGATTATGAAAACGTATTGCAGCAGGAAGTTGACTATGGACAGAGGGTTCCAATGACAGCACTTGGTGGTTGGGGCATGTCATCACCTACAAGAAAATTCGCCTTTGACAGTGAACAAATCATGCCCATGAGGGTCTTCAGCGTGGAAGCTCTTGTGTATGGTGAAATGCTTGTTCTTGAGGCTGAAGATCTCCTTATCGTGAACGTCGGTGAACACTACGTTTCGGCGATCAGCCAATGGACAACAGAATGACCCAGGGTAGGTATCATTGCCAGCTTTACCAACCTTTCTTGTCACTCATTGACAGCATCTTGCCCTTGCATTTGCACACTTCTGTGCCAGAAGTTGTCTTGACGGTGAAATCATCGCCAGATAGTGAGAAAGCTTTCTCTTTCATGTGCAGAGTCACTTGTTCTGGGTGGCATTGTGACAGTGTTGGCCCCAGAGGAGGATCGAAAGCTGTGAGAGGGGCCATCTTAATCTGCCTGCAATGGGTTGAAGAAGTGGCGATGGTCCGAGGCAATTGTCTTGGGGTCCGTCGAGGAGAGAAGTCGCCCACCTTTGCGTGCTTTGATTGGCGTCCTCGCTCTATTCTACAGTCCGAAGAAATATGTCCTCGCTCTATCAGAGAACATTCTCTTTACAGTCACCCTTCACCTTACCAAATGGTGGTGAGCTTCTTATCCATACGGTGAAGCTTTGCTTATGTGTGATTACTTCGAGACCTCGTTCTCACGCCGCGAATTGGCGGCATGACTCTATCAATCTGAGTATTATATTAGGATTATTTGCTTTGTGTGTATGCCAATCGTACCCATTAAGACCAAACCCAGATTCGACGCATGCCATATTGGGTGGCGGTGACGTTGTCGCAACTCAATGGGCCTACCATGTTGGACAAGGAGGGCACACGAGCAAGAGCCCATTCCGCATAGCTAAAGACGTTCACCGAAATCCTTCCAGGCCAGCCTTGTCACGCAGTCCATCGCTTGACGAAGCAACAGCTGGAGTCTTTGCGTGTCGTCGGGTATTCCTCAAATCATATCTCTCTACCTATAATCGGGCGTCATTGATTGCGATAAATTTCGTCATCACATTTTGGGCACTACCTTGTAGCTGTCGGATACATTATCCACCAGAATTATCACTGACTTTCCTCACATATGGTTTCATTGAGCAATCAGCGGTACAGAGGTAGTATGCCTCTGGCATCTCGGCTATACGATCATTCAGGAGCCAGAGGCTTTCGCTAAGATAACGCCGACTACACTCTTTTACGAGGTATAGCTCACCTCGGTCCTTACCGTCAGAGCGCTAGAAGTCTGCTATATCCCACTCTGCATCAGCAATGATATGAAATTCATCCAAAATGCCAAGCCTGACCGCGCGTTCTGTTCCTCGACATTCCAATGCAAAATACCTCTCACAACTTCAACGACGCTGAGATGATGAAGCCCATGTCCGATGCGGATCCAACTGAGGATACAGCGTGTCGTACGAGTATTCATTGGCTCATAATTTGAATGAAGAAGACAGGGATCGCTCGTTAGGTTGGACTTGTTGCATCCAAGAGTCTGTACATCGATTTGGATATTTGACGGCTACTAGGCATGGCGTCTTGTTGTCTTCGGGAGGAAGGATCTACGCTATGCCATCCTCTACTCAGCATTCCTTACCATGAAGAGCACGGCCCACTCGTGGCAATCGCTTAAGGCCCACAATGATTACGAGAAGGATGAAACGCCGCTGATGTTCTCCGCTGTTATGGATTACTGAATATGATGCTGTGCGACAGCGAGCAAGGCCGGTAGGATGATAGAACAAGCGTGCCAAGGTGCATGAACATGCACATCATCGAGCTCGACACCTTGAATGAATGCCCCATTCAGGAGTGCAGTGTTGAGTAGGCTCAACCTCTGGATAGTCACTCAGTCAGCGTGTTGACGCAAGAAATCTGGGCATCACCAGACCTTGTTCCATCCGAAGAGGGTCTAGTGACCTGTGTTTTCGATCTCAACCACAGCCTGCGTGGCCATCCTTGACCAAGGAAGGTTGATTCCGACGTTTGCACATGCGAAGCCATCAAGCATAATCTGCTTGATTCTGATTTGGATGTTCACCGGAACGCCACTGAGTTAGACCTTGTTCAACCAGCCGCAGACTCTGTATGTCATTCCGTCTGGCTTGTTGCATGCAGCAGTGGACACCCAGCTGACCAATGGCATGCTTGCGGTTGAGCGGTATATACCATGTGTGTGTCGAACGGGATCAGCTATCATGATGTCCCGTTGACTCGTCGAATTTGCGAATATATTAGGTAGGTGCCACTAGAGACTTCCAAAGGCATTCTGAGACGATATCAAAAGAACAAGGCGTAAATTTACCCCGCAAATCATAACAGAACTCTTCAATACATTCTAGTATCGTCTTCTGCTAACGGTCTCGAGTCAACTTCAATCAATTCGAGGCCTCTTCCAAACAAATAGAAAACGCGGATGAAGACAAAGTATTGACTGACCCCACACATGGAAGAGCAACAGCTTTGTAAAGTGTTCGTGGCACCGTTTCAAGACTTTGTGGCTGTCATCACCATCGAGATCCAGCCATCCAACGATTTCATCAGGGACATGCCCATTCTTTATGAGTATGAAGAAGGCAGAGGGGAGATAGCCTAGCTATGGCTGCGTTCTGGCCATGACGGAGTGGGAGAAGGTTCGCGGGTAGAAAGACGGTGGAAATTGCGAGGTGCCATGGTCACTTCCGCTGTAGCTGCTTACATATCTGTGGGTCGGCTGGCGATGATGGTATTCAGGCGACTGATAACATTGAAGGTCATGGTCGAAGTAGGCTGCATCATAAGAACAGCTAGATATTTACGTCACCAAAGTTTAATTGATGTTGATATCCCGTCCGAAGTCTCTCATGAAGTAGTTAGGAGACTTCCAAAGCGCATGAGCAGATAGAACCCAGACAGCTGTTGTTGATTACCGCTTCTCGTATGAAACCGTGCAGCGGCCAATATTCATTTTCTTCCCGCGCTTCTATCAACCTAATCGCTATGCATATGTCAGACGCCCCACTATGGACCCGTTTCCTGGTATCATGCTTCGTGCAATGAAGATTCACTACGCCTTATAGAGCGTATTGAGGAAGCCTCCGGCCAGTTGCACCACGATGCTTTTGTCTGGTAGACTCCCTGCAACGCCATACAGAGCTGCAGAATCCCCCTTTGCGCCGCCTTTCGCACCCTTCCCTTCGACCATTCGCACCCTCTCCTTCTCCTTTTCTTCTTCTACCACTGTGATTATATCCGCAATGAGCCGATCTACTGCGGTCACGATTGGCAGTGTCAGAGCCACATGAATGGCTGGTGGGCTTTGCAGAGCGTTCAAATGCCACCCTTTCGCGGACATGGCATCCGCAAGGTCATAGACGTTGAGTGTTTTTGACGTAAAAGCAACGACGCTGACAAGAGGCTTTCCAATTATGCTTAGATCGTCGCGCAGCGAAGGGTTCTCTCGGATCGCAGACTCGACCTTCTTGGCTGCGCCGACTATAGAGTGACAGCTTGAGATGTACCCACTCTCGCCTTGAGACATCAGACTGGCCCAGCAGCTGGCGATTAAAGCGCCTGGACGTGAGCCAGCTATGCTTGGGGATGCGTATACTCCGCCGGACCACTCAGGGGAGATGAAGTACTGGTATGTGCGGAGTTGGGTGTTGCGGTAAAGAAGAGTAGAATTACCTTTTGGGGCAAACCCGTATTTGTGAGTATCACAGCTGATGCTGGTGACCCCCTTGACCGTGAAGTCGAATAGTACGGTGGGAAATCCTGCACGAGCAAGGAACGGTACGAGGAAGGAGCCTAGACAGCAGTCGACGTGCAGAGGTAAAGCCCCCTTTTTGCGGAGAGCGAGACGAGAAAGTGATGTGATGTCATCGATTATGCCATGGGGAAAATTGGGGGCAGAGCCCACGAGGAGGATAGTATTGCTGTTGATGAGACGGGACACGCTGGGTATGTGGACGGCATAGCTAGGCGCTGGACAAGCGACAAGGTGTACCTTGATACCGAAGTAGTTGCCTGCTTTCCGAAATGCCGCATGAGCAGTTTCAGGCACGATCCTGAATCAGTAAGCGGAGTTCCTACATCAGGTACGACTTGTACCCACATTTCCGGCTCGGTGACTCCTCGCTCGGCACGCCCTTTTTGTCTTGCACTTAGACATGCCATCAATATTGATTCTGTGCCTCCACTCGTCGTTACACCTGCTCCTCCGGCTGGGGCGTTGAACATAGCCAGTACCATGGCAACAACCTCAGCTTCCATCTTTCGAACTCCCGGAAAGACATCTGGATGTATTGGATTTGCTACACTGAATTTCTGGAAGGCTTCCGCTTGTAGCTTGATCAAGTCATCGCCTCCATGGTATACAGCTCCACTGACAAGGCCGTCCTCCCAGCGCGTGTGCTCCATTTCGGCCAGCTTCTCCAGCTCTGCTCGTACTTGCTCCTCCGTCCATGCTTCCTTCGGTAGAGTGAGATATCGGCTTGTGCCAGGTCCTTTGGGCACCAACTTCCCTTCAAGCTTCGCGATTGCTTCTGCTACTTGGCTCTGAACTTTCCCCCGTACACCCGGGCTCCTGAGAAAGATGCCGTAGAGAGTTCGCCGTATCGATACATATGTTTCCACTAGTGTCCCGAACAGCCCGCGACCCTTGAGCTGTAGAGTGGCTTTTCTTGCCCATCGCAATAAGAAGAAGAAGAATACTAGGTTGCGAAGTCTACTACTGGGTCAGCAGACTATGCCGAGAGTCGTGACGGAGGAACTGTTACAGATCGGTGCCTAGACTGAGATAGTTGCCCTTCGAAACTGCTTTCGTATTTGAAAGCGTGTTCCGAAGACTGACCGGCATGCGAGAGCTCCCCATAATCTATGGAGGCATGTGGTATGCCCAAGGCTAAGAGTAGTGATCATGGAGCCCGTAGAGTGCGTGAGAAAACAAAAACTATTAAGTGGTGGACGATATGGGGGTGGTACCCGCCTTTTCAGGGAAATTGCTTGGCATCATACAATTTGATCTTGCTCTACTAAATCACGACAGCAACTGCTAGTATGGCGGTTTGATTTGGAGAGCAAAGCTTGAACTGCTAGGTTCCTGCTGCCTCATACAAAGTCTCCCTCCGTCCCGTTTCTCCCTACATTCGACCCGGTCTACCACCCAAAACGACTTGGATTGCAATCCCTATAGGGTGGTGTCAAGCAAAGATGCATTCTTCCGTTCCAGCGAACTAGAGCCCATCAAACGGGACACTTTGCAAGTCTCGTAGCCGCCCTCAAGGTAGGGCATGTCGCAGGCCGTCTTGACAACAACCATAGGCATCTCTTTCTGGATTCTGATTGGATTCCAATGTTCTGTCTGCCATCTCTGCTGACCCACACTGCTCAAAAAACGTGAGGCCTATTCCAATCGCGAAAGTATAGCTTTCAACCTGCTACTGGCGTCTCAATGTAATATCCGGGATCTGGCCTTCTCATCTCCCTCATCTCAGCATCTGTCATGGCAGCTTCGACTTCGGACACGGCCACTAGCTCTTTGATTTTCATGATTTGGCCAGCGGTGGAGGGATTGACTGGTTTGAAGACCGTTGCCATTCGCTTTCGTAGACCCAAGGCGTTCAGTACACCCTGTGTCTTCTTAGGCAAGCCGATCGAAGATCGGATGAGTGTGATTTTGAAGAATGGCATCGCTTCGGGTTAAATCTTGATGAGGTTGGGGTGGTGTGGGGTGTTTATGAGGATCAAGGCACGCCGCTAGGTAATGTAGAGGGTGCTGCTTGCTTCAGCACTTCATAGAATCTAGCGCATGCCCATAGCACAATAGATGGACGCAAACTCACTTCGCCAAGCTGCCAAAAGCCTCGTGGTGGGTTGAGGAGACAAAATATTGATGCGTTCATTGGAATTGGTGCAAAAAAACTAGTTCTAGTCGAATAAGGATTAGCGTACTTGTGTATACTACTAAGTGATCGCAGACACCTCCAGTTGAGAGCTTACCAGGAATGCTTCGATAACACAGGCTGAAGGTGGCCAGATGGCCGATACTGAGGGTGTGACCGTGCAGCTTGCGGAGCTGCTACGGCACCCGGAAGACCTCGACAAGATTCCGTTCCTCAAGTCGGAGTTCATTCGCAAAAAAGCAGCCGTTGATAGCCAGCTCAAGGTTGGGCTCAAGGAGCAGTTGGAAATCACACAATCTGGAATGAATTCAATTGGGAGTGGACAACGGACAGTCAATCAGATCAAGGAGGAGCTCATGAAAATTGACAAGCTATGTGCCGAGTCGCAGAACATGATTCGGGACTTTCCCAATATCAATCTGGTCTCCCAGGTTCACAGGAATTTCTCGCAGATTGAGACCATGAAGGCGAATATTGAGTCGTTTGATGGCAGACTGGACGAGCTCGCAAGACTTTTGACAGAGGACGATCAAGATCTCAAGAACCAGCCAAATTTACTCAACGTGCATTACGGGCTTACCCAGCTACGAGATATACGTGATGATGCTATGGACCAGATCAAGAAGGCTTCCGATACGTCTCTGGAAAATACACTCCAGAATCACTTCGATCGATTGGACGATGTAATCAGCTGGTTCGACGAACACATCGGCATAGCGTGTATGAACTTGATTCCGTTGGTGCAGGATGACAATCATAGTATGGTAGTTCGTCTGGCGGTGGTCATCGAAGAAGAAGAAAAAGCAGACAAGAAGATCAAGGCCTTACAGGACGCTCAGCGCGAGTTTAAGGATCTGACCAATAGGTTCAAGTCCATGAACAGCAGCTCTAGGCAATTACGAGGGTACAAGGAGAAGTTCTTGAAGGCAATTGAAATGTCAGCTCAACAGAGCTTTGATACTGCGGAGACCACATTCCTCGAAGATCCAGACAAGCTCGATAAACACATGAAATGGTTCTTCAACGAGCTCTTCACAGTCAAGAAAGGCATGGTCGAATTGATGCCCAAAAAGTGGAAGATTTTCAAGACGTACACAGATATCTACCACAGCTTGATGCACAACTGGCTCATTAAAAGGATCGACGACCCCGAACTCACACCTCCAGCCATGCTAGCAATTATCGATTGGACGGAGAAATACTACCACAAGATGGCCAAGCTAGGCTGGACGCAAATCGAGCTTCAACTCCCCGTCCTTGACAACAGGGAACCAGAACTCGTCCGCGAATACCGTCAACTGATAGTCAAATCCGTCGATGAGTGGATGGACCGCATGTTCACCAGCGACAAAGAATCCTTCATTCAGCGCGCTCCCGAGTCCCTCGATACCAACGAGCATGGCTACTTCCGCACCAAAACCCTCGGCGACATGTGGCGTATGCTACGCGAGCAGCTCCTCGTAGCCAGCAACTCCGGCCGTACCGACGTCGCCGAAGGCGTGGTCGACGCCATGTTCATCGCCCTCAAATCCCGCCAAAACCTCTGGCAGAAACTGGTCGACGATGAGTCCGCGAAATACAAGAACCCCTCGGCTGAACAAGAAGGCCTGCAAGTATTACAAGACTGGCTCATGGCTGCCGCCAACGATCAAATCACCTGCATCGACGACAACGAGTCCGATGGCGTGGTCAGCTACCTCACGCAGTTCCAACGTACGTTTGAACCATTCGTTTCCCCTCAGTACATCGCCCGCGCCAACAGTGAATGTGGAAATTTGCAAGAAGGTTTTGTAGATCTCGGAACGCATTGCATCACCACTTTCGTCTCCCTGATATTCATCATCGATTTCCGCCCTGTGATACCGGAATTCTTCACTGGGAAATGGTACACGGAGTTCGGCATGAAGCGCATCATCACGACATTCGAAGACTATATGTCCGATTACAAAGACGTGCTACACCACAGCCTCACGGATATCTTTATCGAAGAGCTTGCCGACGAGCTTCTTGTGCGCTATCTTTGCTCCGTACGCAACAAAGGCGCGAAATTCCGGCGCGGGGACCCTTTTACGGAGAAATTCAAAGACGACGTCCTAACAGCCTTTGACTTCTTTCAGAAGTTTCCAGATTTTCAAAGCATCAAGAGGAAATGGCGTGTTGTGGACTACTTGGTGCGTATGTTGGAAGCAGACAAGCAGGCTGTGGTTACGGTGTACGAGGCTTTCAAGCGGGAGTATTGGGATGTGCAGATGAGTTGGGTGGAGAGCGTTTTGAGGGCGAGAGATGATTATGACAGGGGTATGTTGAGCAGTGTGAAAGCTAAAGCTGGCGAGGTCTATGTCGAGAGGGGGCAGGAGACTATTATGGGTAAGGTCAAGTGAGTCGAGTGCTTTGGAATGTGAGAAGGACAATTCAGCATCTGAAGCTCCGAAGGAGTTTCGAACGGCATTGGCTGGTATGGACGGCCATTGCAGCACCTTGGTGATTCAAGGGGCAGGGCGGAGGCAGAAGGGCACCAAAGTCAGCGCCGCGTGCCGTGAGGTGGGCCGCCTGTGGGGCCTAGGATCAAGGCTCGTGGGCCATACCAGTTGGAGAGCGTGAAGAGGCTTTGAAGTACGGAGGGACATACCCTAAGGGGGGACCAAGCAAGGCATGATGGGGATATCAGGGCCAGCGGCTGAAGTCTTGAGGGGAGCAGGATGAGAAGGAACGATTAAGGAAGATCATAGTAATTCAATCCGTTCAGATACACGTCGAGATCATTCAACAGCATAGCGCATCCACCTTCCAAATCAATCAACGTCTCCCACCACCCTTACTGACCCTACCACCCCTCACCCTTCCAACACCCAACCCCTTCCTGTCCCCTCTCTTCCCAATCCCA
>JAABUK010002482.1_pt1 | contig 32941 bp, 27 predicted proteins | sample 5559141 | NCBI WGS metagenome assembly JAABUK01 (sample SAMN10711869, study PRJNA513367) | rock metagenome | isolation source: Antarctica rocks | place: Antarctica: Victoria Land, Pudding Butte nord | collected 2016-01-03 | reverse complement strand
ACCTCATCACCCAACCCCCCTCTCCACCCTGCGCAATACCACCGCAGCATCATTCACGCATACTCCGTACCCCCCCGTGCGGTCCTCAGCAGTACCTGTCGATCATCGGTCTGGTGCTGGTTCAAGAGCTCAGTCGTAGGCCTGACCGTGGGTAAAGTAAGAGCCGGCGACAGCTTCCGAACCATCCCCTGACGCTGCGGCACAACCTCTCTCACCCTTCGGATCCATCGATTGCATCACCATGTACGGGACCCAGCATAGAGGTCTTCCACCCAATCGCCTCAACGAGCTCTTGGATCAGGTACGGCAAGAATTTGACGGTCAAAGCCGCAGTTCGGAACTCTATGAAAATCAAGCCAATGGTCAGATCCAGGAGATGGAGATGATCCGATCCAAGATATTCCAGCTCGAACAGGCTCAGATCAAGATGAAGAACGAATACGACGCCGAGGTCAAAGCGCTGAGACAGGAACTCGACAATGCTCGTGCCGGAGGCATGCCTTCCCATCTGGGCAATCAACCTCAATATGGCAGCGCATCTCAGCCTCCACCGCCGGCGCTGGGTCATGGCCCAAGCAACCTGTTCAGCGGCATCATGGCAAATTCAGGTCAAGGAGGCCCGGGCCTCGCCCCACCCCCCAGCCAGGATCAACCTCCTCCTCCTCCTCCTCCTCCTCCTCCCCCCCCCCCTCCACAGCAACACCCTCTACAGCCTCCAATTCCAGGTCCGCAACAAGGGGGACCCCCGCCTGCTCAGCAACCAGGTCCGTTTCAGGGCTATCAGACCGGTCCTCCCGCCGTCAACGGCTATGGTCCTCCACCGCCCCCACCCACCAATTCTCCCGGCATGAACAAGAACAGATCGTCCAACCGTGGTCCCCCCGGCCCTGCCACCCCCCAACAAGGTCAGCTTTCGTACCCTGACCCGCGAGCTTCTCCGCAGATCGGACGCTCAGCCGGAGCGGGCCCAAGATATAACGGCTGAGGTGGACATTATTTCTGACATACACCCTTGCGACGCTCACAGAGAGTTAGAGATTCGGGGAAGGGCACGGTTTTGTTCTCCAGAGGTGGTGAAACCGAACTGTTCCGAACCCGTGAAGGACTTGTGTTTCGATGGTTTGAGAGATGTTCCCGTCCTCGGCGAGGGGTGATGGTTTCCAAATTCCCGATTGGATGAAACGTACACTGTGACATCTATGAAGTCGTATCTGAAGGATTTCATTTGGCAGAGGCTATTATCGTTCACCTTGAACAATGAAAAAATCTTAGTAGCTTACCCAAAACAAATCCGGTTGAGAAATCAACCAACTCCATCTTTCAAAGAACGAGAAGCACTTCCAAGTCCAATGCGCGGACAATTGATTTTCGCTTAGGCGTTGCAGAAGGACCGACTTAGACGGCGTTCTTGTTGAAGGAAGAATCGGAGACGGCGCAATTCGGCACGCGAATTGTTATGGAAAGGATTGCAATCGTCCGGATACGCTCTGCTGTTAATGTCAATTTGGACTAAAAGATGGTACCATATGACAAGCTCGAAGCCAGACGTCTAATTTTGTGCCAGAGCTCTTCATCTCAACATGATCGAACAGAGGAGCAGACGACAAAAAGGAGAAAACCAGAATGAGATGTCTGCCAGCTATTGAGACGGACCTGATGTAGAAAGGAAAAGAATGAGGCAAACTTTCACTCCACTATCCTAGCATTCTGGAGCATTCTTGGTGCTCAAAATTATTATGCTTCTTTCGATATCGAAGTGATGATTCAGGTGCCAAACATCATGCATGACAGATGTTCAGACTGTCAAAGTGAGTGAGAACGGATGAGTAGGGGGAAATGGCAACGATTAGGTACATGTGGCGGCTTCGCCTTCATGTCCCAGCAAACGACGGTTACCTCCCTTGGGTGCAGGTCTTAGAAGTGGCCAACACTTCTTGGCCATTGATGCCATGCCATCATCCTACCCGCTATGTAGTACCAACGGTCCTATGCTGTAGAAGTCGGTTTTACCGACATCTTACACAGTGGGAAGTCGAAGTTGTAAAGCAGCTGCGAGTATCCGTAAACCATGACCTGTTACAGAAATATTGAGAATCCTTGGCGTTGATCCTGCTCAGCCTTAAGCATTCGAGTTTCCTCTGCCTTCAACATCATCAGACTACTGTTGCCATGGCTAATGCAAGGACAAGATCAAGGGACCCTGCTATGCTATTTTCGGCCGGATATGCCAGTTGAAGACCCGACATGGCATTGGGCAGCGTTCACTGGTCGCCGCTACATACCTCTGGGATCACGTTCTTGCATACTGTGGCGAGAATACAAGTGGACTCATGCTAAAGTCACCTTTCCTCACTTCTTCGAGCGGTGCTTGCAGCCATTATGGAAGACACTGTTCCCACGTTTTGGATCGGCCACCATGAAGACAAGCGGCCAAACCGTGTTTCGCCGGAGCTGATACAGCAAGCTCATACGTCTGGAGTATGCTCTGAGTTGGATTGCTTTGTTCTTGGCTGATATACCTTTAGTATGACATGCTTACAAGTTCCATTACCACGGATCTGTTTCATTCAAGAGTATTGGCCTTGCTCTCATCGGCGCAAATTCACGCCACCAATTCTGATGGGGACGCAAAGCTACCTTCGTCTGAAGCTCCATCACGACTTGTTGTGCCGCCTTTGTCGCCTGTGGACACGGATTTAAGCCCTGGCGAGTCAATGAGCCAGATCATTGCTATCACAAGCTCATGGATAGACTTGTGCTCTCCGGACCCACTAGTTGCAGATGTTTCGAAGCAGGTATTGATGCTCGAAATAGCCTACGCTGCTTTTTGTGGTATCAGCTATGTCCTTATCCCAGGCCCAAGATTGCATTATCAGGCGATGCAGCAGATTGGCTTGATGCAATACGCTCGAGCCGTTCAAGAAGTTCTGGTGGTAGGCACCTATATGCAAGTCAAAATCTTGTTTCCGATGATAGATCATCCGGAAAATGAGATCGACCGGATGGGGGATCTGGCGCCATTTGCTCGCCCAGGATACCTTGGAGATGGTCAGGTAGAAGACGCCCCCGGGCTAGACTTGTATGGTACTTGGGACGCTTGGAATATCATCCGCTCGTTTTGTAAATATCATACAAGGCTTTGCATAGGTACGAACACATCCCACTCAAATCTAAGTCCTTAAATTGAGAGGTGATGCCTGGCAATTGGCCTACTCGTTGCTTTACATGCCCAGTGTATAATTTTCTGCTGACATGAGCCAATTGCAGCACTCATACTTCCCAAACACTTACCACCGGTCAACATTCAGACGAGATGGTATTCCGAGCCTGTCAGGTTGCTTACAATTGACAGCTCATCTTTCACGAAGAATGCCAAAGGCTACCCTGTTCTGTCTAAGCCTCATCAATCATTGATCAACAGATACATGCGCCTACGTTTGCCACCGTGGATGTTGCTCTGCAACGTTGGTCCCGTTCCTGATACCTCCCGGACTTTTGCTGAGTCAGATCCACCAGTTGGGCTGACAGCGAAATCGTCCTTGCTAGGTACTGCCGCGACCTTTCCAACACCAGCTGAAGCAGCGCACGTTCCCTGCCACACAAACGACGACCCAACGCCGTATCTATCATACATGCGAAATCTGCAGAACAAGCAGCCTCCGCAATCCCAGCTGGAGAAATTTGGCAGCGGCTACCAAGATTACCTGCAAGCCCCATTGCAGCCTTTGACGGTCAACCTCGAGAGCATCACATACGAGGTTTTCGAAAAGGATCCTGTAAAGTACGATTGGTATGAGAAGGCGATTGCCCGAGCACTTCACGACTGGTTTGAACAAGGGAAACCTACATCAAATGCTGACGGTCGGGTTGTTGTTGCCGTTGTAGGAGCAGGCAGAGGACCACTCGTGACCAGAGCATTACGAGCAAGCGATGCCGTGGGAGTTGACATCGACATGTGGGCACTGGAAAAGAACCCGAATGCTTTTGTCCTACTGCAGCATCACAATGCCAACCCGGAGATGTGGGCGAATCGAGTCAAGCTCGTCAAGTCAGATATGCGGACGTGGAGAGGACCGTGGCGGCAGAAGGAATCACCATCTTCTGGAGCAATTGGGCAGGCAATCAGTCCAGAACCTCCTTCATCGTCTATCTCGACCGATCCATTGGTGCAAGAAGCGTCGTCTGGTCTTGTTGAGATCGCGCACTACAACATCGATATCCTCATATCAGAACTCCTCGGCTCCTTTGCAGACAATGAACTCTCGCCCGAGTGCCTCGACGGCGTACAGCACCTACTCAATCCTGTTCATGGCATCTCCATCCCAGCATCCTACACCGCACACCTGACTCCAATAGCAGCGCCGAAACTCCACGCTGACATCAGCTCGCAAGCATCATCCAACCCAAATGCTGCTGAAACCCCCTACGTAGTCATGCTCCACGCCATCGACTACCTCTCCACCAAATGGAATCCGTCAGATACCGACGACACGCCCCCCACACCAACCTCTCAACAACCGATAGTCCAACAAGCATGGTCCTTCCCCCGCCCAAACCACCACCTCTCCCAACCTCGAACCAACAACCCAATCGAGACAGCCACCGTAGGCATCACTCCCGTAACAGCCATGACAAACTCCCACAACGCGCGCCACACTTCCCTCTCCTTCCCCATCCCCCACCGCGGCACCATCCACGGCCTGGCCGGCTACTTCGAAGCCGTCCTCTACGGCAACGTCGAGTTGAGCACCAATCCACTGACTATGGATCGGAAGAGCGAGGGTATGATCAGTTGGTTTCCAATCTACTTTCCGCTGAAGGTATGTCCGCCTTTGTCCCTGAGTAAAACATTCCCCCCTCACCGGACCGAGATGCGTGCGCAGGCGATAACCGTGCAAAGCGGAAGCGCTTGCTGTAGCTCTCATGATTTTGTTGCGTTGCAATCATCGCTAACCTCTCATATCTCCTCAACCCCTACAGACACCCATCTACGCCCCCTCCAACTCCCTCCTAGCCATCAACATGTGGCGCCAAACCGACGACAGGAAAGTATGGTATGAGTGGATCGTTGAGGTGTTTACTTTGCATCTTGAATCCCTTGGACCTCCCACCCATGACTTGGGGAAGGGGAAGGAGAAGGAGAAGGAGAAGGAGAAGGAGAAGGAGAAGGAGAAGGAGAGGGAAGGTCAGGCAGGGCAGAGGAGGACGAGGACTGTGAAGACGAGGATCGCGATCAGTGAGTTGCACAGTAGTGTCAAGGAGGCCTGTTTGATGTGACGCGAATCTATTCTTGTTACAGTCGAGAAGCCGTGGGTGATCCCATCCTGTGGACAGGAGGACCAGAACTTCCTTTTGGATGTGGTTGGACAAAGCGTCGGGCAACATCTCCGCGGGTGCATGAATAGAGGAATGGAATGGAATAGAATGGTTAGGTTAGTTGAGGTGGGTGAGCCAGGTTCCACAATTCGCGGAGCAAATCATCAATTCCAAGGCTGTGCTCTATCCACTGCAGTGCTCGTGTCTAGGTTTCTAGAATGGAAACCAAACAGCGAGCATTTCTATTTGGTACACACGTCTTCATCCCTCCGAAAATGCCCAAGAAAAGGGACTTTTAGGACCACAATGTGGCTGGTGGCGTGTAGATAGTGGATCTTTTGTGCACTTGTCTTCATCAATTCAACTTCTTTTTCCGGCTTTGTCCTCTCCATCACGACCGGCGGATTCTCCGCTGGCAGCAACCATTCGTCTACGACGAGACGGCAGGAACCTGCAACGAGGGCGCCAACATCGGTCCATCAGTCGCAGCAGTGGTACTAGTACCACCAATGACCACATCTCTCGCCGCCGCCGATTCCGTCAACTCCTTCCTGATCGCGAGCACACTATCTACAATTACAGCATCAATGCCCTCTTTGACCTGCAACTGCACCTTCTCAGGATCATTATTGATCGTCCCGTACGAAACACAGACCAAGCCGGATTCTTTGACCACTTTGACCAGTCTAGGACTAATGACGAGAGGTTCAGCGGCAGAGACGACGCCAAGGAGGTTCCAGCGCGAGGCGAAGCGGATAGCTTCTTGAAGGCTGCTGGCTCGGATGTCGCCGACGGGAGTTGTTCCCGAATCTGTGAGAAAGAGGACAGGGATGGACGGTTGTTTGAAGGATAAAAGGAGACAGATGTCCGGGTTGAAGCTGGAGAAGATCATGTTCCTGCCTTGACCCATGTCGTATACTGTTGTGAGGACGGTGTCGACGAATGAATTTAGCTCGACGGCATAGGTGTCCATCTCCTCTTCTTCGGATTCATGGAGCATGGGGTACTTCATTTCGATGTTGAAGCCGACGGTTTTGGGTAGCTTCTTGAACATGTCTTGCAAGGTTGCAAAGGGTTCTTGGATGTGATTGCCTCGGCTGTTGCCTTTGAACCCTTTCTTTTTGAAGTCACGGGTATGCTTCATTTTCTCGCTCATCTCGAACGGGTCGTACGGGTTGAGACCACCAACGGACATCGATCTTTGGCGTTTGGAGTCAAAGCCTTTAAACTCGGAGGACCTAGGTTCAATTGGAGTCGGAGAAGCTGGTCGCGAGTCTCGGGGAGTTCTAGTATTATTGACGTGGAGAAATTGCTCTAGGGTAAGCGTATGTACAGGCGCATCGATGCCAGTCTCGCTGACAAGGAAGTCATGATAGATGACGGGGACATGGTCTTTGGTAAGCTGAACATCGAATTCAACGTATGATGCCCCTAAATTTGCGGCCGAGATGAAGGATTGAATGGTGTTCTCGCCCAGCTGCAATGATCTTCGCCCAGCAATGTTTTTGCCAAGGCCACGATGGCCAATGACCATGGTGGATGCCATACTTTTCCAATAGGTCTGCTGTTCGGTGACAGACATCCTTGGGTGTTTGAACGGGGTGATGACAAGAAAGTTGAATGTAACAGTACCAATGACTTCGAGTGTATTGGCAGCAATAATGGGCACAGTAGTGTCACCCTGCAATGTGATCCGTTTTGAGCCAACGCTGGGCTTGATGCTGGATAGAAGGGCCACGCCACGACCAACCACGCGCTCCTTAGATCCTGCATAGGTTGGAACGAGGTCAAAAAGAAGCCTGATTTTGGTTGCGTCAGGTGCGAGGAACACCATCGGTTCGGTGGCTATGTTGTCTTGCACAGGAAGGTCGATAATCGCCGGTTCTCCCTTTGCACCTGCTGCAGATACCACAATGGACAGGGCAGTATCGAGTTGGGTGGAGTGCGCGTTAGCCAGAGGAATTCGGTCCAGATTAACTGCAGAAACCATCTTTCGCGTATCCATTGTGCCAAGACTCACCAGTACCATGGTCTCGTCAGTAAGATAACGATGTCCGAAGGATTTTACCGGTTCCGCTGTTTTATCTCCTGTGGACTGACCATTGATTGCATTCGACTTTCTGTCTGTCAAAGACGAAGACGTTGGTGGAGAAGTAGATGCATTTGTCGAGGTTTCAGAGGGACTTGACTCGGGCATCGCTGTCACCTCTGCCAACAGTCTAGCACTGTCAATATGTCCTCGCAGAGAGGCATGCTCTTTTGCCGTCCAGCCCGAGGAATCGACCCGATCAACATCAGCTCCGGCTTCTATTAGGAGTTCAACAACTCCAAGATTGCCATCTACAGATGCAATAAACAAAGGAGTCCATGCGTATGTAGACTCAGCAAGCTCTGTGTTCGCTTTTTGGAGCTGCGATCCCTCGAGCAGTAACTTAGCGCAAGTATCGTGCCCGTACCGTGCTGCTACGTGTAGAGCGGTCTCTCCTTGCTGATCTTGATAATTGATGTCCACTTCAGCCTCGATCAACAAACGGACAATGTCTAGAAAATCAGATTTGACCGCCATTGCGAGGACGGCACTGGATTTTGGCTGATTGTGTCGTAAGGTGGCCTTGCTTTCGATGGATCCTTGCCAGTTCTCGGCATCGAGGAGGGCTTGCGTGGTGAGAGGATGGCCGCCAACGACACTCAGATGTAAGGGTGCCCAGCCCTCGCTGTCCTGCCACTCGGGACCGTCTATGCCGGCCTCCACCCTGAACAGTTTCCAAGCTTGCAGGTGTTGAATTATGATCTGGCACACTATTTTGAACCCATACTGTGCGCCGTAGTGTAAAGGGGTCCTTCCGGCACCGTCTCGCGCCAGAAGTGATGAACGCTGCGCACGCTTCACCTGATCCAAGAGATACTGGAGAAGCGATACAGATTCATTCTCCATCCCTAGCAGTTGGCGCTGATGAGCCTCCTGGAGCATCTTTGGCGCGGGAGGAGTGGGCGCTGTGGCAGGCGTGATAAATTGATCATTGTTATTTGAATCATTTGTTGACATCTCGGCAGAGGGCTCTGCATCTGGGCTCGTCTGAGATCTTCCGAGCGAGATGACCAGGCGATGAATGCAGTTCCGCTTGTTTATATCATCTTGATCATCAAGAAAGACAATGCGCTCCAGCAGGGCCGCAATGCATCGTCGACTTCTGTAGAAAATAGATCGTTGCAACAAGTTCTTCAAAAATTGCTGAAAAGCCGGTCCATCCGGGTCATGTCCTGCCTTTTGTACATTTTCCAGAGAAGAAATCAGATCATCCATGTTATCTTCACGAACGTGTTGTTCAACAAAACCTAGTGTGTCGGGTTGAAGGTTCAGGTTCTGTCGTGAAGCCACGCGTCGCAGTGGCATTGTTGAAACATGGGAAGATCCTTCACTGCGGGCTGGCGAATCTCCTAGCATAGAGAGCCAGTCATTGATGTTGTTCACCTCTTCTAGTAGCTGAACGTTGGTAGCGAACGGAGACGGATCGACCTTCAGCTCCAGATACTTCTTCTGGGCGTGCGCTGCCGGCACCTTCTTATCCAACTTCTTCGTAATCTTGACAAACCCTCTCCGATTGACATCGCCATACCATTGTAGATTCCTCAATTGTCCTCTTAGCTCTAGCAATGCTGCCATAAGATCCTGCTTCTCCTCTGCATCCAGTTCTTTGACTGCTTCAGAAGACCGCCCATAGCGATCTTCGAGAAGCTTGAGGCGGCGAGAAAAGTCTCCGAGCTTTTTATTGTAGAAGTAGGAGACATCTTCGAGGTTCCGATCCAGAGAATAAAAGAAGCCTGAAACTTCATCAGTTTACCGCATCCGCGGCACCACACCTCACGCACCAGCCAAATCTGCCTCTCCAGCCTTTGCCGCCTCAGTCCCAATGATCTTCTTGAGCCCGCGGTAATTGATGTAGAAATTGGCGTACTCAGGAACCTGGTTCCTCGGAAGATTTTTCCCGAACTTCATGGCTGAAGCGTCTGTGTGACCAGTGAGTGAGACCTTGGTGAAACTAAAGACGGTCCATCCTGCTGAAGGAGAGAATGGCCAGTGGTGTAATGGCGTGTCTGGAGGTAAGAGCTGGTGGTTCAGCCGACTATGGTCCTGTTTTGGATGTCTTCTAGACGCTGAGTCGTTGAGTAAATCTTCAAAACATTTTGGCGTCAACAAAGCACTGTCAGGTGCGTAACCGAACGCGGATACGAGCGATTTGAGGCCGCCTTCTCGGAGCCATGAAGGGAAAATCGTTCGACGGTGAAGGTCTGAGAGGAGGATCTCGGATATGTACGCTGACGCAGGAGATTCGCTCAGATATTGAAAGAGCGGAGAGCGTGGGTGTGGAGAGGTCCTCGAGTGGTCAGAGCGTTCAGGAACAACCCTGACTAGGGATTCCTTTCTTGCACCAACCGCCTGAAGCGGAATGGTACGGAGCATATAAGAGCTCGATCGACATGGATATCCACAGTCCCATTATTGACCCTTCAAACATGTGATTGTCAACTGTCAGACAGCCTGCGCCTCAGGCTCTAGCATTTCGAGCTAATTCGAGCTATTCTAGCCATTTGCTGGACATCAACTTATGCTCCGTCTATGCTTTCATCTGTATAGTCAGTCACTGCAGGTGATGTCTGGCGGAGGTGAAGCCCAATATCATGCCCGCGCATTATGACGAACACACATGTTTCGTGAAACCCAGCCTCTATCAATTTGAAGCATGATCGAGATCTCTCGACGCGCCTACAATGCTAAAGTGCGTCAACCCCCTGCTCCATGCTGATGCTCATATCATGCCAACACAGCCATGTACACGGTGGAGATTTGAAAAAGAAAAGGTGCCCCAGACGAAAACTCACTCCACCAAAGGCTTCAGCGCATCCACCCCTGCTTGAAGCACAGCCGGGCTGTTCCATTGTTTCAAGCACGCTTTAAGCGTTTCAACCCCCTTGTCTTCCTGAATAACACTTCTAGCTCGTTGCCCAATATTGCCTGTAGCGCATGCAAGGTTTCTGAGACAGACCAAGCCTCTGTGAACAATCTCTTCATTGTCGTCTTGGCATAGCCCGAGCAGAATACTCACGCCCCGCTTGACTTCGAGGATACCAGCAATCGCAGCGTCGTGCTCAGTAAGCATGGCTAATGCACCACCAGCGGCGCGACGCGTTGCCAGATCATCCATGTCAGCCAGTGCTAGGAGGGTATGCAGCCTCTGTACGGATCGTCGGGAGCGGTCAGCGTACTTGGCAACTCCTGCCTCCGTAGCCACGAGATTGCAGACCAGCTCACAGCTTGCCCGTCTTATCATGGTATTGTTCGAAAGCAGAAGGTCCTCGATTACATCCCAAGCAGTTCGCACCATTATGTTCGCAGGTGATATGTCAGAAGATGAGGCCAGGTTGGTGAGGGCAAGCAGACTTTCGAAGGTTGGGAGAAGGTCTCGTGGCTGATCGGACAGACCTTGAGTAGTTGCAGGCTTCAGCAGCCTAATCAGAGGCTGTACGGCGCTGGTGATGTTCGGTAAGCCGCTGGCTGGGAACACGAGAGCTGGATCAACTGATATCAAGATTCTTGCCAGTCCGTGCGCCGCTTCGACATCAAGACCAACATATTTGGCTGTCTTTTCGGGGCTCTGCTGGAGGTGAAGGATGAGAAGCTTGACGGCACCTTGCTGAGCGATCTTGCCACGAGTTTTAGGATTCCTAGACAAATATAGAATAATCTTGTCCACCAAGGACCTAGAAGAGGATGTTCTCCCCTTGCTGCATTCTATCAAGACCGGCATGACGCCTGCTTCGATGATCGCGTTGCAACGAGCCATGACATGCTCATCATCGTTGAGCATGTTGAGCTTTAATTGTTTCGAAGCATTCGCATAGGCTTTGAGCTCCTCGACTTTCTTTTGTTCTTCCGAGAGCGCCGGGGTGTACCGAGTCATGTTTGAGAGAACACTCAATCCACCAATAACCACGTCCGCTTTCTCGCTATGTGATTTGAGAGCTTGAAGGAAAGAATGCAAGAATTTCTTATCATGAGCAAGTTCATCTTTGACCTCAGCTTTCAATGAAGCGTATGCAAGGCCTTCGATCGAGTCAGACGGGTATGGTGCGTCTTTGTGGCTCATGCTCTCCTTGAAGAGATGTACGAGGTCTCGAAGGTCATTGGCTTCAGAATCGCTGGAAGACAATGAAGATCTTAATTTTGCTAGAATAGTAGCCGAAATAGCTGTTTGAGTGTCTGTGCCGTTACTGACGATGTGTGATAACCAGTCAGAACAGTATTTGGCGATCGCGGACCGACAGGCCTGGTCAATGCAAGCGGCATTGAGGAGTTGCAGGAAGGCATCCTCGACGCTTGCGCTTTTCAACTTCCGATCCAAGAGCGGTATGACTGACTGTAAAAATCCTTCAGTAAGAAACAAAGGAGCCGTGATGGCCGGTACGATGGGAAAAAGACTGGCAGCTGCAGAGAATGCAAGGATGAGATCTTGGTTTTTCTGCTTGCCAACGCGCGACGTGACAAAATCAGTAAAGTATTTCCGGCCTGTATCTTCGGACACTTCTAGATACTTGGAGCCGGCCAAAGTCGCTTGGGTGCGCAGATCAGTCGGTAATCTAATATCGAGGCAGCCAAGGATGGCATCAAATCCTTCTTCGTCCACAAATGGATGTAAGCGTTGAGGGTCCGCTACGAGCAACAAGGCGATTCCTTTCAGTGCTCGTCCATCCAGGTCATGACCAGATTCCATCAGCTTAGCCAGTAATAACTGGAAAAGATCGTCCTCGACACGAAGACGATCCTCTTCGAACCTCCACAAAGGAGCTTCCAGCACGGTGACTCGAAGACAATTCGCGGCGCCATCTCCCCGTTCATAGACGTTGTCGAAAAATTCCGTTGACGAAATCTGCAGTTCAGAGGCGAAGTATTGACGTACGTCTGAGCTTTGCTGTACCAATTCCACAATAATGGAGTCTTGCGCCAATGACAACGTGGCGTAATTGCTGTCAAGGATGACTTTCAGACACTCCAGAGCCGCGAGTCGCGGCAGGCGGTCCTGATTGCTCTTCAGGTAGCGAATGGCCTCTGTACCAGCCTGGGCGTCACTGTACAAGGCGTATCTACGACACAGCACGAGAAGCGGAGATTCGTCCTGTCCTTGGTGGAGTTTGAGAAAAGCGGCTTGAACGTCGGCGTTATCATGACCTAGAGTGGCTGCTTCGCGAAGTTTGCGCGATGCTTTCTGATGGTTGGGAGTCAGCAGGGTCTAGGCGCTACCCAACAAGGCGGGTTCAGTACCTCGACTTGTCCAGCGCTTGCGAGATCTACAGCCTCTGTTGCCAGCGTTGAGGCTCTTTCCTGGTCCAAGTCACGCGTAAGTCTGGTGACGGCGGCCATGATGGATGAATACGTTGATGTTGCTGCTGTGGCAAGAACGAAAGGTTCTACGGGGATGTCATGGTTCTGCACTTGACAGGAAGACATGGTTAGCACCTGGAGCAGAGATTCACACTGACTTGGAGCCTTCACATTTTGGTAAGAAGAAGGTTATCTCTCCTTTTCTTCTTCCTTTTCTATTCACATGACAGAGCTGCGCTCTGTCACCAGGGTGAAGCAAACCAACGCCTGAGACGCGCTCTGAGCTGATGGGTGGTGGAGACTGGAGAGCAGGTCCACGAGAGATAGAAACACGTGGGGCGTAATTTTGATTGAGTGGATAACGAATTTCAAGCGACAACGGCCGGCGGGAGGTTTAGATGAGCTGGCTTTTAGGTGACTCATGCAACGATGAGTTAGTAAGGCGTTAAGGAGTACCGAAGCACACAGTTGTGCAGTTAAAGCTTGCTGATATCTGGATTATGCTACTCCATCTGACACGCGAGCATCACTCCTGCGCCGCATAGTTGACCCGGCTTCAAACAGACACGTCACTTTTCAGTAGCCATCAGCTACTGAGTACCGAGTGAGGAACAGGGCATCAGAAATTCGATTCCCGCTTGCACCATCCCTTCGCAAGTTTCTTCTGGAACAAAACGTGCAGTGGTAGCAACGACAACATCACCTCTTACGGGTCTGTGGACCGTAGATAGATTGGACGGATTACCTTCTTGTCCCATGCCATAACTTCTGGCTATCCATCTTGTGACTTAGGCCGTGATCGCTATCAACAACCCCTGGCTTCATGAAAGCCGAGTCCTAAGCTCTGAGGTGCCACTGCATCGTGAGATACCCATCAACCACGCCTTACCATGAATGCTGTCGATGGCTCTCAACACTACGAGCAAGCCTCGAATGGTGAGCTCTTCTGAAGCCGGTAGTGTACAAGAGGAATCCTTCTAACGTGCGTCAGAACAAAATCCTTCTCTGCTAACCATCATTTTGGACACGAATCCTGCAGCATGGTCACTGTTATCTGGCACCATTTCTCTATCAAAAGCTGTTGCGAGTCTTCTGATTTTCATCAACGCCCATTTGGCATGCAATTTCACAAACAAAGTAGCCGTCGTTGCTAGTCATTGCGATACTGCCAGATGGTTGTATCCAGCTTCAGTGGAGCAGCACGCTCCAAGAGCCATAGCAGTAAAGCGGAGACCCGATGGCAGTCCTGCCACTTCCAGCGACCAGCTCTCAGAGCCAACCAAGCGGCTAAAAATCAATGGTCCTAAAGATGGATCTACGAATGGGATCAAGCTGAACTTCGGTGTCAATAGATACGAACCCATTGCAAATAGCGACAAATATCGACCTTTTCGGTTGGTTGAAGAGGAACTTTTGCGCAACCTGTCCGTACTCCTCTCCGCTACCGATCCTGCAGCAATCTCGCCCACCACATCCACGATGGTAGCTGGTGCCCTTACCCTTGCTCTAAGCTACATCAACCGCCAGAACGGTGCGTTTGCCGAATCTAGTAAAGGTGCTGCAAACAGTACTGACTCGGCTGCCCCAAATGCTTCATCGCGGGCTGCCGATGCCAGCAACAAGAGTCTGCTTCATTCTCGAATCCTGCTCATCTCTGTGAGCCCTTCACACGAGCTCGCAAACCAGTACATCCCAATCATGAATTCCATCTTTGCTTGTCAGAGACTCTCAATCCCTATCGACATATGCCAGATTCCAACGCCTGACGCTCCTGCAAGCTCGACCGTCTTTTTACAGCAGGCTTCCGATGCCACTAAAGGTATTTACATACCTCTCAGCAATGCTACCTCCGGAGGACTTTTGCAATACTTGATGATGGCGTTCCTGCCGACTCAATCATCCCGTCTCCATCTTGTCTTGCCAACGCGAATCGATGTAGATTTCCGAGCCGCCTGCTTCTGTCATCGAAGGGTGGTTGACGTTGGCTTTGTCTGCAGCATTTGCCTCAGCATCTTCTGCTCTGTGCCGGAAAATGGGGACTGCCTCACTTGTGGCACTCACCTTGAATTAGGAGATTATGGCGGACGACCAATGGTCGTACCTCGACAGAAGAAAAAGAGGAAGAATCGAACGACCTTAGACGGAAGTTGGGTCTCTACTCCAACGCCCGGTGCTTCTTGAGGCGCGTTAACAGCCTCGAAACTTCTGACAGACGGAAGGAGCAACCTGCATCAACAAGTTGCACAACTCGACCGGATAATCATGAGCGCCCAGTCGCAACATCAAGCAGATCCGGGACACTTCGCTCAGTAAAGAGATGCTGATTTGCGCCGTAAAGCTATTTCAACAACCCAGGTTGGGAATTGGATTGAATCCAATTGTCAACCGCAGCTAGCACGAAAAACCTTGCAGACGAATCTCGGGTTACCAGCTACATAGCGGCGTATACATTGATGCAGAATGAGTCCCTAATGACTGGCTTCTCGAACCTTTTGTCATCTCGGGAGGTGGTCCATTGCATAGCAGATGCTATCAGCGCTCATCTCGCTGTCTGAAGCTTGTCTAGCGAGTCAGCCCGCAATTCACCAAGCAGCGAACATGCTCGGCTTGTCATCAACATGTCCGGCCGTCTTTTGCACACACTGGGTACGTATCTCATCTCAGGTCTTTGTCTTCGAAAAGATTCGCACCAACTTTGAAAAAGGGAATCTAGTCCGCCATCTGCATCACCGCGATCATTTTGGTTTTCGCATCCCCGCACTCTGCCAAATCGATGCCAAATGCTACGAATTCCTTCTGGCCGTTACCCATTCAACAATTCCTTTGCCCATCATAATTGGGCTTCCTTCTCGATAGTCTGTTGATGCATTAGCGAACAAAATTTATGTGTCAAGCCTCAACAGAGCCTTCTAAGGCCCCTTTGCGCCGCTAGGTCGATTGGAATCTATATGAGAGTCGCCCCCCCCCGGGGCTTTTCTTACCGTGTGCTGGTCTCCACACCTTCACTTGCCACTGATTTCATGCATACTCTTCCTCTGGACGTGATTTGTGCGTTTTTACAGCCTCCGAGATGTATTGCTCCATCATGGCTGCTTTCGTAACATTTGTGTACAACGTAGTAGTTGCCCATCAGCGCATGGCTCACAGTATGATGGGGAGCAGGGATGTTACACAGAAATCCCTGTCGAAAGCTGCCGATAAAAATTCAAGTCCGCGCCTGACGTACTGTAACTACCAGTAGTTAAGCCATGCACGGACTCGACCGACTGCCAAGTGAACCGGTCGATCGACCATGAAATCGTTTGAGCTTGCACTTCCCTTGTACGACGGTTGTACGGTTTCACAGATCCGAGGATGCAAGTCACGCAAAGCTTAGCTCGAGCTCATCTTATTCACAATCAGAAGAAGCCTTGTACGGAAGTCTGTTGAATCAAAAGGAACGCGGCCACGAATGGCCGCACTAACATAATATCTCTGACGATCTGACAGAATCCATTTCAATTCATTCATCATCCAAGCTTAAAAGAGTATCTCACTTTCGAGCAGCAAGTTAAGAAATTCTGGCATGACGATTAATGCGAAGCTGATCTTACTTGGAGAAGGAAGCATTTTGCAAGCCTTGATGCGAACTCAAACATCAAAGTGTCAAAATTGTTGCCAGTATCAAATAACAGAACACCGAGAAAAAACTTTTTGGGTCGGCAAGAGGTTCAAACTCCAATGAACTTCGGGTGATCCTCTTTTCTTGTTTCTTTGCTGAAGTCCTTCTGATCTACAGTGGTTCGAGGGTATGACAATCTTCTAGGCTCTCTCTGCAACGGTGAATCAGCGACAATTACTTTACAGGAAGAGCGTATGGGGTAGAAATACTTACTATACAATAGTTCGAAGGATAACTCTTTTTTGAGAACAAGGCCACCGGATGAAGCTGCAATACGAGAGCGAGTTCCACTATGGGAGATTTCGTCTCTGCGGGTATGATCTTGTGGTCCGTCATCGTGCTGCTGGCGATCTGCCTCTCGAAGGTTAGCACCCGTCGCTGCGCTGTTCTAACCAAGAGGCTCTTGAATATCAACTATCACCCAGGATTTTGCTTTACCTCGTTCTTCTTGTGGCATTTCCCCTGGGGCAAGACCACCCGCGGCTCCGATGCGATGATTTTGCTCAGGACGCAGAGCAGGTACTGTACGGCGGTGTGAACTCCGCAATACGCGTTGATGGGGCGAGTTCTCAGAAACATGCCCACCAGTCGCACCCTGACCCGGGCGATGCGTTTGTGCAGCGGCTTCCCTAGTAGCGTCTGATGTATGATCTTCGTTCTCATTGAGGCCTTCGGCTTCTTCGACGCTCAGGCGCTGACTGTGCCTCCTTGGACACATATGAAGCGAACCCCCTTTTGGGAGCTTTTCGACATGCGTCACGGTCAAAGAAGACCCCGTGAGCTCCCTGTCGGGATTAGATGAGCGGGCTCTTTTATAACTTGGCAGGAGAGGGGTAGAATGCCTACAATGTGGTTCCGCGATCAGGAGTCGGCATCTCGCAGAGCAATTTCGAGAGTGTTTGATAAGGCTAAGCCAGCAATGAAGCGAGCTAGGAAGGTTTCGAAGGCTGGACAGATGGATGTGATATATTCTAGAAAGGAAAAGGGGCGAGAGGCTGGTATTTATATGTACGACCTCTGAGGGGTTTCCCCCGATGACCTTGAACACGAAAACGACATTCCACCATTGATCGTGCGCTGCTACTTTCTGCCGATCATCCTTCTACCGTGGGAAGTCTTAAAACTTTCCGGGCTACTTTTCAAATGTTTTCTAAATAACGATTTTTCACATAACTAACACTTTAGCAACTTCAGAACATCTCTGATCAAGCTTGCTCTGGCTCCCATTGGCCTCTACCCTTGAAGTTGTCAAAAGATCTGATGGAGATACCAACTAGCTTCTGTTATGTTGGTTAACACCCTTAGATGCTATTCTATATGGAATGTCAAGACTTGACAAGTTGCAGAAGCGCTCCAACATTGTTGGTTAGCGCTAGAAATACTCTCGGTTTCCAAACATTTTCATTAGCCCCGGCTGATATTAGTAGTTATTATCTAGTTATATAAGCGCTAACGAACAACATACATTCCTACTGGTAGTACTGTAGTACAAACAGAAAAGCTGCTCCTCGATGATGCTAGCTCTCAATCAACAACATACATTTCTACTAGTAGTACTGTAGTACAAACAGAAAAGCTGCTCCTTAATGATGCTAGCTCTCAATCAACAACATAAATTTCTACTAGTAGTACTGTAGTACGAACAGAAAAGCTGCTCCTTGATAATGTTAGCTCTTAATTAATAACATACATTTCTACTAGTAGTACTGTAGTATGAATAGAAAAGTTGCTTCTCAATAATACTAGCTCTCAATCAACAATATACATTTCTACTAGTAGTACTGTAGTACAAACAGAAAAGATACTAGATGTTATATTAAGTGCTGTTAGTCTAAGTTAACGGTAGCTGTTAGTCTAGGTTAACGGTAGCTGTTAGTCTAAGTTAACAGCAGCTGTTCCGAAGCATCCAGATCTTCGACCGGCCACAGAGATAACTCTTGAAGGCTCGAATCCATCATGCTGGACTCCTGTAGACTCGCGTATCACAATGTCAGCAGCGATGCGCATCAGCGCCTACGACTCGAATGCCAATGCCAACCACTCGAGTGCCAATGCCTACGACACTAGGCCCGATCCTTTCTCATGAGGAAGACATGTCATCCTTGCCATACAAGAGGGATGGGGAGTAATGGGCAAACACCTATGTCATCCTCGTTAATCTGACTAGAGACTTTGTTATCTTATGTTGGGTGATGCTAAGAATCTTGTATTTGGTGTGCAGTACTGGGTGCCGCGGAAAAGTCTTCGCGAGCGCTAAATCTCCCAGATAGGCTTAGTCTCTTGGCACATACCCCGACTCATCTCGAACAAACAAGGAAATTCAACGTGTCGAATCTCCACGGAAACAGCTCCAAACAGCTTCAAAATTTGATGTAGCTTACAGCTATGTCAACTCATCTGTTAGGATTGCCAAGAGATGCAGATACAGTAGATGTTTGTGGGCCTTGGCGAGGGATTCCTTGGCCAAGGGCGCAGGTGGGAAGCGTACGGTCCACAGCTCTGACATCATCCTCGAAGGATCGAAATCTTGTACGAGTTATATTGACGGCTACAGCCAAAAAATAACTGTTATTGTCGATTGTAATGACAAAAAGTTATAACAAACTTAAGAGTATAAAAAATTTCAATGTTTATTTAACCTTTGAAATCTCCACCATGATCCCTGTATACTCTACCCTATTAGGAAAGAATCTACTACTTCGTGTTTGCATTAGCAACAGGAAGATAAAGAAGAAGCTAATTACAGAAAAGCGAGTACTTAAGTAGTATTTAACTCGCTAGCGCCGTGCCCTACCTGCCGTAACATCTTACTTCTTGCAAAGATATTGAAATCGTGTTAACCACCACCACACACGACGTACCCCAATCAAAAAACCCGAAAACCATAACTAGCAAGTCCTCACTCATGCGTGAAGTAAAGGTGCTCCGAACAGGTAGCCCAGCCCAGCCCAGCCACCGGCATATCCGGGCTTTCTGTCCGTCTCTATTTCAGAGAAGCGGCTTGAACGCTCAAAAATATGCGAACACAGACGCTCTTCAGAGGAACTTGAGCAGCCGAGCTAGCAGTTGCTAAATGCTTACGTCGCACCAGTGCCTCTGTGACCTCTGGAGAGGAGGTTCTCTAGCGTAATGTCAGAGCAGAGATCTTAGCGATCTACCACAACACTACAATACTACACCGCTGCTACTGTTATCATTGAAGCCCACGAGCTCGCCTCTGGAGAACTCTTCAGTCAAGAAGCCCCGTCCACACACGTAGCCTCCGGGCTCTCTAGGTTTTCTCCCGCGGCGGAGATGAAGGTCAAACTACGTTGTCCCACATATCTAGAGTACTGGAAATATGACCATCTTCCGCGGGACTGGAGCCGGAGACGGGCTGACAAAGATCTACGGTAAGCTGGAGCGGAGGATAAACATTGACAAGCATGGCTTAAAAACTGTTGATCGTGACTGGACAGGGGAGCTTTAAATCGATGGGAACAGGCAAATTCCTGTTGAATGATGCTACGCACAGGTGCATCGAAGTTTGGGGCCTCGAAAGTCCGTTCTATGTGTCGCCCACGGCTCGCGGCCATATCCACCTCGTGGGACAGCTCGACCGAGTCATACCCATGCTAGAAGATGAAAATACAGATAAGAGATCTTAGGATCTTAGGTAGGTGAATCGGCTCCCCTCGCCTCCACTTCCTCTTCAACAGCAATCAATGCCTCATCCCATTACCTCGATACTTGGCCACTCTGCCACCTTGCGCAATCGATCCAAAGCCCTTGCTCCTGCTCATCACACACGATGGTTTTCGATCACCGCTTTGGATACTCGCCAGCGCGAAGCTATCCGTATTGTGTCCAAAGTACAGCATAATACCATGTCTTGTCTTCTTCACGGCTAGGATCCCAATAGCACCAGCACAGTGACTGTTCTTGACGCCGGGGTGCCCCATGAAATCTCGGTCGATGACGCTATACATTGCTTGATCCTCTGTGCAGCTCTCTAGATCGCCACCTGGTGCCTTGCGGACACTAGAATAGATTCGATCAGCACATGTGGCAGCTGCCAGCGTGGTCGCCATGTGCTCGCCGGTACCACTTGTGACTGTGGCGACAGAGATCTCGTCTGGATCTTCCGGGTCGGCTGGAATAATTGCACTGCCGATGCCAATGAGAGCGGCTGGTCCGCATCTGCCACGATGCTTCATGCCTATGCCGCCTGAAGAGGAGCCCGCAGCGATGTTGCCAAAACAATCCACCGCAACTGCTCCAACTGTGTCAATTATGCAGTCTTGACGGCGCTTACGAGATGGCAAGCCCTGTGTGGAAGCAGTGGTAAGAGGCTTACGCAACGTCGTCGAGCCGGGGCTAGCAACGTTTCCTAGCGGCGACTGTGAATTGTCAAATGAGCCATCGGTACTACGACTGAGTCGTCGTCTTTTTGATGCGCATGGATGGTCATCATCTGTGGCAATGTCAAAGGCTGGTGTAGGTCTATTGCCGTCAATGTTGGGATTGCGGTCCATGTCTGCATTTCGGATGGGATCTGACAAAGGAGGGCCTGGGAGGCCGAAATATCTGGCGTGGATTTTCGTACGAGCATCGAAGTAGGTATCAGGAATGTCGGCTGTGGAAGCCACCAACGGCCTATTCGGAGTTGCTGTCTGAGCAACTGTAGACTCGCTTCGAATGGAAGAAGGTGAGATGGGTGGACTGGCATCCAGCGGCGAGGCGATAGGCGCGTGGTTGATCAATTTCTGGTCGGTATAGAAAGAGGAGTTAGGCATGAGACGCTTGGCACGCTTTTCTCTGTCTTCCTCTTCGACTATGTCAAGATCTTTTTTCCATTTACGCCAGCGTTCTTTTGCTCCTTTTGAGACCATGAAGTCATTGAAGACTGTGACCATGCCCTTTTCGTCGGCGAAGTCAATTGCGCCCTGACCTACCAGCAGATTCGGCGGCACACGCTGGAGTGAAAGAGGACGGGTTGATTCCTCAAGGATCAGCCGAGCAAGCGCAATCGGGTTCTTTACCTCTGCGCAACGTTAACTCCTGTGATCCAGATAGAAGGAGAGAGGCATACGTGAAACTGCACCTGCCCCTCCACTTCGGCCAAAGTGATCAACGATTAACGCATCACACTCGACTGTACCATCCATGCACAGATTGCTACCATAGCCAGCATTCGTGATCTCTCGATCTTCGAAGACCCTGATGGCCATTTCCACAGCGTCTAAGGCACTGCCTCCATTTTTCAAGAGTGCCATGGCTCCGCTGGCAGCACTGTTGTATGTCAGTACTGCAGATTTCTTACGAGACATTGAAAGTCAGAATAAGTAGCTATTGATGGGGGCGTTCGTACTCTTGGCAGGCTTCCAGATGACGCTTCTCATTCGCGAAGCTGTGAAAGCCAGCTCCTGCATGGACAAAGATAGCGCAGACATCACCACCTTCGCGATGTCGTCGAAAAGGCATCTATGATATCACTCTAGCCAGTAGCAAAGCTTTAACGATGACCTTGTTGGAGTTCAAGGATTTTGTAGGCTTAGACTAGATTTCGTCTGCGAGGTGACTTGGGACCGAGAGACCTGGAAAAGCGAGTTCAGAAGGAGGTGACTTTGGCCCAGTACACGCAGTAGACGAAGACGATTTGCTTTCAATGTACGAATCGGAATCCTGTAGCAGCACAATTACTAGACTGGTGCGGTAGCAGTACTTTTGCCGAGAGCTTGATGCTCCGCTATTTGACGAGATGAGCGCCTCAAATGCAGAGTCCGAAATTCTTAGGCGGCCTTGGGGTGGCAGATACAGGTTCGAAGAAGTGAATCGATGCTTCGAGGGATACAGCAGACGGTAGAATGCGTGCTGGAGAAAAAGCTGTAGGGATGCGCTGCTTGGTCTTAACAAAAGCAAGGTGAGAAATGAATGGAACGCAACTGCAGACGTAAAGAGAGTGTGGATACAAAACCCTCACCGTCGTGCTGATGCTGATGCTGATGCTGATGCTGATGCTGATTAAATGCGGACGGGATACACGGAACCTCGAAGGGAAAGCTTTAGAAATGGGAAACGCGGCGGGGAAACGAGTCATTGTTCATCATCAGGCAGCTACGGTGTCTTCCTCGAGTCTCGAGCATCAGCTCCTGCCTTTGAGCATTATTCTGCACGGTTTCTTGCGCATCCGGAGTGCGCATTGCAGATTGCGGATTGTGGACGGTAGATGTTTCCCCAAAAAACGGCAGTCTGGAGGCGTCTTCAGATTCACATCACGTGCACAGCTTGTCCCACACCTGTAGCGCCAAGCTTTGGAGATGATTCGCAATATTACGATACCAGTACCAGCTGGAACTTCAGTCCATTCTGCTGCTCAAATGGTGCCTTCGATTCCATGATGCCTCCAGTTAGATGCTTCCATTCCGAATAATAAACCCAGCCTCCCTTCCTGTCATCTCAATCCTGGACCGTGGTCAACTCCCAGTACCTCTCCTAGGCCCACCTATCAGGTGGGTGCGCTTGCTGCAGTGAGATGGCTTCGCAAACGCCGGCCGTTGTCATGGACAAGTTCGTAATTCACTGACTCCCAAGCACATTCGAGACTTCAGCTGACCGTGAACTTGTTCAGCGGCACGGGTTTTTCAAAGCTTGGTAGGAATGACCTATGAAATGGAATCAGACTCAACAGCTTACGTCGATACTAGGATTCGCCGGCAATGACTCTCCCTCCTTCGTCTTTCCAACCGCAATTGCGACAAGAGGTACCGCCGCGGGAGGCAGTGGATCAGGGTCAGGCAGACCTGCCGTCGCCAATAAACCTTCATATCTCACAGGTGGTGCTGGGCCGGGATCGCAACTATCCGGCAAGCGAGGAACAGAAGATCTGGACTTCTTCATTGGAGATGAGGCGCTTGTAGCAGGAGCTGGCCCCGGATATGGCATACACTACCCTGTCAGACACGGGCAGGTAGAAAATTGGGACCACATGGAGAGATTCTGGTCAAATTCCATTTTCAAATATCTACGCGTTGAGCCTGAAGACCACTACTTCCTTCTTACAGAACCAGTATGTACTCGCTGCAACAGGCTGTCGCATTGACTCACTCTGGTACAGCCCCTAAATCCTCCCGAAAACCGAGAAAACACAGCTGAGATTATGTTCGAATCTTTCAATTGCGCCGGTCTCTACATCGCAGTACAGGCCGTACTCGCCCTTGCCGCTTCTTGGTCATCGTCAAAGGTTTCAGATCGGTCTTTAACGGGCACAGTCATTGACTCTGGCGACGGAGTTACCCATGTCATTCCAGTAGCCGAAGGCTATGTCATTGGATCATCGATAAAGAGTATACCTATTGCAGGACGAGACATCACATATTTCGTACAGAGTCTGCTGAGAGATCGAGGCGAAGCAGACAGCAGTCTCAAAACGGCGGAAAGAGTTAAGGAGGAATACTGCTACGTGTGCCCAGACATTGTGAAGGAGTTCGCCCGATTTGACAAGGAGCCAGATCGCTTCCTGAAACATACTGTCACTCAACCGAACGGAAGGACCGTGCAAATAGACGTTGGTTACGAAAGATTCCTCGCTCCGGAAATCTTCTTTAACCCCGAGATCTATTCTTCAGACTTCCTGACCCCTCTTCCGAATGTGGTTGATGGCGTCATTCAGTCATCGCCAATCGATGTTCGACGAGGCTTGTACAAGAACATCGTGCTATCGGGCGGTTCGACACTATATCAGGCGTTTGGCCGCCGATTACAACGAGATATCAGACACCTTGTCGAGGCGAGAATAAAAACGTCAGAAGCGAGAAGTGGTGGAGCCAAGAGTGGTGGACTGGAGGTACAGGTGATCTCACATAAGAGACAGCGTCATGGTCCGTGGTTTGGAGGCAGTCTGCTTGGTCAAACGCCAGAGTTCCGGAGCTATTGTCATACTAAGGCGGAATATGACGAGATTGGGCCCAGTATTGTGAGGAGGTTTGCGTTACTGGGTGGACCCGGAAGTACATGATAGACGAAAATAGATACAAATGCCCATGAAGCGGTGACTGCTGAGACAAACGAAAAGTTAGACTCGTAAGCTGCCATCGACCAAGTCTAAATTCCGCAAATCTCGATACTCGTACAAAATTATTCCCTTACATTTTCGGGGCGTCAATTCTATTCAAAAACACCACCCCCTCCACATGCCCAGTCTGCGGAAAGAAGTCAAATCCCCTCAAACTCTCAATCTCATACCTCACCTTCCCGTTCCCCTGCACCATCACCCCGACATCCCTCGCCTGACTATGCACATTACAGCTAACGTACAGCACCCGCTTTGGCCCGAAGCCGAGTAGCTGCTTCAGAAAGTCGTCTGAGCAACCCTTCCGCGGCGGATCGATCACTACGACCGTCTCGGCGGGAGGGAAAGGCACGCCGGCGAACAGACCAGCGGCGTCCGCCTCGATGAAGCCGATGTTGGAGAGGCTGTTGGCGGTTGCGTTGGTACGGGCGGCGGTAATGGCTGTAGCGTCGATATCGACCCCGAGCGTTGATTTAAAGAGCGTGGAGAGGGTGATGGCGAACAGCCCGGAGCCGCAGTAGGCGTCGAGGAGGTACTTGACGGATGGCTCACCGAGTTTCGGAGCGGGCGGTAAGGCGTGGCCGCGGACATAGGCGGTGAATTTGCTGAGGATGGAGTTGTTGTTTTGGAAGAAGGAGCCGGCGCGGGTGGTGAATTTCCAGTCGTCGATGTATTCGGTGCTGGGTGCGTTCATGTCGGAGATGTAGGTCTTTTCTTCGATGTAGGTGGGGAATTCTTTGTGGATTACGGGACGGCCGGTGGTGAGGTCGGTGGTGATGGGTGCAGATTCGGAGGCGCTGCTGAGGTGCGCGGTGTCGCCTTTGATGGCGTAGGGGGCGGATTTGGTCTTGGGAGTGCGTTGCGTAGATTCCCGGACGAGGATGGTGGCGCCATTTTTGTATTTGTGGATGTTTGCGGCGACGTTGGCGCGTTCACGGATGAGACCTTCGCGGACTATAGGGCTGCCGATGGGACAGTCTTCTATTTCCATGACTTTTCGGCGACCTTTCATGGTGAAGCCAATTGGTGGGACTTCCGTGAATCTTCTTTGGTTTTTGGGTCCCTTAGGTCCGTCGAAGTGGGGCGTCAACTTGGTTCGGTAGTTGTACTCAAGCGGAGAACCGTATGTATCACTGATGGGAGGTATGAGGGAAGGATTTAGACCCGAGAAGTTCTTGTAGGCCTTCTCAACGATGGTTTTCTTATGGGCAAGCTGGTCATCGTAGGACAGCATTTGCAGTTGACATCCGGAGCAGGTTGAGAAGTGCTTGCACCCAATCCCAGCATCATTGCGTTTCGGAGATGGCTTGATGACTTTGACGAAGTCTGCGTGAGCATAGGGTTTGAATCGATGATACTCTACCACTTTTGCTTGAACCCTATCGCCTGGTACTGTGAATGGAACAACATAGACAAGGTTCCGGGATGGCGAGAGAGCCAGACCGTCACCAGTTGAGGAAAGCTCCGCTATGTCCAGCTCTATCTGGGAATAAAGCTCAAGTACATCTCCTTCAGCACCGTTCGTATCTTGTGCTTCGGCGTTATTATTCGCTGATTCAGAGGCATTGGCGTCTTTTGCATTCTTGTCCAGCAGGGCTTGAACCTCAAAGTGCAGGACTTCCTCGTTTGATCCTTCTCTTAGATGCGGACTGAGATGCTCTATCTTCCTCTTCTTGCGGTCTGCGACAGCTTGTCGCTGTTTCATATTCGCGATCTGCAAAGCATTGTAAAATTGTGGCCCCTGGTTTGGGGTGAACGAGACAGAATGTAAGAACTTTTTTGCGGAGACTTTTGCACAACCATTCGTGTAGAGTCGAGAGACGCAAAGGCGAGAAAGCAGCATGAGCCGACGAAGTGCTCACCTTTACCAAGAAAGTATTCTTGAACAATCGCCTACTGTTCACTACCATGAATTCCTCCTCTTGAAAGGAGAAACAACACGTGTCACGTGAGCCGCCGTATCGATAAGAATTTTGGCCGCTTTAAATTAAGGATTTTGCAGATCAACAAAGGCTTCAAGAAGGACTTTCCTGAGGCAAGCCCATTCTTGCTCCAATATCCGATTTCAGTCTTCTGAACCGTTTTCTTGCTTTGGTCATGGCTGTGAATCGATCTGATTTCGATCAAGGTGCTCCTGCGAAGCGCCAGAAGACGTCGAACGGCAATATGGACCCACGAAACAATCCTTACCTCCAACACATGTACGCGGATGAGACTACGGACAATAGCAGCAAGGGGTACCACACGCCTCCAAGACGACTCAATGGTTCGACCGCGTCCGGACCACTTGCGAAATTTCCAAGGCACAAAACGAGTGCCGCAATGGCTCGAAGTGTGGAAGATGCCCAGACAAATCCTTTCACTGGGGAATCTTTCTCCAATAGATATGTGTCAATTCTGCGGACAAGACGAGATCTCCCCGTCCATGCTCAGAGGTACGCAATTTGGTTCTATCTGCGCGCGAAAGCACAACTAAGCATTCAATAGGGATGAGTTCCTCCAAATGTACCAGAAGTCCCAAATACTCGTCTTCGTTGGTGAGACAGGTTCCGGCAAAACTACTCAGATTCCACAGTTCGTCCTATACGACGACCTTCCGCAAATAAATCGCAAGCTTGTCGCATGCACGCAACCTCGAAGGGTGGCAGCCATGTCAGTTGCACAACGTGTCGCACAAGAAATGGATGTGAAGATGGGCGAGGAAGTCGGTTACAGCATTCGATTTGAGGATATGACGTCTCAGAAGACGATACTGAAGTACATGACGGATGGAATGTTACTTCGAGAAGCTATGAACGACCATGATCTCAACCGCTACAGCACCATCATACTGGATGAAGCTCACGAAAGGACCCTTGCTACAGATATTCTGATGGGCCTTCTCAAGGAGGTCGTGATCCGTCGGCCCGACTTAAAGCTCATTATCATGTCTGCAACTTTAGACGCGCAAAAATTCCAAAGGTACTTCAATGATGCACCATTACTCGCTGTACCAGGTCGAACCCACCCAGTCGAGATATTCTATACCCCAGAGCCGGAAAGGGACTATGTAGAAGCAGCTCTTCGAACCGTTCTACAAATTCATGCTACAGAACCTGAAGGCGACATACTGCTTTTTTTGACTGGTGAAGAGGAAATCGAGGATGCAGTACGAAAAATATCACTGGAAACCGACGAGATGGTGCGGGAAGCAGACGCAGGTCCGATGAAAGTGTATCCGCTTTATGGTACTCTACCGCCAGCACAACAGCAAAAGATTTTCGAGCCTGCTCCAGCGGCCAGAAAAGCAGGTGGACGACCCGGCCGGAAATGCATTGTTGCAACAAACATCGCTGAGACATCGCTTACCATTGATGGAATTGTCTATGTGGTGGACCCTGGCTTTTCAAAGCAAAAGGTGTACAACCCCAGAATACGAGTGGAGTCACTTCTCGTGTCTCCAATTTCCAAAGCTTCTGCTCAACAAAGAGCTGGTCGTGCTGGTCGTACACGACCAGGAAAGTGCTTCAGATTATACACTGAAGGGGCCTTCAAGAAGGAGCTCATCGAGCAGACGCATCCAGAAGTCCTACGCTCAAATCTGTCGTCGACAGTGTTAGAACTCAAGAAGCTCGGCATCGACGACTTAGTCCATTTCGACCTGATGGACCCGCCCGCGCCAGAAACCCTAATGCGCGCTCTGGAGGAGCTCAACTACCTCGCCTGCCTCGATGATGACGGCAATCTCACCCATCTCGGCCGTCTAGCCTCAGAGTTTCCTCTCGACCCCGCCCTCGCCGTAATGCTCATCTCCTCGCCTGAATTCTACTGTTCCAACGAGATTCTCAGCCTAACAGCACTCCTCTCTGTCCCTCAAATCTTCGTCCGACCCGCCACGAACCGCAAACGCGCCGACGAAATGAAGAACCTCTTCGCCCACCCCGACGGTGACCACCTCACACTACTAAACGTCTACCACGCCTTCAAAGGCGACCAAGCCCAACAGAACCCACGCCAATGGTGCCATGACCACTTCCTCAGCCTCCGCGCCCTCCAATCCGCCGACAATGTCCGCCTCCAGCTAAAACGCATCATGGAGCGCGAAGAGCTCGAACTGATGTCCACGCCCTTCGAAGACAAGAAGTACTACGAGAACATCCGCCGCGCGCTTGTGTCCGGCTTCTTCATGCAGGTTGCGAAGAAGGAGGCGAATGGAAAGATGTACACAACCGTCAAGGATAATCAGACGGTGCTGCTGCATCCGAGTACGGTGTTGGGGCAGGATAGCGAGTGGGTGGTTTACAATGAGTTTGTGTTGACGACAAAGAATTATGTTAGGACGGTTACAGGGGTGAGGGGGGAGTGGTTGTTGGTGAGTTCTCCCTCTCTCATAATGTTCACACTATGCGAAAATGTGGACATCTTTGCTAATTATGATTTTAGGATATTGCACCCAACTACTACGATATCTCGACATTCCCTAAAGGTGAGGTCAAGACGGCATTGATCAGGACGCAGGAGCGCATGCATAGAAGACAGAAGATGAAGGGCGGAAGATAGCGTGGTATAGAGGAAGTCTCAATGGCTGCTTCGAGCAAGCGCAATGTCTTATGTTCGCTACGTCCTTGTCGACGATCGGCATATCTGAGAACTTCAACAATGGTTTGCCCAGAACCCAACTTGTATCATCACCCGTTTCAGCCCCTCTTAGATTGTGGAGCTATTGAAGGTCAGGCTTTCGCTGTATCCGTGACAGCTTCACTCTTCAAGCTATAGTACGGCTTCCCTCTTCTCGCTAGTTCCGCCAAACTCAAGCCGAAAGCACCGTACTTCGCCGTCTTCGTGGAGTAGAGCTCCCGCGTGATGGAAAGGGGAGGGGCCGCTTCCTCTGGCTCGGGTAAGGGTCTGGCTTCCTTTCGGATGTGACTTGTGGGTGAGGTGGAGGATGATTTCCGAATGATACTTGGAGGAGGTTTCGTTTCCTCTGGCTTTGCTGAGCGGAGAGCTGCCTTTAGTTCGCGGCGGCGTGTTAGCGAGATGGCCAACTGTTTCCGCTCACTGGCGAGGGCGCGAGCCTCTGATAACGCTCTAGCTCCTTTTCGTTTGCGGACTTCTACGGTCAGCTTGATCCAGAAGATTCCCTGTTCCAATTGCGTGAGCATCTGCTGTATGAAGTGTACGAAGAATCTGTCAATGGATATCTCGATTAGTAAATCGCATGGGACTGTGGACACCAGAGTGTAGAGAGGAGGAATGAGAGGGAGTTGCATGATGTGGGCGGCAAAGCGGTTATTGATGTGGGTGCAGAAGTCCAGAGCGCGTTCGATTTCTGAAGTTGTGGGCGACCGGAGTAAAGGTGTCGTTTTAGGAGGGTCGGGAGGAGAAGCTGAAAAGACAATTTTCTCGGGAACGGGAAACATGCCGCTCTGGGAATTTGTACAGGTGGTGGGCTGGTTGCCGCCCTCGATCTGCAGTGGAGGAGTGTTCCATGGAGACTGATGTTGATCTTCGCTCGGTATTGTCAGTTTCAAGAAAGGACTGCTGAAGGGCTGATCCGAGTTTGAAAGGGAATTACTCGTGAAAGAGAGTGGTCCAGAGGGAAATGCCACTTGTTCAGCTTCGTTCACCTGCTCTGCAGTAAGTTTTGGAGTTGTAGTGCTGAACTCGGCGGCTTCTGGGATCTCCGGGATGTCTTCCACGTTATCTAAATGGCCGATGCCGTATTCTCCCGTCGCCGAAGCAAGTTTTGACTTCTGCCCAATTTTCAAAGACTCCAACTGTCGCTTGAGTGACTCCAGTTGAATTTGCTGTCGACGGCATAATTCTTTCCATTGGCCGGGCTCCGCCTCATCTTGAACGTCATTCGAGCCACGAGAGGTGCCGTTGCGACACATGTTGCTCGCTGTTTCGATGTCTTGCAAGTCTCCTGCAGAGTTCTTACTGTTGCCTCTCATTCTTAATTGCTCGTTATGATCCACAGGACGGGTGAAATGAAAGGCATCGGCTGTACCCTCCCACTTGAGTTGATGAATGTGCTGCAGCTTCCACTTGAACATTTTTGCCTTCTCAACGCATGACAGAGCATCTATGTTTTGATTGTGCACCCTCTTATGACATAATTTCCACTCTTCCAGTATGTCGGTCGACCTTTGCGTTAGGGTGAGATCCGGATCAGCAGAATACACACCCAAGCGACATTCGCCTGCTGCCTTCAGTATATCTCGGTACAAGGCACGTTTCCCATGAGCCACACAAAACTCCAGCATTGAAAACGTTATCCTTTGAAGATGGCGAATGCCTTGAGTAGCCAACATCTCAGCTCGATCTAGGGCGGTTCCCATCCAGATTAGGCCTTTGTGCCAACTTCTGTGTGCCGAATAGTATTTCAAAAAGTTGCGGATCACGTGTGACAGCCACATGTTACCAGTCCGTGTACCAGCCAGTATTGTCGACCATGCCTCAGCCCGATGCGGTTGATTACACTTCAATGCCGCATAGACCAGGATCTGCAAGATCTGGGGGTCTTGCGATGGAGGAATTGGAACGAGTACGCCGCTAACGTTTCTCCACAACCATCGCTCTCCAAATTGAGCGTTGGCGCTGTCAGTAGTGAGCTTCTTTATCAGTCTCTCAAAATAGTGCGCCTCTTTATTCTTGCCGTATTGCCATAAGAGAGTGAAGACTGCATGTCGATCGTATGGAAGCCGAGCCTCCATCATAGTACCATCTACCATATAGCCCAGTTCATCAAATCGAGCGCGAGAGAGAACGCTGAGAAATGGTATATATCCCCGTACCGTCGGCGAATCGGAGGACGATAGCAATATTTCCGCGAATCTTTCGACCAACTGTGTCACATTCATCTCACCTCGTCTAAAATGTCTAGCAAGGTCAGTCATGTCTTCATCGAGGCCGCAGGTTCTCCCCCAAGTGAGGCTTTGATATGCCCTCCATGATGAGCGCAGATTATCTGCATTCATCAACTTCAAGCTGTTGCTGATTTGTTTCAAATGCCGTATAAGTTCGTTGACATTCTGCGGAAGACGTCCTTGATCGTAGACATAATCTGAGCTCGAGACGATGTAACGCGGACTCTTGCCAATGTGTATATGCAAAATCATCCTGATGGCAAGCTTGATGGCAACGAGTCTTTGTAGACGCTTGCATTTCTCGATGGTAGCCTGGTTTAGATTTGACTCCGTGTATGGTTCTGAAGATTCGTCATCTGGCCAGACATCGTGGCTGCAAGCAACTGGTGTACTCGCAGGCTCGAGGTCATGACGAAGTGGTTCAGGCGCAGAAGAGTGATCAACGGCTCCAATTGAGTCTCCGTCATCTGCCACGGCTACACTGGCTGCTGCTACAGAGCTGTAACTTCGACTTAGAGCAGGAAGTCTTCTCAAATTCCTCCTTCTGATGGTGAAGGGCTTGAACCCACTTTGACGCATCTGCTCGACCTCTGCCTGCACCGCCGCTATCTTCTCGTCCCATTCTCTTCTTCGCTTGTCCTTCGCTTTCGTATCAGCGATGAGAGCACCTCCGAGGACGGGTCCGAGGAGCAGACTGAAGGCATCGCTTGCGGTGAATCGCTTTCGAGCAATGCCGGTTGTGGTTCGACGAGACAAGGTGCTAGGAAGCGATTTGGTGCAGGAAATGCAGCGACAAGTGCTCTGCGGCCGTAGTGATCGAGACCATGCAGTCTGCATTGATGAAGAAAGGCTTCATTGGGGTTGCCCCTGGCTGGAATGAGCTGAGGGAAAGCTAATTGGAAGCAATAATGAGCTTCGTCGTGAAATACACTAATTGAACTGCCAGGGAGATGGTGGTGTATTGACGCAATACCGTAATTACTAGCTTTTCGCTATAGTCAGGGTGCACATATGAGAGATGTTTTAACATCATTATTATTGACTTGATCACACAGACACAGGGCCTTCACTGAGATAACATATCCAAGTAATGCCATTACCCAACGCCTAGCGACTTCATACGTGATCAGTCGCATGCCCCGTCGGCCCTTGAGAGGTGTCTGATAGATGATCAGAATATAGAATCGCCTGAATTTGGACAGATACTCACAGTCGGTCGTGACGAATGCGCGATCCACTTCATCAAGACCTGCGATATTGTTAGAACCCGCCCCCGTTCAGGATAGATGTCCCCACCTTCGCAGCAATATTGTAATGTTTCGGCAATGTCATGCGCCGATCCCAACGGCATCTTCTCAGGTAGCAGTATATCATACTCTGCCCATATTTTATCACCAGCATGGTACGCTGTGATTGATTTGATCCCATTAATTACTGGAGCGAACCGGTAAGCAAGGAAAGTGAGCTTTTGTTGCATCGCTTCGGACACTGCTGCCCCCGAAAGGCGAGTGACGTTCTCGAAGGAGGTCGCAGTCCAGTCGTAGATAATGAAGAGAGAAAGTATGGCAGCGCCCACTACTCGATCGCATTGTATTAGCTCTTGCTTAGAGTTCGATGATAGGGGCTTTGCGTTCGCACCTGGGTCAAGCCACCAAACATTGACTCGGTACCCAATAAGTGGGAAGAGA
>JAABUK010002481.1_pt1 | contig 32948 bp, 29 predicted proteins | sample 5559141 | NCBI WGS metagenome assembly JAABUK01 (sample SAMN10711869, study PRJNA513367) | rock metagenome | isolation source: Antarctica rocks | place: Antarctica: Victoria Land, Pudding Butte nord | collected 2016-01-03 | reverse complement strand
GCGCGCACGAAATGTTCCGCCGCCGCCTTCGACGCGGCATACGGGCTGTTCGGCTCATACGGCGAAGCCTCCGTGAAAAAAGCCGTCTCGTCTTCCGGCAGACTTCCCATTACTTCATCCGTCGAAACTTGCACGAAGCGCCGCACGCCGCGCTCGCGCGCCGCGTCCAAGAGCACCTGCGTGCCCATCACATTCGTGCGCAAAAACTCATCCGCCGACGCAATACTGCGGTCAACATGCGACTCCGCGGCAAAGTTAACAATCGCCTCCGTGCCTCCGGGAAGCGCGGTGCGCACAGCCTCACGGTCGGCGATGTCTCCGCGCACAAATTGATAACGCCTTTCGTCCAGCCCGGCTAGATTATCCAGATTTCCGGCGTAGGTCAGCGCATCAAAATTCGTAATCGTCACTGTGGGCAACTCATCGAGCGCAAGCCTGATGAAAGCGGAACCGATAAAGCCTGCACCGCCAGTAATAAAAATTTTAGACATCAAGTTATGTATTTAAGGATTGGATTGAGACCGGGGCAAACAAACGAAAAGTATATGATTGAGGCCGGAAGAGTGTCAAGAAATAAGGCCGTCTCTTCGTCATTCATCGCTACGGATAGGGAGTCGTCACGGTAACGCCAGTTTAAGATTCATCGGCTTGGAAGTCTTGCATCTTTGCCTTAAAGAATTTTACCGCTCAACTTGACGCGCTTGTTGCTCGGCCGATAAACTTGGATGTTTTGCAAACGTGTAACTGAGATTTCCTGTATATATCAACTTGTCGAAGCTGACCGAGTCGGCGCGAATTATTCGCAGCGGTCTTGTGAGGAGATGAATTTGATTAGCAAAGAAGGCGCGCGCTCATCTGAATCGGCGATGCCTCGGGCAGGGTCATTTGAGGGTGCAGCCCCGGCGCGCGGCGTGTCCGTTTCCCTGCCTGACGATCCTTTGGTAACGATAAAGCCTAGTGACTCGTGGGTTGCGCTGGATTTACATAGTTTGTGGGCATATCGCGAACTGCTTTACTTTTTGATCTGGCGCGATCTCAAGGTGCGTTACAAACAAACGATTCTGGGCATCGCGTGGGTCGTTATGCAGCCGTTGCTGATTACGCTCATCTTCACGGTTTTTCTGGGCTTTCTGGTGCGCGTTCCTTCTGACGGCGTGCCTTACCCGTTGTTTGTTTACATAGGCCTTTTGCCATGGACTTTTTTTTCGAGCGCGGTAACCAATAGCGGCAACAGTCTTGTCAGCAACGCTCACTTAATCACGAAGGTCTATTTTCCGCGCCTGCTTGTTCCGGCCTCGGCAGTCGGAGCGCGCCTGATGGATTTCGGAATCGCCTTTGTGCTGCTTGGAGTACTGATGGCTTACTACCGCGTCGCGCCGACACGCAATATTATCGCGTTGCCGGGATTAATCGTCCTCGTTACTCTGTTTGCTCTCGGCTGCGGCATGTTGATCTCCGCTCTAAACGTCAAGTACAGAGACATAGGCATTATGATACCGGTGTTGATGCAGCTCTGGATGTTCGTTTCGCCGGTCGTGTATCCGCAGAGCATTGTGCCGCCAAAGTGGCAAACTCTTTACGCGTTGAATCCGCTGGTCGGCATCATCAGCGGCTTTCGCGCGGCGGTGCTCGGCGAAGCATTCAATTCAACGGCACTGATAATTTCCGTCCTTGTCACGTTCGCCCTGCTCGCTTATTCCGCATACATGTTCCGGCGAGTGGAAAAAAGTTTTGCCGACGTTGTCTAAAACCCTAGATGAAACCGATTATTAAAGTCGAAAAAGTAGCCAAGCAATATCGTATCGGTGCGCAGGAAGCTTCCTATCAAACGTTGCGTGATACGATTGTCGGAGCTGTTAAAAGCCCGCTCCGGCGATTGCGTCACCGCAGTGCGTCGTCAACCGCCGAGCATGTGTGGGCGCTTAAGGACGTGAGCTTCGAGATTGAACCGGGCGAAGTTGTCGGCTTTATCGGGCGCAACGGCGCGGGCAAATCGACGCTCTTGAAAATCCTTTCGCGCATCACGGAGCCAACCATCGGACAGGTAGAACTTTACGGGCGCATCGGCAGCCTTTTGGAAGTCGGCACGGGTTTTCACCCGGAGTTGACGGGGCGCGAGAACCTGTTTCTCAACGGCGCAATTCTCGGCATGAAACGCGAAGAAATAAAACGCAAGTTCGACGAAATCGTAGCGTTCTCCGAAATAGAAAAATTCATCGACACGCCCGTCAAACATTATTCGAGCGGAATGTATTTGCGGCTCGCCTTTTCCGTCGCCGTCCATTTAGAGCCGGAGATATTGATACTCGACGAAGTTCTCGCGGTCGGCGATTCGTCCTTTCAAACCAAGTGCTTCAACAAAATGCAGGAAATCCGGCGCGAAGGCCGCACGATCCTCTTCGTGTCGCACAACATGCAGGCCATCACTCGCCTGTGCAAACGCGCCATCTATCTTTCGGAAGGCCGCGTGCTCGACGACGGCCCGGCCACGCAGGTCGCGAGTCGTTACCTAGGTTCGCGACTGAAGATTTCGGCAGAGCGTATATGGAAAGATAGGCAGGAAGCACCGGGCAATCAAATAGCCCGATTACTCGCCATTCGCGTGCGTACAGAAGACGGGCAAATCACCGACACGCTCAATATAAGGCAATCCGTTGGTATTGAGGTAGAGTTTGAAGTTCTCGAAGCCGGACATAAGCTGGTACCGAACATCGCCTTTCATAATGAGGAAGATTTTCTTATTTTTCTGGTACATGACTCCGATCCTGCATGGCGGCACAAGCCTCGCCCAGCTGGACGCTTCGTCAGTACGGTCTGGGTTCCCGGAGATTTCTTCTCGGAAGGAACGTTGAAAGTCGGAGTTGCCATTAGCACACATGATCCGGTTGCCGTACATGCCCACGAACCCGATGCTGTGACCTTTCAGGTTATTGATAATCTTGACCCGGACTCGGCGCGCGGGAATTATACGGGAGCGATACCGGGCATTATCAGGCCGCTTTTGCCATGGACGACGCAATTCAATGCGCGACAGGAGGAGGTTGAAAGTTCGACCTTTGAAGAGGTTCCATTATGAAGGTTGTTATTCTGGCGGGCGGTCTCGGCACAAGATTAGCCGAGGAAACGGAAATCACGCCGAAGCCGATGGTGGAAATCGGCGGGCGTCCGATTCTCTGGCACATCATGCAGCATTACGCGCACTACGGGTTCAAGGAATTCTTTATCGCGCTGGGCTACAAAGGCGAAGTCATTAAGCGCTACTTTTTAGATTATTACAGCTTGAACGGCAGCATGACTATTGATCTCGCCAGCGGCGAATTACGCGCACATGAAAGAGAAACCGAAGGCTGGACGGTTCATTTAATAGACACGGGTTTTCAAACGAGCACGGGCGGGCGCGTCAAGCGGCTCGAACAGTGGCTGAAGGATGACACGTTTATGGTCACTTACGGCGACGGCGTCTGCGATGTGAATCTGCGCGGCCTGCTGGAATTTCACCGTTCGCATGGCCGTGCCGCAACCGCAACCGCAGTTCGTCCGCCAGCGCGTTTCGGCGGTCTGGTTTTTGACGGGGACATGGTCACTGAATTCACGGAGAAGCCGCAGATCGGCGAAGGCTGGATCAATGGCGGCTTTCTGGTTTTCGAGCCGGAAATTTTTAACTATCTCGAAGGAGACCATAGCAGCCTCGAAGCGGATGCGTTGGAAAGGCTGGCGGCTGACCGGCAACTGGCAGCTTACCGCCACAATGGGTTTTGGCAGTGTATGGACACGTTGCGCGACAAGCGTTTGCTGGAAGGTTTGTGGCAGGAAGGACGCGCGCCGTGGAAAGTATGGGAGTGAAAAAGAATTTCTGGCTTGACCGTCCGACGTTTGTGACGGGCGCGACGGGGCTTGTCGGCGGATGGCTCGTGCGCCGCCTTGTCGAAGCGGGCGCGGACGTAGTGTGTCTGGTGCGCGATTGGATTCCGCAAAGCGAATTGATGCGCGCGGGTCTTGTCGATAAAATTAAAGTCGTGCGCGGCGACGTGTGCGATCAATCGTTGATGGAAAGAACGCTCGGCGAGTATGAGGTTGACACGATTATTCATCTCGCCGCGCAAACCATTGTCGGCGTCGCCAACCGCAATCCCGTTTCTACTTTCGAGGCCAACATCACCGGCACATGGTCTTTGCTCGAAGCCGCGCGGCGCAGCCCGACCGTGAAACAAATCGTCGTTGCTTCATCCGACAAAGCTTATGGCGATCATGAAATTTTGCCGTACAGCGAAGACGCGCCGTTGCAAGGCAGGCATCCTTACGATGTCAGTAAATCATGCGCTGACTTAATCGCACAGGCTTACGGCAAGACTTACAATTTGCCGGTTGCGATCACGCGTTGCGGAAACTTTTACGGCGGCGGCGATCTTAACTGGAATCGCATCGTGCCGGGCACAATCCGTTCCGTGCTGCGCGGGCAACGCCCCGTCATTCGTTCGGACGGACACTATGTGCGTGATTATTTCTATGTCGAAGATGGAGCGGTTGCCAATATGGTGCTCGCCGAAGGACTCGCGGGCAACGCGGAACTGCGCGGGCAGGGATTTAATTTCTCGAACGAGATTCAGGTGACGGTGATCGAACTCGTGCGGCGCATTCTCGAATTAATGAATTCAGACCTCGAGCCGGATGTGCGCAACGAAGCGACGAATGAAATACGCCATCAATACTTAAGCGCCGCCAAAGCGAAATCGATGCTTGAGTGGCAGCCACACTTTACTTTGGACGAAGGATTGCGCCGGACAATCGATTGGTACAAATCTTTCTTTGAACATTCTTTATGACTGATATGCAATTCGCCGCCGCTACTACTACTGTCACCGATGCCGTCGCCGCGTGCCGGTCATGCGGCAAGCGCAGCCTCCATACCGTTCTTTCGCTCGGTCAAACGCCGCTGGCAAATGCGCTCTTAACGAATGCGCAACTCGCCGAACCTGAAGAAACTTATCCGCTCGATCTGGCTTTTTGTTCGCACTGCACTCTCGCGCAGATTACGGAAACCGTGCCGCCGGAAAAACTTTTCAGCGAGTATTTTTATCTTTCGTCATTCTCCGACACAATGCTTCGTCATGCACAGCAGCTTGTCAAGGCTTTGATTCCGGCGCGCGCTCTTAACGGCGAGAGTCTGGTGATGGAGATTGCGAGCAACGACGGCTACTTGCTGCAATACTACAAACAAGCGGGCGTTCCCGTGCTCGGCATTGAACCGGCGACTAACATCGCGCGCATCGCCGAAGAACACGGCATTCCGACGCGCTGCGAATTCTTTGGCGCGACGTTGGCTGAAAAACTCAAAAATGAGGGACAACGCGCAGACGTTATTCACGCCAACAATGTGCTGGCGCACGTCGCAGACTTGAACGGCTTTGTGCGCGGCGTCGAATTGTTGTTGAAGGCTGACGGGATCGCCGTTATCGAAGTGCCGTATGTCAAAGACATGATTGACCGTTGCGAATTCGACACGATTTATCATGAGCACCTATGTTACTTTTCGCTGACTGCGCTCGATGTGCTTTTTCGACGTCACGGCTTAATTATTCAAGACGTCGAGCGGCTGGATATTCACGGCGGTTCGCTGCTCGTCACTGCCCGTAAAAAAGGGGCGGCGGAGAACGCAGAACAATCAGCGGCTGTGCGAGAATTGCTGCGGGAAGAAGCGTCGTGGGGCGTTCGGGAAGAAAGTTTCTATCTCGGCTTCGCAGCGAAGGTCGAAAGCCTGCGCGCGAATCTCCTCGCTTTGTTGCGCGACTTGAAGGCGCAGGGCAAACGCATTGCTGTTTACGGCGCGTCGGCCAAAGGCAGCACGCTGCTTAATTACTTCGGCATTAATCGTGAAACGCTCGACTTCGTGGTTGACCGCAGCACCGTCAAGCAGGGACATTACACGCCGGGGACGCACTTGCCGATTTACGCGCCGGAGAAGTTGCTCGAATCAATGCCCGATTATGTGTTGCTGCTCACATGGAATTTCGCGGACGAGATATTGCAGCAACAATCGGAATATCGAAGTCGCGGCGGACACTTTATCGTGCCGATCCCAGAGTTGCGCGTCGTCTAAAAGCATAGACGATAGACGAAGGCATTGATTGTTTTCTTCGACGGATAAGCTGTGATTTTCACTGAAACGAAATTGAAGGGCGCGTTTATCGTGGAACCCGAAAGGCTGGCGGACGAACGCGGATTCTTCGCGCGTAGCTGGTCGGCGCGTGAGTTTGCGCAGCGCGGCATCGATTCGCGGCTTGTCGAATGCAACATCTCATTCAATAAAAAAAAAGGGACGTTGCGCGGAATGCACTTTCAAACAGCACCGCACGGGCAAGCCAAACTGGTGCGCTGCACGATGGGCGCAATCTACGACGTGATAATTGATTTGCGCCCCGCTTCGCAGACTTTCAGGCAATGGATCGCGACGGAATTAACCGCCGCCAACGGGCGCATGTTATTTGTCCCGGAAGAATTTGCGCACGGCTTTCAAACGCTCGAAGACAACACGGAAGTTTTTTATCAAATGGCGGAATACTACGCGCCCGAATCGGGAAGCGGTGTTCGTTGGAACGACCCTGCATTCGGCATCGAGTGGCCGCCGGATGAGCGCATTATTATTGACAGAGATCAACAGTATCCAGACTTCGTTTTATGAAAAGGGTTTTGCTTACGGGTGCAACCGGCTTTGTCGGCCGTCACTGTCTCGCTCCGCTACACGCGCGCGGTTATGAAGTTCACGCCGTTTCATCCCGCGCGCCGCAGGAATCCTTTTCGCATCTGCGCTGGCATCAGGCGGACTTATTGGATGCCGGACGAGTAGCGGAGTTAATGGCGAATGTGCGCCCGACGCATTTGTTGCATCTGGCATGGTACGCTGTGCCGGGCAAGTATTGGACTTCGCCGGAGAACATTCGTTGGGTGCAGGCGAGTTTAGAATTCCTTCGCGCATTTGCGGAGCACGAAGGAAAGCGCGTTGTCGTCGCTGGTTCTTGCGCCGAGTACGATTGGCGATACGGTTACTGTTCGGAAAAGTTGACGCCGCTCGCGCCGTCAACCTTGTACGGCGTGTGCAAGCTTTCTTTAGGAAACATCGTCGAGGCATTCGCCGCACAAACAGGATTGAGCGCGGCATGGGGACGTATCTTTTTTCTTTACGGCCCGCATGAGCATCCCGAACGGTTAGTAGCATCCGTAATTCGCTCGCTGATACAAAACGAACCGGCGCGTTGTTCGCATGGGAAACAGATCAGAGATTTTCTTCATGTGCAGGATGCCGCCAATGCTTTCGTCGCATTACTGGAAAGCGGCGCAACCGGCGCGGTAAACATTGCTTCAGGGCGTCCCGTCGCGTTGGAACAAGTTATCGAAACTATCGCACATCAACTCGAACGGCGCGACTTAATTCGACTCGGCGCGATTCCTGCTCCCACTGATGAAGCACCTTTGCTGGTGGCTGACGTGCGGCGCTTGAACACTGAAGTGGGATGGCTGCCGAAGTATGACCTGGCCACGGGACTTGACGATACTATCGGATGGTGGCAAAAACATTTAACACAATCGCAAGGGGTCGGATTGTCTGCAATCTAACTTTGCGGCTTCAGTAATAACATTAAATTAAAGATTGGGATGGTGCTTATGAACGTGCGTGCACAGGTCGGTCAGGTCAAGGAGTGGTTTAGGCAGAGTTACTCCGGCAAGCTCGATAGTATTTCGGCTATTAAACAACGCAACGCCGAGTTTGACCGTTTGCGCGATAGTATCCGGCAATCGGGCACTGATAGTTTGTCTCACTTCGGAAACGAATATACGCATGAGGGCGGGCTGTCTTTACAACAGAACCCGGACGAGTTCGCCTCGTTGTGCCTTTATCTAAAGGAGCATCGCCCTTACACAACCTATATGGAAATAGGCTCTGCGAGTGGCGGGGCATGTCTTGTTCTTTACCGCGAGGTCGGCTTTACGAACATCATCAGCGTGGATGACGGAAGCCATCCGAGAGCGCCCGAACAAAAGAAGAACTTTAGCCAGTTACCGAATTTCAAGCAGTTTCTCGGCGACAGCCATTCTGCGGCGGCCAAGAGTTTTCTTGAAAGCAATCTCGAAGGCAAGCTGGACGTCGCATTCATCGACGGCGACCACAGCTACGAAGGTGTGTGGCAGGATGTGGAACTCACGTTGCCTTTTTGTCGTCCGGGAACACTCGTTATCTTCCACGATACAATTGCCTGCGACGGCGTCCGCAAAACGTGGCAGAGATGTGCGGAAGAGAAACTCCTCAAGCCGCTTGCGGAATACATCGGCGACGACAGGCCGCTCGGCATCGGCATCGGTTCGGTTATATAGACAGGGCAACGACGGATGCCAGATATTTGCGTTGCCCATTTGGTTCGGGAGCAGAACGGAACAGAGCCGTTGCAGGCGTTTCTCAAGTCCTACGCGGAGCATCCGGCTGGAATAAAACATAAACTTTTAATTATTTTCAAAGGATTCAAGCAAGAACAGCATTCAGCCGCCTATCACGCTCTATTTAATAACATTTCCTACGAATCATTGCATGTCCCGGATCGCGGCTTTGATTTGGGTTCTTACTTTACTGCGGCGCAAAAATTCGGCGACGAGTATTTTTGCTTTCTCAATTCTCACAGCACAATTCTGGGCGAACACTGGCTGGCAAAGATGCACGAACATATAACGCGCTCTGGCGTCGGCGTCGTGAGCGCGGCAGGCAATTACGAAAGCTATTACACTAATTTGCGACAAGCGACGCAGCCCGCGACGGAGCGATTTTTTGCGCACCGCATCACTAAAGATTATTTGAAGCAGCGCGCGCTGGCGAAGGCCGAAGCTAACTTCGATCCGTTTCCGAATCCACACATTCGCACCAATGCTTTTATGCTCGCGCGCGAAACGATGCTTAAACTCGCGGCTGGCCCATTTCGCACCAAAATGGATTGCTACAGATTCGAGAGCGGCAAAAACGGTTTAACGCGTCAACTCGCCGACATGAATTTGCGCGCGCTAGTAGTCGGGCGCGACGGCAATGCTTACGAGAAAGAAGAATGGTTCGAGAGCGCCACGTTTAGAAGCGGCGAGCAGCGCAATCTGCTAATCTCAGACAATCAAACACGTCATTACATGGAAACCGATCCGGTTAGAAAAAAGTGGTTGGCGGAAGTTTCGTGGGGCACGGCGCATAGTAATCAAAGAGATATGGGATAAATCTTAATTCAGACGGGCGTGCATTGAAGATGAGCGAGGAATACAAGGGTCTGGTGGTGGTTATTCCCACCCGCAACAGGGCGGCGATGGCGATGAATGCCATTCGCTCCGTGTTATCCCAGCCGGATTGTATGGCAAGCGTTCTGGTTGCGGACAATTCCACAGACGCACATGAATCCGCTAGCCTTGCGCAGTTTTGCAATGCCCTCGACGACGCTCGTCTTCGCTATATAACTCCACCCGAGCCATTGTCGATGACCAGGAATTACGATTGGGCGATACGACAGGCGCTCCAATTGCATGAGGTTAACCACTTCGCCTTGTTGACGGATCGAATGGTTTTCAAGTCGGGACAGTTAGCAGAAATCACACATTTGGCGCGTCTTTACCCGCAGAACATTATCTCTTACCGGCATGATAAAATTGTAGATTACACGACGCCCATACGCATCGAGCAATATCCATGGACTGGCAAAGTTTTTCGACTTTCAGCAGAGCGTCTACTGCTTCTTTCGTCGCAGATAGTATTTCACGAAGCGCTGCCAAGAATAATGAACTGCATTGTTCCGCGCAACGTTTTCGAGGCGATCAATGAGCGCTACGAGAGTTTGTTCGACTCTATCGCGCCGGACTTCAATTTCTGCTACCGTTGCCTTGAACTATACGAATCCATCGTTTATTACGATAAAGCGCCGCTGATGCACTATGGGCTCAATCGCAGCAACGGCGAAAGTCAGGCGCGCGGCATTGCCTCGAAAGATCACGTTGATTTCATCGCCAATTTAGGCGCGAAGCCATTCAATTTTGCCGCGCCCATTCCTGAAATACTGACCGTCGGCAATGCCATCATTCACGAGTATTGCTACGTCAAGGAAGAAACGCACAGCCCTAAATTTCCAGAGGTTGACAAAGCAAAGTATCTACGACAAATGGCACGCGAGGTTGCGGAACTCCAAAACCCACAATTGAAAAAAGAGATGCAAGCGGTACTCGCTGGACATGGCTGGATTGAGCCTGCCCAATTGCCACAGGTATCTGAAACGCATTCGACTCAACTCAAAGCTCTATCCTTAAAAAGAGTGCGGGAGAAAATACGGTGGGAATTGAGCAAGCTTCGACACTTATCTCGAAGTAATAAAGCGAAGCCCGTCTGGATTTTTCTAATGAAACAATTCAAGATTTCTCCACCTGAGGGCAACAAATTCATATTCGGCACAATCACTGAAGCGATGGAGTACGTAGACAAATTTCCGCGACGAAGATGCACAACTCTCGAACACTTGAGCTTTTTACAGCCCGTTTCACTACACAGCGAAGATGGCATATAGACGGACTGCGGCGGCTGTGTTGACAGCCGCCTATGAAACTTACAGGACGATAATTTTCCGGGCAGAGCCGCTTCACCTCTTTAATTGAACACATCGGATTATTGTGCAGAAGAAAGCTCTTATCACAGGCATCACGGGGCAAGATGGCAGCCATCTGGCGGAGTTGTTGCTGGGTCATGGCTACGAAGTGCATGGGCTTGTGCGGCGCGTCGGAATGGAAGACCCGGAGCGTAGGTTCGGGCGCATCGCGCATTTGCTTGACCGCTTGCATCTTCACGCCGCGAGTCTCGAAAGCTATTCGAGCCTTTTTCATGTCATCAGCCGCCATGAATTCGATGAGTGTTATCATCTGGCGGCGCAGAGCTTTGTCGCAGAGAGCTTCTCGGACGGCTTTTCGACGCTGAATATCAACATCAACGGCACGCACCACATGCTTGCGGCGCTCAAGGAATTGCGTCCGAACTGTCGTTTCTATTTCGCCGGATCGAGCGAGATGTTCGGCAAAGTGCGCGAAATGCCGCAACGCGAAACCACTCCGTTTCACCCACGCTCGCCTTATGGCATCAGCAAAGTCGCGGGCTTCGAGTTGACGAGAAATTACCGCGAAGCCTACGGCATGTTCTGCGCGAGCGGCATTTTGTTTAACCACGAAGGGCCGCGACGCGGCTATGAATTCGTCACCAGAAAAATTACGAGCACGGCGGCGCGCATCAAACTCGGTCTCGCGACGGAACTTCGGCTCGGCAATCTCGAAGCGCAGCGCGATTGGGGTCATGCCGCCGATTATGTCCAAGCGATGTACTCGATGCTGCAGCAAACGAAGCCGGATGATTTTGTTGTCGCGAGCGGAGAATCGCGCACGGTGCGCGAGTTTTGCGAACGCGCCTTTGCCGAAGTCGAACTAGATTATCGCGATTATGTCAAAGTAGATGAAAGATTTTATCGCCCGGCGGAAGTCGATTTGCTCGTCGGCGACGCATCGAAGGCGCGTCGTGTACTCGACTGGCAACCGCGCCACACGTTCGCGGCGATGATTACGGAAATGGTTCAAGCCGATTTGAAGGCAATCGGTGCTTCGACGCAAGTTCATCGCGGGCAGTCATCGTGAAAATTGCGGTCTGGCACAATTTGCCGAGCGGCGGCGGCAAGCGCGCTCTTTACGACCACGTCAAAGGGCTTGTCGCGCGCGGTCACACATTGGAAGCATGGTGTCCACCCACCGCAGACCAAAGTTATTTGCCGCTCAATGAATTAATCACAGAGCACGTCGTTCCCCTTTCTTACAGCCCGCGAACGACAAAGAATCGCGCGTCCGAAATCGCTGCTCTGTACAGGGATGTCGCGGATAAGATTGCGGCGATGGATGAACACTGCCGTCTCTGCGCGGAGGAAATCAATCGAGGCGGCTTCGATCTGCTCTTTGCCAATTCATGCTGGATACAGGCCGTCACATCCATCGGCCATAGCGTCAACATCCCGAAAATTTTGTATCTTCAGGAACCTTTCCGCATGTTGTACGAAGCTAACCCGGAACTTCCATGGATTGCCGCGCCGAAAGTGAAAAACATCTGGCAGCCCGGCAATCTTAAAAGATTTCCGCGCGACTTGATGCAGCTGCAGGGCTTGCGCGTGCGGGCGCGCGAAGAAGCGCGCAATGCGAAGGCATTCGATGCAATTCTCGTTAATTCTCTATTCAGCCGCGAAAGTTTGTTGCGCGCCTACGGGGTCAATGCGAAAGTCTGTTACCTTGGGATTGATACACACAAGTTCGTCAACAGACATCTCGGCAGAGAGCCGTTTGTGGTCGGCGTCGGATCGTTGATGCGACACAAAAATATAAGGTTTGTGGTTGAAGCTCTCGCTCAGGTGAGCATGGTAAAACCGCGCCTGGTGTGGGTGGGAAATGCCAGCGATCCGGCATACGTTAAAGAACTCACCGAACTGGCGCGCTCTGCCGGAGTTGTGTTTGAACCTAAGGTAAGAATCGACGATACGGAGATTGTCGAGTTGCTTAACCGCGCACTAATGATGCTTTATGCGCCGCGCCTTGAGCCGTTCGGCTATGCGCCGCTCGAAGCCAACGCGTGCGGCGCGCCCGTCGTCGCCGTCGCCGAAGGCGGAGTGCGTGAAACAATTGTCAACGACGTCAACGGATTGCTTGTCGAAAGCGAACCGCAGGCAATGACCGTCGCCATCGAAACATTGATGAACGATGAGGCGTACGCGCGTCGGCTCGGCGAAACGGGCTGCGAACTAGTGAACAAACAATGGTCTTTAGACGCCGCGATTGATCGGATCGAGCAACGCTTCGCGGAAGTTGTCGCATTAAAAGCCTTGCCCTGAAAAGTTGCGATTCGGGAAGCACGCGTTTGTCCATTCATGTTGTGAACGGACAATCCGGTTGCCGCAAATGTTTTGTCGCCGCGCATTCCGGGTTTGCGGACGCGACAATAAATCGTAAGATTTTGCAATGAGTTTTGATTCTTTTTCGTTTGGCGCAAGCGAGCATAAAGTCAGCGTCATTATGCCCGCTTACAACGGCGAAAAATATATTGCCGGTGCGATGCGTTCCGTGATCGAGCAAACTTATAAAAATTTGGAATTGATTGTTATTGATGACGGCTCGTCGGATCGAACAAGCGAAATCGTGATGGGTATTAAGTCTACGGATGAGCGCGTTGTTTACCTTTCTCAAACCAACGCCGGACAAGGCAAGGCTCGAAACACAGGAATCAAAGTCGCGCGCGGAGAGTTCATCGCTTTTTTGGATCAAGATGATTTGTGGATCGAAAAAAAGCTGGAACGCCAGATCGAAGCGTTAAAGGAAACAAAGGCGGACGTTGTTTTCAGCGGCAGCTTTGTTTTTCGCGATGACAATGTTGCGGATGAAACCATGCCGTGGGATACCTTGCGCGGACTCTTCGACGGCGCGGCGATGTTTCCGCTTCTCTTCATGTTCGACCGGATTCCGATGCTCTCCGCAATAGTGCGCAAAGACGCATTGCGCAAGGTCGGCCTTCTCGAAGAAGACAGGCGTTATCAGAACTGTGATGATTACGATTTATGGCTCAAGTTGGCCGAATGCGGCGCGACGTTTGTCGGCCTCTCCGAACGGCTCGTCAGATACAGGCTTCACGGCAATCAGGCATCGCAGAACACGGTGAGAATGATTCGGACGCAAATCGCCTTGATGGAAAAGTGGCAACACTCTAAGTACGTTACCGAACAAATTAAACGCGACAGATTTCAATCTCTTTATCGAGAATTGATAAGCACTCTGATTGATGAAGGCAAGACAAGCGAAGCAAAAGCTGTCCTAAAAGAATTGGATGAACGCAGTGGGCAAAGGCCTTTGAGTTTATGGGAAAGAAATTTGATAAGAATTTTGCCGGGTCAATATAAAACCGTTTGCAAATGGACGGATAGAGTAAAGGATAGTTTCTCTTATAGAATTAAAAGACCGGCCAAAATTTTGTATCGCAAAAGCATTGCTCCGGCAAAAGTTCGATGCCTTCGATAAAGCGCATTATGCCATGATACTTCTGCTGATAAAGCGTCGATTACCAGTAATCATCAGACAAGCTGATCGAATAGGAATGCATTATGATTAACTTCAGATCATTGTTCAGAAAAGTATTGCCTTCCGGCAGCAAGAAGACGCTTCAGAAGTTGATGCTCGGCTATCACTCATACGCGCCTTCTTTCTCCTCGGCTGGCGAAGACATGATACTAAGGCACTTAATCGGAGCCGAGAAAAGAAACGGATTTTATGTGGATGTGGGTGCTTTTCACCCGATAAACTCCTCAAATACATACTACTTTTATTTGAACGGGTGGAGAGGCATAAACATTGACGCGTGTCCGGGAAGTATGGCGGAGTTCAACAAAGTGCGGCCAAGAGATACGAATCTGGAAGCCGGAGTCTCAGACGTAAACGACGAGCTAACCTATTATTTTATCGATAAAAACTCATCTATGAACAGCTTCTCCAAAGAGTTCCTTATTGAGATTGGAATGCACGAAAGCGTAAAAGAGGAAATAAAAGTTCCCGTATATAAGCTGTCGCAGATTCTTGATGAGCACTTATCTGCCGGTCAGACAATTGATTTTCTTAGTGTCGATGTCGAAGGTTTCGATTACAACGTCTTAGTTTCAAACGACTGGGATAAGTATCGCGCGAGGATTGTGGTAGTCGAAGATTCATATAAAGATGAAGGGTGCTCCAGAGTCCTCGATTTGCTGAAGAGTAAAGACTATGAAGTATGCGTAAAAAACGTCATTATCCTGAACAAAATAGCCGAGTATTTCTTAATTGATAAGAAAGCGGATTTCACTCACTGAATGCGAGTACAAATCACAAGCAGATGAAGGCAGAAATCGACGTTTTAATTTGCGGCTTTAATGAAGCGCCGAACATTCCGCGCGTGCTGGAAAGTTTGCGCGCGCAAACCGTCGGCGGCGATAAATTCCGCGTCATATACGTTGACAATGCCTCGACGGATGACACGCGTCGCGTCGTCGAAGAAAATGCATACGGACTCCAGCTGGAATACGTTTACGAAGGACGGCAGGGCAAGAATTGGGCTTGCAACGCGGGCTATGAACGGGCGCAGGCGGATTATGTCGCGCATCTGGACGCCGATGCGCAGGCCGATTCGCGCTGGCTCGAAAATATCTTGCGCGTAATCGAAGAACACCGCCCGGACTTGTTCGGCGGCCCGCTTTATCCGTATTACATAACGGCCAAGCCCGCGTGGTATCTGGATCGCTACAACACGGATTATCGCGGCGATACGGCGCAGTATTTGCCCGGCCACAATCTAAATGGCAGCAATATGATCTGGCGGCGCAGCCTCGTCGAACAACTCGGCGGCTTCGATACGAGCGTCGGCCTCAAAGGGCGCGGATTGATTCGCGGCGATGAAACGAGTTTGATGGTGAAAGCCAAACGAACCGTGCCGGATTTTGCGCCCTTTTATGATCCGTCGATTATTGTGTCGCACTTGATTCGCCCGGAGGCGATGTCTTTGTGGTACTGGACGCAACGCGCTTTTGTTCAGGGACGACACGATCATAAAGTATGGAACATGGAGACGGCAGCGCGCTCGCGTTTGGTCTGGGTGGCAGAATTTCTTCGCACGGCGGCGCTCGTCTGCGCGAAGGGCGCGAAGGCTTTTGTGCGGCGCGATAAAAGCATTTACCGTTACTGGAAAAATTACTGCTACGAGGCGCTGCTGCCGGATGTACACAAGCTCGGACTCGTCTGGGAACTAATCGACGGGCGTCGTCTGCCGAACACGCAATCGTCGGACGCTGATGAAACGAAGGGCGCGCTTTAATTTTAAGGCAGCTTCAAAAACAGGCTTCGAGACTCCGGCGCGAAACTTCTTAAAGATGAAACAAGAGCAAGTGTTGCGCATCAAGATAGCGGGTCGCCGTGCGTTGGATAACGTCCGGCGCGCGGTGCTTGGCCTCGTGCGGCGAATACCATTTACGGCACAGTCGCTCGGTCTGCCCGTCAAGGAAATTCGTTCGGTCAGGCAATGGGTAAACGAACAAAGGCAAAGGCTCGATTGGATTGAAAGATGCAAGGGGCCGCACTACGAATCGCTACAGGAATCCTTGACGCTGATACGCCGCTTGCCGCGTTCGGTTATCGCGCGGGAGGTGCCGCGCGCTTTTAGCTTCGAGAGTTACCATGTACTGAACGAACTGTTTGTGGCGCGCATACCGGAGGCACGAATCGTCGGCACAAGCGGCGCCGTGATAACACCGGACGGCGGCCTACTGGAAGAATCCATGTGGGGCATGGGCTGGTTACAAAAAGACCGCGCTCTCAATTCATTTAAGCTAAAGTATGAACGGCGGCAGGGAAATTTCTATACGATTGCCAGCCTTTTTTCCGAGGGCTATGCACACTGGGTGCTCGACACCTTGCCGAGATTGTATGCGCTCGATCGTTCGCCGACGGATGATTTGCAGATCATCGTGTCGCGCCCGCTTGCCGATTGGCACAAAGAAAGTCTCGCCATGCTGGGGCTGGAGAACATGCGATTCGTTGCGCTCGAAGATCGCTGTCTGCAATTGGAGACGCTTTATTTTCCGGGCTACGTCGGCGATCCCGGCAATCATCATCCGCAGGGTTGCCGCTGGCTGCGCGAACGTTTTCTGAAGGACTACAAAAAAGAGCGCGGCACACGGCGGCTATACATCACACGGCGTTTGGCGCGCGGGCGGCGCGTGCTCAACGAAGAAGAGTTGCAGCCGATTTTGAATGATTACGGCTTTGAGATCGTCGAGACGGAGAATTTGAGCTTTCGCGGGAAAGTAGAATTATTGAGCGATGCGGAAATCGTCGTCGGGCCGCACGGCGGTGGCCTGACCAATCTTCTCTTCGCGCCGCAGAGTTGTCGCGTGCTCGAATTGTTTGATCCGGGACATCTCAATGCTGCTTACTATGCGCTGGCGGATGCTCTCGGGCAGGAATACTGGTACATTGTGGGCGAGGCGGCGAACACAGCCGGTGCTCAACACGCGATGAGCGGGCACGACGACATACGTGTTTCGCCCGCGACTTTTGCGCAAACTTTGCGCCATCTGCTGAAACACTAAACGGAACATTTATCGAAACAAATTTTTTAAGCGGAAAGCGAATTAGCACATACAATGAACTCAACGATGAACTCGACAATTTTGGTGACGGGCGGCACGGGCTTTTTAGGCAAGCGGCTCGGGCTTGCGCTGAAGGACAAGCACAACGTCGTGCTCGCGGGGCGCAACAACAAACAGAACATGCTCGCTCAAGGCATGACGGATTGCCGCGTATTGCCGATGGATGTGACGAACATCGAATCCGTACGCGATGTTTTCACGGAGGTTGCGCCGGACATCGTCATTCACGCGGCGGCGACGAAGTTTGTCGACTTGGCCGAACGCCAGCCGATGGAGTGCGTCGATGTTAATGTGCTCGGCTCGCAAAACGTCGCGCGTGTCGCGGTCGAGAAAAAAATAGATTCCGTGATCGGCATCTCCACTGACAAAGCCTCGCCGCCCGTGCGTAATACCTACGGCTTATCGAAGGCTTTGATGGAAAGGGTTTTTTGTTCGATGAACGGCAAAACGGAGACGAAGTTTGCCTGTGTGCGTTACGGCAACGTCGCATGGTCAACCGGCTCCGTGCTGCCGATCTGGAAAAGGATGCACGAAGAAACGGGCGTCATCGGCACGACCGGGCCGGAGATGCGCCGCTTTTTCTTTACCGTCGATGAAGCCGTAAAATTAGTCACGACGGCGATGAATAACATCGAAGACTTGCAGGGCAAAGTTCTCGCCAGACGCATGAAGGCGGCGCAGGTCAGAGATATTCTTGAATTGTGGGTAAACACAAAAGGCGGGAAATGGGAAAAAATAGAAGGGCGTCCCGGCGAGCGCATAGACGAATTTCTGATCGGAGATTTGGAATTGCCGCATACCTCCGACAAAATGTTCGACGGCGTGCAGCACTACATCATAGAGTTTAATCAAACCGCCGCCGCGCCCGTCGAAGTCGGATTGTCGTCGGCCAACGCCGAACGCTTGAGCGAAGCGGAAATACTCGACATCATCAACCATCCGCCGGCGGAAGAATCGTGATGCAGCACATCAAACACGCCGTTATCATGGCCGCCGGGCGCGGGCAGCGCATGATGCCCGCCACAAATTCCTTTCCGAAACCGATGGCACCCTACAACGGCTCGACTTTGATTGCGCAGGGCATTGCATTAATCGCGCAAAAGGTCGAAGCGGTTCACGTCACGGTCGGCTACAAGAAAGCGATGCTCGCGCGCCACGTCATCGAATGCGGCGCTCATTCGGTTCTCAACACCGACGGCGAAAGTAATTCGTGGTGGATTTACAATACGCTGCTCAAGCATCTCGACGAACCCGTTTGCGTGCTGACGTGCGACAATGTCGTTGACATAGATTTCGATCTACTCGAAGCCGATTACGAAAAACTAGACCATCCGGCGTGCATGATCGTTCCGGTCAAGCCCGTGCCGGGTCTCGACGGCGATTATATTTTTCATCGCGACGGCGTCGTCACGGAATTGAACCGCGCGAAGGAATCCGAAATATATTGTTCCGGGATACAGATTTTGAATCCCTATAAAGTGAATCAATTGACAACCGGCGGCGGCGATTTTTATTCTGTCTGGAGTCAATTGATGGCGCGCGAACAATTGCTTGTTTCTTCTGTTTACCCGAAGAAGTGGATCGGCGTGGATACGATGCTGCACTTAATCGCCCTGAATAATCAATGTTGAGTTTAGTTGCAAAGAGCAAGCGCAGGTAAATCCTTTGACGGTATTGAGTGATATTGAAAGGCAAGCAGTGTTAGACAATTCCGCAGTTTCAATTTTCAGAGACGCCGGGGCGTACTATCCGCAGGATGCTCCGTTTCACGCGGGCGAAGCATACCCGGAATACCCTTTCACGGGAGCAACGCATCTCGATCCGTCCAATAAAGTTTACGGCGCGGTGCGCGAGTCGCTGCGTCTTTTAGCACTTGATGCCGACAAGTTCGGTTCGCCCGCGTGGAATCCGTTCGGCGCGTTCATTGCGCCGGGCGATGCTGTAGTCATCAAACCGAACGCCGTTTCGGATATTAACCAGAATCGCGCCGAAACCGTTTTCGCAAGCATCACGCACGGCGCAGTGCTGCGCGCCGTCATTGATTATGCGTACAAGGCTCTGGACGGGCGCGGCAAGCTAACTGTCGCAGACGCGCCGCTCGCTCACAGCAATTTCGAGAATTGGAAAAAGCTGATGGGTCTCGACCAAATCGTAGAGCTTTACCGCGAGCGCTTCGGCTTCGAGATTGAAGTGCATGATCTACGCAATCTTTATGTGCCTTGGGATTACGAGCACGGTTTTGCGCCGTCGCATTTGCGCAAACGCGCTGCGCGTGATCCTGCCGGATACGTCGAAGTCGATTTGCGGGAAACAAGCGAGTTTGCAGAGTTCTCTACCGAAGACGTGCGGCTGATGTACGGCTCGGATTTTAAGCGCGAGCAGACCGTACAGCATCATTTGAACGGGCATCATCGCTACTATGTGGCGAAATCCGTGCTCGATGCGGATGTGCTGATCTCCGTGCCGAAGATGAAAACGCACCAGAAGGTCGGCGTTACTTTGAACATCAAAGGCATGGTCGGCACGCAGGGCGACAAAAATTATATTCCGCATTATCGCATCGGCGATCCTTCGCGCGGCGGCGACGAATATCCGGATCAAGGCGCGCTGCAAAACGCGCTCAATCGCTCGCGCATATGGATGTATACGGAACTGTTGGGGCGTGAAACCAAAGCTGCCGATTTAGCGTTTAAGGCGCTCGGCCGTGTTCATCATACGGGGCAGCGCGCCGTCGAATGGCGCGGGCTTCGCAAGCACGGGCGCGACAACTATTTGTGGAACATCACGGGCGGCGCGTGGCACGGCAACGACACGGCATGGCGTATGACGCTCGATCTGATGCGCATAGTGCTTTACAGCAACGCAAAAGGCGAGATTTGCGAAACGCCGCAACGAAAATTTTTCTCGATTATCGACGGCATTACGGGCGGCGAAAAAGACGGGCCGCTCGCGCCTTCTGCGAAACACTGCGGCGCTATTATCGCAGGCTTTAATCCGCTCGCGGTCGATGCCGTGACTGCCCGGTTAATGGGTTACGACCCGCGCAAAATCAAAATGCTCGCCGAAGGGTTGCGTAGATCATGGCTGAAGTTTTCAGACGAAGCACTCCACAACGTCCGCATTGCTTCCAACCTCTCTTCGTATGAAGCGATGATGTCGAACGAGACTGATCCGTTTTTGCAGTTCGAGACTTCGCAGGGCTGGCGCGGCCACATCGAGATAAATTCTGCGCGCTAGATAAAAACTTGCAATCGGGAAGCGGATTTCCAAAATAAAAGCTTGCGCGAAGCCTTCGATGACTAAAATATTCGAGACGGATTGGCTGGCCTCAACGCCCGTCTTTTACAACGAAGCGAAGGGCGCGGCAAGCCATAATATCAACGACGTTATCGACTTTGATAATTTCGAGTTTCACGCGGAAGGCTTCAACAACTTCCTCGATTTCGGCTATTCGGTTTTCGGGCAAACTCCGCTCCGGCACATTAAGTTTCTGCCTCATTCGTCCAGATTGACGCTCGACGACAAAGGGCGATTCGAGATTGAGCGCCTTCCCGATCCGGTCGATGCGTGGCTCGATAAAATCTCGCATGAAGACGACGCATGGCATCTTCTTTCGACATCCATCGGCGAGTGGGAAAATTCGCACACGGGCGAGATAATTCTACCGACGAGCGGTGGCTACGATTCAAGGCTTTTGAATCTGCTCGTCAAGGATAAGGCGCGCATACGCTCTTTTACCTATGGCCTCTCGGATAATCAAACGGACTCATATGAAGTTGTCCACGCGCGCAAAATCTCTGAAATTTTAGGCACGCGCTGGCAGCACATTCCGCTCGGCGATTTCCATTTATACTTTGACGAATGGGATAAGCTATTCGGCGTCTCGACGCACGCGCACGGCCTTTATCACATAGAATTTTATAACAAGATCGAACCGCTTGTTGAGGGCGGCAATCCGTTCTTGAGCGGTATTATCGGCGACGCGTGGGCGGGCAGCGTGAAAGTACCTGAAATGGCTTCGCCGCGCGACACATTTAAACTAGGCTACACGCACGGCTTGATTGCCGATTCTAAAATGAGTTTACTGCGCGGCGGCAGCGATATGATGGAAGAATACTACGCGCTTCATAAAGATCGCCTAAGGTCGCCGCTTTATCGTGTCGTCGAAGCGATGCGGTTTAAGCTCGTGCTGCTCACTTACCTTTTCGCCGTGCCTGCATCCTTCGGATTCAAGCCTTGGTCGCCGTTTTTAATGCCGGAGGTTGCGCTGACAATGCTTACGCTGCCGTTCGAGCGAAGGGAAAACCGCATCTGGCAGAAAAAGTTTTTTCAAAAGCACGGGCTGGATTTAGAGTCGATGAATCTGCGCGTGAACTATCAAAACAACATCAACTATCAAGCGATGCGGCGCGTTCGTGTTGCGCCGCTCGATGAGGAATTGCTCGGTCAGGTCGTTAAATCATCCTACGTTAAATGGATTAATCGGTATGTCAGGCAGCAGGGCAAGTTTTGGGAAACGCTCTGGATGATTCCGCAAGTGCCCGGCATCAGAGGCGCGCTTTACCGCATGAACAGGCTTCAGGATACGCGCCTCAAAGCTTATTATGCTTATCTAACGCTCAAACCTATCGAGAGTTTGCTGAAGCGCAGAGCAGAGCGTGCGACATGAATTCACTTGCGAATAAGGGCAAGACGCCGCTCGCGCTTTTCACTTATGATCGCCCGCAGTATGTCCGTCCGGTGCTGGAAACTCTGGCGCGCTGCACGCGCATTGACGAGTGCCAAATCTATATTTATTGTGACGGGGCCAAAACGACGGAGCAGGCGACGGCGGTTGAGCAGTCGCGCCTCATCGTCCGCGCATGGGCTGAAAAGTTCGGCGCGATTGTTATCGAACGAAGTGAGAATTTGGGACTCGCGCGCTCCATCGTCACTGCCGTCACAGAGCTTTGTGAAAAATTCGGGCGCGTCATTGTCCTTGAAGACGATCTTCAGGTCAGCCCGGACTTCATAGATTACATGCTTCAGGCGCTTGACCGGTACGCAGATGAATCGCAGGTTTATCAAATTTCCGGCTACATGTTTCGCGTGGAGCATCCCGCACAGCCCGACGCATTTTTTGCGCCGATGACAACATCTTGGGGTTGGGCGACGTGGGAGCGCGCGTGGCGCATTTTCGATTGGAACGCCACCGGCGCAGTCGAACAATTAACAGACCCGCAAATCCGCCGCCGCTTCAATCTGGACGACAGCATTACGTATGATGCGATGCTGCAGCAAAGATTGGCAGGACAAAACAGCTCTTGGGCGATTCTATGGTGGTGGGCTGTTTTCCGGGCGGGCGGGCTTGTGCTGCATCCGCGCAAATCTCTCGTCTGGACGGGTGGATTCGATGATTCGGGAACGCATAATCGCGCCGCGTCCGAAGTGCCGCAGGACGCGCTAAAACTTTTTGCCGAGCGCAGGCTTTCGCCGTCCATTACGTTGCCCGCGAAGGTAATGAGCGATGACGCAGCCTTCGATAGAATCAAGGACTTTCGCCGCAAGCTGCAACACCCGCCGCGCACCGTTAAAGCACTGGCACACCGCGCGGCAAAAAAGTTAATGAGGGCGATAAAGCGGCATTGACGACGGATTTTCACGACGAATTTTAACTACGCGGAACGCGAAACCATGCCCGGCGTTACCGGGCGCTTAATTTTCGGAAGAAAGGCAAAAGCAAAGATGATGACGACGGGCGAGGCTGTGCGTTATCTGCGGGAAAGTCCGCAGCATACAAGGCTTATTCGCGATGCTTATCTCGGCGAGGATGTGCAGGAAGCCGCTGAACGCTTTCTCGCGTCGGCAGAATTTGCCGACGCGCGCGCGCTTCTCGGCGACGGTTTTCAAGGCGGCAAAGTACTAGACCTCGGCGCGGGCGTCGGCATCGCGTCTTATGCCTTCGCGCAGAGCGGCGCACAAATCGTTTACGCGCTCGAACCGGATGCGAGCGAAGTCGTCGGGCGCGGCGCAATCAGCCGATTGCAAAACGCGGCGGCAGACATCGAATTGCTCGAAGCCTTCGGCGAAGAGATTCCGCTGCCGGACAATGAACTCGACGTTGTTTACACACGGCAGGTGCTGCATCATACGCGCGATACCGGACAAGTTCTGCGTGAGTGCGCGCGCGTGCTGAAGAGCGGCGGAAAGTTTCTGGCCTGCCGCGAGCACGTCGTCGAAAGCGAAGACGAGTTGAAAACCTTCCTTGAGCAGCATCCAATTCATCGCCTTGCCGGAGGCGAGCACGCCTTTCCGCTTGACGCGTATGTATCGGCGATCACTTCGGCGGGCTTGCGCGTAGAGAAAATTTTAGGGCCTTGGGATAGTTTGATTAACGCCTTTCCCGAAGTGCGAACAAACGATGAACTCGAGCGTCTTCCGCAGAAGATTCTGGCGGGCAAGTTCGGTCATGCCGTCGGCGCAGTGGCTGTTTCACTGCCCGGCGTCAAAAACTTTATTTGGAAGCGCGTTAAAAGCCAGACTCCGCCGGGGCGCATGTATTCGTTTCTGGCCTCCAAACCGTAACATAAAATTCCGCACCGCGATGCCTATCAAGCAACAGCCGCTTCGGGTCTGCCTCGATGCACGTTTAATCAGCGGCACGCTCGGCGGCATAGAGCAGTTCGTCATCGGATTGGCCGACGGCTTATCGAAGCTGAACGATGGCGATGAAGAATATTTTTTTCTCGCTTATGAGACATCCGCCGAATGGATCGAGCCTTACGTTCGCGGCGCGTGCCGTATGCTTTACGGCGATGCCGCGACGCGCCGCCCGGCGTGGGCGCAAAAGTTGAAGGCCGTTCCCGGCGCGCGCCTTGCGTTTCGCACACTCGGTAACTTGCGCGCGCGCGGGCAAACAATCATGGCGCCGCCGCGCTCCGACGGCACGATTGAGAGCGCGGGCATAGACTTGATGCACTTCACGATGCAAAGCGCGTTTCTCACGGAGCTTCCGAACATATATCACCCTTGGGATTTGCAGCATGTGCATCTGCCGCAATTTTTCAGCGATGAGGAGCGTCAAAAGCGCGAGGAGTTCTACGGCGCGTTCTGCCGTCAAGCGCAAATGGTGGCAGTCGCAACGACGTGGACGAAACGCGACGTGATGGAGCATCTCAAACTCGCCGAAGACAAAGTACAGGTCGTGCCAATCGCGCCCGTGCTGGCGGCCTACCCGACTCCGACAAGCGATGACATGGCCGCCGTGAAGCAAAAATTTTCTTTGCCCGACGCGTTTATCTTTTATCCCGCGCAAACGTGGGCGCACAAAAATCACATCAAGCTGCTGGAAGCGCTCGCGCTCTTGCGTGACCGGCACGGATTAATCATTCCGCTCGTTTCGTCCGGGCATCGCAACGATTTTTATACGCACATTGAGCAGCGCGCGAGCGAATTGAAATTAATTGATCAAGTCCGCTTTCCCGGCTTCGTCACGCCGCTCGAATTGCAGTGTCTTTATAAATTATGTCGAGGCGTCGTTTTCCCGAGCAAGTTTGAAGGCTGGGGAATGCCTTTGACGGAAGCGTTTCTCGCGGGCGCGCCCGTTGCTTGCTCGAATGCCACATCGCTGCCCGATCTGGTGGCGGATGCGGGCTTAATCTTTAACCCGGACGACGTTGAAGAGATGGCTGATGCGATCAGGCGTTTGTGGACAAATGAGGCGCTTCGTCAAACGCTTGTCGGGCGCGGCAGAAAACGCGTCGCGCTCTTTTCATGGGATCATACGGCGCGCCTGTTTCGCGCTCACTATCGTAGAACTGCGAATCGCCCTTTAACCGACGAAGACCGCGCCCTCCTCGCCGCGCCGCCTTTGCTTTAACTCGAATCCGCGAAGCACTAAAACACGGAATGCGATATGATGCCGCAGGCTCCGGCGAACGAATTTATTTGCGACATGTTTCGCACAGGAATACTTCGACTCTTCTGATTCACCATGCAAACAAAAGATTTTTCGAGCGATGCGCTGACCGGAACCGTTAAGGGGCCGGGCGAATTGCCGCACGAGTATTTGTTCATCACGGCGGATAATCTTCGCGCGCGCATCGGCGAGTTTGTTTACTACACGGCGCAGGACGCGGATGCGGAGCGCCACATCTTAGGCAACATTACCGGGCGGCGGCTCGTGCGCAATCTGCCGGATGCGTTTCTGTCCGATCCGCAAACGCCGCCCGCCGTCGTGTCGTCGCTTATCGGCCTCAGTTCCGATTGCGGAGAGCTTTACGAAATCACCGTCGAGACCATCGGTTATTTCAGCGCGCGGCTTGGCGATTTCATCAATCCGCGCATTCCGCCCAGTCCGGGCGATCCTGTTTTTCTCGCGTCGTCGGAAACTCTTTCGAGCGTGCTTAGCCCGCGCCGCACGGGAGATTTAGGCTCGGCGCACATCGGCAGCCTTTTGACCCGCGCGGCAAATGAAGTTCCCGTCGTGCTGTCAATCAAGGATGTCGTCTCGACGCATCTCGCAATCCTCGCTTCGACGGGCGCAGGGAAAAGTTATACGGCGGGCGTGCTCGTCGAAGAATTGATGATGCCGCATAATCGCGCGGCTGTTTTGATCGTTGATCCGCACGGCGAATACCACACGATGCGCGCCATCGAAGCGGACAAAACTTTTCACCAGAATGACGGCAAAAGCGAGTATCGCCCGGAAGTTAAAATCTTCACGCACGATCGCATCAAAGTGCGCTTCTCGTCGCTTACGGAAGCCGACATAAAATATCTTTTGCCCGAAGGCACGTCCGACAAGATGCTGCATTTTCTTTCGCAGGCATATAAAAGTTTGACGGCTGGCACGCGCGGCGAGCGTGAACTGTGGAGCTACTACGATTTGCGCGACGCCGTGAAGGAACAAAAATACGAAGGCAATGAACGCAGTGAATCGAGCAACGCGAGTTCCATCGAAGGGCTTTTATGGCGGCTCGATTCACGCTTTGATCGTCCCGATTCGATTTTCTCGAACAACGAACACATTCCCTTGAACGATTTGTTTCTGCCGGGCAGATGCACAGTGCTGCAACTCTCCGACATCGAACAAAACGAGCAGCAGGTCGTTGTTGCAACGCTTCTGCGGCGCGTCAATAAAGCGCGCATGGCGACCGTGCGCGGAGAAGCAGAACAGCACAGCGATAGCTTTCTTCCCTATCCTGTTTTCACTCTTCTCGAAGAAGCGCATCGCTTTGCGCCCGCAGGCCAAACCGTCGTGTCAACGAACATTCTCAAACAAATTCTTTCTGAAGGCCGCAAGTTCGGCGTCGGCATAGGGCTTATCACGCAGCGTCCCGGCAAATTGGATCAAGACGTTTTGTCGCAGTGCATGACGCAGATTATCATGCGCATCGTCAATCCGATTGACCAAGACACGGTGGCGAAATCCGTCGAAGGCGCAGGACGCCAACTGCTTGACGAGCTTCCGGCATTGACCAAAGGACAGGCCGTCATCAGCGGCGTCGGCGTCAACACGCCCGTGATGTGCCGCGTGCGCTCGCGGCTCACGGCTCACGGCGGCGAAACCTTCGACGCGCCGTCGGAATGGGCGAAGTATCACACGGACGGAGCGCGTGAGCGGCGCGCGCAGGACAACGCGATTTATATCAAGCCTGAAGCCGAGCACGAAAAAGTCGGGACTATTTTGATTTGATCGGTTGTGTTGACATGATGCTTTTTCAATTGCCACTAGCTTCAGCTAGTGGATTAGATAAGCTAAGGGTTGCGGCTTTAGCCGAATTACAATTGAAAGATTATCCTTATCAGCTTTAGCTAAAGCTAGACGGACGATTTCCTTTATCTGATATTCGGCTAAAGCCTTAGCCGCTTACATTACTTGTCCCACTAGCTGAAGCTAGTGGCAATTGATGAAGTGGAAACAGAATCTAGTTTTTCAATGTATCTCAATCAGTCTTCTGCGCACAGGATTCGCATAGGCCGCGCGGCGATGTTAAGATGCGTGTTCGGATTTCTCATGCTTCGCCCTGAATAAAGCGACGCCTTTCAATCACCTAAAAACATTTCGCGCTTCTGACAGCTCCGGCGGCGCGTTTTTCTTTGAGGATCGACATGGCCGTTGAAAACAAATCGCAGGACGGGCAGGCCGCGCGTATCGTCCATTTATTGATGAAGCGGCACGACGAAATTCTCAATCTCTGGATCGAAGATCGTCTGGAGTCCGGCGACTTTCGTGATGAACTCGTCTCGAAGAAAGTGCTGCGCAACCAATCCGAGCAGATCGTTGACATGCTGGCAAGCGCGATTAAGGAAAGCAGCGGCGGCGACTTTTCTTCTCCGGCTTTTAGCGAACTCCGCGCGCTGCTCAACGAAATTTCTCACACGCGCGCCGTCAAAGGTTACAAGCCGACGGAGAACGCAACATACATTCTTTCCTTGCGTAATACGCTGTTGCCGCTGCTCGCCGAAGAAATGAGCGGCGATTCCGCAGGACTCGTGCGCGAGATGAATTACTTCACCAATCTGCTCGATAAAATGAGTTTGGTGATGGTCGAAAATTACATACACTCGCGCGAGGAAATCATTCGACAGCAACGCGCCGACATGCTCGAACTCTCGACGCCGGTCATTAAAGTCTGGGACAAAATTTTGACTTTGCCCGTCATCGGCACGCTCGATTCGCGTCGCGCGCAAGTAATGATGGAAGCTCTTTTGCAAAAGATCGTCGAAACCGGTTCGACCATTGCAATCCTGGATATTACGGGCGTGCGCACGATGGATACGCTCGTCGCCAATCACTTGATTAAGACCGTGACGGCGGCGAGACTGATGGGCGCGCGTTGTATTTTGACGGGCGTTTCTCCGGCGATTGCGCAGACGATGGTGCAGCTCGGCATAGACCTCACGCAGATCACCACGCGCGCGCAAATGTCCGACGGCATACGGCTCGCACTTGAAATGAGCGGGCGCGTAGTCGTCACCGCCAAAGCGCTGGCGCAGTTATCGAACGGCACGGCGGCGGCGGCCACAACCAACGGCACGGCGCAGAAAACGATTTCTCTTGCCGCGCACAGCACAGGCATCGCTGGCGATAACAATTCGCGCGCGAACAATAAATGATAAGCGATTATGGGCGCGGCTAAAATACGAGTGCGTTGCTAAAAGCCGAGTCTCCCTGTCATCTAACTTTCCCTTATCCTGCAAAGTAAATTTTATGAATGGAATGCGCATACCGATTCTCAAGGTTGGCCGCGTGCTGCTCGTGCCGATTCAAATCGATATGGACGATCAAACCGTGCTGCTATTGCAGGAGAGCATTCTGACAGAACTCGAACGCACGGGCGCGCGCGGCGTGCTGATCGACATCTCTATGCTTGAAATGGTCGATTCATTTATCGGGCGAATGCTTTCGGACATCGCGGCGATGGCGCGCATTATGGACGCGCGCACCGTCGTCGTCGGGATGCAACCGGCGGTAGCGATCACGCTCGTCGAACTCGGCCTCGAACTAAACGGCGTCGATACGGTCTTGAATGTCGATGAAGGCATCAAGCTGCTGCGCGGCGAAATCGACGCGCTCGACGATGAAGATCAGTGGAGCGGGGAGATGATCGGGTTTGGAGAGCAGAATTATCAATCTTGAAAGCGAGCAGGACATCAGCATCGCCCGCTACGAAGTGCGGCTCATTGCGGGCGCGCTCGGCTTTCGCTCCATAGATCAAACGCGCCTCGCAACCATCACGTCAGAGCTTGCACGCAACATCGTGAAGTATGCCGAGCGTGGAAGCCTCACCGCGCAAAGGGCGACGGGCGGCGTGCGCGAAGGATTGCGGCTCGTGTTTGAAGACAAAGGCCCCGGCATTCCTGACATCAACGCGGCGATGCGCGACGGCTTTACCACCGGCGGCGGACTAGGCAAAGGCTTGCCCGGCTCGAAACGCCTCGCCGATGAATTCCATATCGAATCCGAAGTCGGACACGGCACGCGCGTCACGGTCATACGCTGGCTCTGAAGATAGATGTCAGATGCTGGATGTCAGTGACTCGCTTTTAACTAACATTTAGCATCTGACATCTAAGTTGACAATTTGTGCGGAAGATTCACTCCATCGAAATCACAGACGAAGCGGAGGTCGGCGCAGCCCGCCGCGCCGTGCATGACTTTGCGTGCCGTCTCGCCTTCACCGAAACCGAGTGCGCCGAAATAGACATTGTCGTGCAGGAGATCGGAACCAACGCCGCGCGCTATGCGACAAGCGGCGGCACTTTGCACTACATGATGCCGCATGAGGACGAAGTTTCCGGCCTCGAGCTTTTCTACTCGGACAAAGGCCCCGGCATTTATGATCTGGACAACGCGGCTCGCGACGGAGTCTCGACAAGCGGCAGTTTGGGCGCAGGACTCGGCACGATTCGTCGCCTGACGGACGAGTTTGAAATCTATTCGACTGTGCGCACGACAACGCGCCTTTCACTTTCCGGCGCGCGCCGCACAACGCACGGCACGGCGCTGCTGGCGCGCAAGTGGACAGCCGAAGCAAAGCGGCAAAAGGAACAATCGCAAGCGAACGCGGGCGCTCTAACGACAGGCACATGGAGCCGCCCGTATCCGAACGAAGAAGCCAACGGCGATGCTTATTTCGTGCGTAAAATTTCCGGGAAAACTTTGTTCGCGGTGATCGACGGACTCGGCCACGGACACGGCGCACAGGCGGCAACCGCTGTCGCGCTCGAACTGCTCGACGAGTGGAACGACGAACCGCTCGATGAAGTTATCAGAGCCGTGCATGAAGCTTTGCGCGCGACGCGCGGCGCGGTAATGGGCGCGGTGGTCATCGACCATGCACACGAAAGATTTTCTTACGCGGGCGTCGGCAATGTCATGGCGCGCGCTTTCGGCAATACCGAACCGGCGAGCATGATTTCGGCAAACGGCACGCTCGGCGCGCGGCTCGGCACGCTTCGCGTATGGAACGGAAGATGGACGAAGGGCGCAACGCTCGTGCTCGCAAGCGACGGATTGAGCGCTTCATGGGACATGAGTTCTTATCCGGGCTTGCTCGAACATAGCCCGCAATTAATCGCCGGAGTGTTGATGCGTGATTTCGCGCGCACGTCGGATGATGCAACCGTGCTCGTTGCGCGGTAGCTGTATTGTATAGGTTGAGCGGACAGGAATATTTGTGATGGATAATGTGACTTCGACCCGACTCGGAGACATTTACGTTCGTCGTGAAGCCGACATCGTCAAGGTGCGCGACCGCGTGCGGCGGCTGGCGCGCGAGATGGGTTTCGATTCGACGACGCAGATCAAGATTACGACTGCTGTTTCGGAAATTACACGCAACATCTACGAGTATGCCAAGTCGGGCGCGATTTCCCTTGCCATTGCCGAGCGCGGCGAAGATGCGGGACTGCTCGTGACGGCGCGCGACGAAGGCCCCGGCATCGACGATCAAACGTTGCTCACTATCTTGCGCGGCAGTTACCAATCGGTTTCCGGCATGGGCGTAGGGCTTTCCGGCACGCGCAAGCTGATGGACGAATTCGACATTCAAACAGCGCCGCAGGAAGGCACGCGCGTCACCGTCGTTAAATGGCTGCCCCGCGCGAACGCCGTGCAAGTAAAAACGCGCGTCACGGAATTACGCGCGCATTTCGGCGCGGAAGATAACGATTCGGCAATCGAAGCATTGCAGCAGCAAAACCGCGACTTCGTTAAAATTCTCGGCGAGCTGGAAGAAAAGCGCGAAGAATTAGAGCAAGTCAATCACAGGCTAAGTGAAAGCAATCGTGAACTAAACGACGCCAACACGAAGCTGCGCGAGCTATCCGAAATGAAGGAAGGTTTTCTCGCTCTAACGACGCACGATCTGCGCTCGCCGCTCGCGGTCATCAGCGGCGTGATTAGCTTCTTTACTTCCGGCAGGCTCGGCGAATTATCGGGCGAGCAAAAAAACATGGTTGCGATGATGGAGCGCAACGCGCAAAGCTTAATCGAACTCGTCAACGATCTGCTCGACGCCTCGAAGCTCGAAGCAGGCTCGATGCGGCTCGATCTGACCTCAACGGATTTGCGCGGCCTGATAAATGAATTGCACGAAACAATCGGACCGCTGGCGCGCGAAAAGAACATCGCGCTCAAGGAAGAACTGCCGCTCGATTTGCCGCTCATCGAAGCGGATCGGGACAAGCTGCGGCGCATCATCATCAATCTGCTTTCCAACGCGATTAAGTTCACGCACAAGGGCGGCGTGGTTACGGTGACTGCCGAACGAGTCGAGCATCAACTGCGCGTCTCCGTCGCCGATACGGGCGTCGGCATTCCTGCCGAAGATGTCGCGCGACTCTTCGATAAATACGAACAAGCTCGCTCGCGCGCCACACGCGGCGAGAAAGGCACCGGACTCGGCCTTTACATCACCAAGCAACTCGTCGAAATGCACGGCGGCGAAATCCACGTGCAATCCGAACCCGGCAAAGGCTCCGTGTTTACATTCACGCTACCCATTACAAGAAAAGGATGACAAGCAGTATTCAGAAGACACGAGCCGGAAGTCAGAATAAGGAAGCGATAAAGCTTGCGTTCAAAGTTAAATCATTCGCTTCTTGCCTTACTTCTGTCTGCTGACTTCTGACTCCTGAATACTGCTCTTCGTTATGCACTATCACTTAATCGGAATTTGCGGAACGGCGATGGCTTCGCTCGCGGGAATGCTTCAGGCGCGCGGCGCGACGGTGACAGGCTCGGACGAGAATGTGTATCCGCCGATGTCCACGATGCTTGCGTCGCTCGGCATCAATGTTATGCAAGGCTACGACGCGGCGCACCTCGATCCCGCGCCCGATTGCGTGGTGATCGGCAACGCGATTCCGCGCGGCAATAAGGAAGTCGAAGCGACGCTCGACCGCAAGCTTTTTTATCGCTCGCAAGCTGAAACCGTCAAAGAAGAATTTATACGCGGGCGGCGCTCGCTCGTCGTCGCAGGCACGCACGGCAAAACGACGACGACCAGCATCGCCGCGTGGATTATGGAGCGCGGCGGCCTCAATCCGGGCTTTCTCGTCGGCGGCGTCGTGCAGAATTTCGGCGCGAGTTTTCGCGTCACGGACAGCGATTATTTCATTATCGAAGGCGATGAATACGACACGGCTTACTTCGACAAGGGGCCGAAGTTTATGCACTATCTGCCGGAACTCGCCATCGTTAATAACATCGAATTCGATCACGCGGACATTTACGCAGACCTCGCGGCGATCAAACTCGCGTTTCGCCGCTTGATGAATTTAGTGCCCGGCAACGGCAGGCTCATTGCCGGTTGGGACAATCCGCATGTACGCGAAGTCGTGAATGAAATGGGCGCGCGGCTTCACACGCAACTGGAAACCTTCGGCACGGCGGACGATTGCAAATGGCAGGCGCGCGACATCGATTACAGTTCCGATCTGGCGAAGTTTACGGTTTACCGCGAAGGCCGCGAGTGGGCGCGTTTTCAAACTACACTGATCGGCGATTTCAACATACGCAACTGTCTCGCGGTGATCGTCGCCGCCGACGCGTGGGGTGTCGAACGCGCCGCGATTGGCGATGCGCTTCAAACGTTCAAGAGCGTGCAGCGGCGTATGCAAGTCAAAGGCGAAGAGCGCGGCGTGACTGTGATCGACGACTTCGCGCATCACCCGACGGCGGTGCGCGAAACGCTCGACGCCTTGCGTAAGAAATAC
>JAABUK010002480.1_pt1 | contig 32950 bp, 34 predicted proteins | sample 5559141 | NCBI WGS metagenome assembly JAABUK01 (sample SAMN10711869, study PRJNA513367) | rock metagenome | isolation source: Antarctica rocks | place: Antarctica: Victoria Land, Pudding Butte nord | collected 2016-01-03 | reverse complement strand
TGAGATTGAGTAGAATTTTATGAGTGATGATTTTCTTAAATATCTTTTCATCATAGTCTCTTATTAACTTCTCTTTTGTCAGTGATATAGATTGAATTTCTAGTTTCTTGCATACTCTATTGACTAGATTAGCGTGTATGAGCATATGAGCGACTGAATCACTGTCTATCAGAGAACGAAGATTAAAAGATCGATTCTGAGAGTTGAGAAAGACATCAATTAAAAACAACTTTTCAAAGTAATTCTCTTCTGATAGAATTTCGTCTAGTTTGCACAAAGATATAATCTTTATCTCTTCAATAACTTTTGAAGAGATGACTAGTTTTTTGAATCGAAATTTGAATCAAAATCGAACTTAAAACGATTATATTCATTGTTCACTGCATTGATTCTAGTAGATCAATCAGAGCATTCTTTAGAGCTATGATCTGATTTATGACATATGAAACAGGTTTCAACTAAAACGTCTGCTTTCTTGATGCTAGTTAAAATCGCGTCGCGCGACTTTAGATGATCAGGTTTTGAATGATCGATTGACTGAGTAACAACAGTTTTATGAAAGATGATCTTTGACAGATCATTGACATGTTTAATGAGATTGACTTTGTTCTTGATTTCTCGAATGACTCGTTGATCATTATTCAAATGAATCAGGTAGAAATGAATCTCTTTGAGAAAATCAGGTTGAACTAATTGATTTATTCAAATGAATCAAAGACGAGGGTTTATTTTATCTTTCAGATCAACGATCAGTTGCTTTTCGTGATACTTCAGATAGAAAGATAATTGTTGAAACTGAGTGTAGAACTCGCTGAACTTCTTTGATTCTTGAATCAAGTTGTAGTATTTTCTACAAAAGTTGACTTTCTTATCTGAATCATTGAATAACTCAGCTAGTTTTTTCAAAAGATCATCGATGATTTTATAAAGATTGACACAGTCATGTTCGCGTTTAGATTGAGTGACATCAGCTGCGTCATTGAATAATCTGAAATGTACATAGCTCAGTTTGACTCATTCATTTGAAAAGAGGTTGACGTTGATCTCTAGTTTATTCTGAATTTTGTCGTATCAGTTTTCTCAAGTAGAATTCTTTTCGTCAGTAAATCAGAAAGAATCAGGTATTTTCTGAAATCTAGAACGCTCAGAGTAAATGAAATCAGAAGAAGTGATTTCTTTAGTCTGAAGTCTAGTCTTCAACTCTTTGATTTCATCATCTCATTGTTTACTCAGCTCGTTAAGTTGATCTGTTTCTCTGTCGAGAATTATGCATCGAGTCTTTCAGTTTTTGATAGAAACAGAGAGTATCATTGTTTCAGCAAATGACTCGTTGTTTTCATTGATGAATGATTCAGCACTAAAGAGTTTCAATGAATCAGTCTCAGAGATTTGAGAAAAGCAACTTCGAAATTCTTTGAAACGTTCTTTGATAGATGAACGTTTTGACATGATGAAATTTGAAGAAAGAACGAAGTCAAGTGAATGATGATGCTTGACAGTATTAATGAAGACGTATGATCAAGTGTTTAATCTTTAGAAAAGAAAGTTGTTGATTAGAAAGATATTTTTGATTTGTGAGTTTTTGAGTGATTCTCAAGCAATTCACAAAGATTCTTTATCATCAATTCTTTTAATTGAGTTGAACAGCTTATTTTCACTCGTCTGTTTCATGAGAATGAGTTGATTCTCTTGATCGAGTGAACTTTGCGTACTTAGTGAGCAATAAGTTGTTTAGTGATTCAAACAGTCTTGTCGTTGATTCTATCAAACTCTTTAATGTTGTTCAGTCTTTCAATTGCGTCGATCATCAGGTAAATAAATTTCTTTAGACTCATTCTGTTTGTATAAGTATGTTGAATGAATAATGAGATCAGTATCATGTGATTAACGAATTCTTAATATAATGTCAGAATCGTGTCTAAATGAGTCAATCAGCGAAAGTCAGAATTGAATAGTGCTTGATCTTTAGAAATAGCTATAACTGAATATTAAGAATACAGAAAAAGATGAGTACAAAAGCTTTTATTTAAGTAATATTCAGAGACTGCGCTAAGCTTAAAGAAGATGTGTTTGTGACATGAGTAGAATGTGATGTAGAAAGAAAGATGATGTTGGTGAAAGAAAATAGAGACTGAGTCAGATCTGAGCTAGAGACACTGACTAGCTCTATTCAGTCTTGATACACTCGTAACAATAAGTACATTGACTTAAAGAAGTTCAGTGAAATTCGACAGCTTACTACGCATCTCACAAGAAGATAAATAAGCATTCACATCAAATCAACAGTCTACTACGAGTTTTTAAGAAAGCGAACAAATAAACATACTTGAATGCGTTGAAGAACGCATAAAATTTTCATCATCATTGACGAGATTACATTCTCTTCACTTCACTCATCAATCTATCTAATATTCTTATTTTATTCTTCAATTTTAACAACAAGCTGAGTCTACATCAACATCATGAACTTTGATGACTTCTTCGTCAAATGATGATCTGTTTTCATTCTCACTTATGAGAACTGTGATCAATGATTTTCTCTCATGAAAAGATGACTCATTAAGAAAGACTTGTGATTCATCATTGAAGACAAGTCTGACTTGAACATACTCAACAGCATCATCAACATCATCAGCGAAATTCAATCTCTCGATTTCAAAAGTCAAAAGATTGACGTGAAAGCTCATTACTGACTGATCATCTGCATCATCATCAATGATCAAGAACACATTGCAGACAAGATGTCAGCAAAAGAGATTTGAAATGCTCTGAGTTACAAATACAAAGAAAAGTTACAAATCATTGAAAAACAATATCTGATGAACTTTATTGACTACAGAATGTCGACGAATATCTTTATTAAAAAGACATGAACACATCTCGTTAAGCTGACTTGAAAGATCATTGCAACACAGAATGACATAAGCAATTTATTCAAGTCAGAACGTCACTTTCAAGTCTTACTTCAATCATTGTCAGATGAATACATGATCATTTGAAACATCATTGATGCGCAGAACAAGTCAGATGTTGAGAGAGAACTTCAAAAGTTATAAAAGAAGAAAGCATAATTGAAGACAACAGAGATTGCGCTATGAATCAAGCGAAGAAACGAACGCGAGCGTACTGATTAAAAGCAGAACAAACGTAAAATCAGTCATCATCACAAATGCTTTTCAGACTTCAACAGCAATCAATCACATTATCAATTTCTAAAATGTTTTCTCTGTGAAGATAAACATCATCTAGTTGATTGCTTTCATCTGTCTGCAGTTCAAGAGCTTGTGAAGAAACGCAAAGACAAAGACAAAACAAAGCACAAGAACTCTGATGATCTTCAAACTTTTGCTGAGTTTCTGAAGAATAAATACAAGAAGCACAGAGTCTACAACGTGAAAAGCGACTCTGAAATCTCTGACAATGATAAGAATGATGAGAACAAAGAGAGCAAGAATATTGCAGCTCTGTCAAAGAACATTGTCAGTAAGATTTCTGAGTTCAACTGAGTTGCAGACTCTGATGTCTTCTTGCACATGATTGATCAACTTCAACTTTTTAGTGAGTCTTTAATTTACATTAAGAGACGTATCATCAAAGTTGAAGAAAGAAAATTGTATGTTAATCATTGTGACACAGTAGTCATGTGAAATCATCATGAAAACTCAGTCAAGCTGTTCTCTGTTCTTCATGTTTCTAAGCTTGAGATGAATTTTCTTTCTGAAAGAAGAATGTGTGAGAAAGATCTGCAAGAGAGCTTTGATGATAAAGATCTGTACATGCATGATAAGCAAGAAAAGCAGATGATTGAGACTTTAGAATGCAAAGACGTTTACATAGTAAAGAGAATTGCAAATGATCTTGATGAATTTGCATTACTATCAATTATACAGCGTGACATTTCATCAGCATTTTCAGCAATGCACAGTTCAATGAATCTTGATGATTCAATGAATCTAGATCATTCTGCATCTCACACTAACGTGATTCATCATGAGAACAAGATCAAAGTTGATCACGATCAACTTAGCTTCGCAAATGACAAAAGCTTCAAGTTGTACAAGCTGTGACATCATCATTTTACTTATCTTGAATCAGCAAAGCTTCGTCAGCTTCATAAGATCATCACTTTGAAAAAATCTATTCTCATCAATAACAGTCATAAGAATGTGTGTGAAATATGTGCACTCATCAAGTTCATTAACAAACGAGAATACAACGTCAGCAATTGAAAGACAAGTATCTTGATTCTCATCTTCATAAACATCTGTGAATCACTATCGTTGTTTCTCGATAGCGAGTCGTACTTTCTAAAGATAGTGAACAATCACTTCAGAAAGACTTGATGCATTTCTTTGAAGCAATGATTCAATGCATCAAATGCTTTGCAGAAATGAAAACTCAGCGTAAAGCTTTACAATGATGTCAGACTTCTTTCAGTATACAGCAACAACGTCACGAAACTTAAAGTTATTTTGAATAGCTGATGCTCATCAGTTGACATTGCTTCTCAATACACTGTTTCACACATGTCAATTTAAAATGAAGTAGTTGAAAAAGTCATATGCATTACAGAAAACTCGATGCAAGTCATGATCAAGAATGCTGAACTTCTCATTGAGTTCTGAGCAAAAGCTGCAAAAACAAATGTCTATCTGCAAAATTGAATCATCATGAAACTTTTGATCAACGAAGTTCTCATGATCTTGAAGAAGACATTCATCAAGATCAAGCTTTCAATTGATCATGTACAAGTATGAGAATGCAAATGCTACTTGCACGTTGATCTCAAGTCATTGTCAATCGAAGACAGACGAGATAAATTCATGAACAAAGATAGACTCAATGCATTCATGAAATATATGAAAGACATTGATAAACAATATTGTCTTTGAGTCTCAGATCTTGATTGAGTCATCAAGAATCATGTTGTTAAGTTCACTGAAGATGAAAAGAATGAAGACATGAACTTGCAACTTTGCAAACAGACATTCAATGTTCTTTCAGAGCGAAGATTTGTGAGAAGATCATCAAAGAATAACATGTCAACTGACATTTCAAAATCTGACACTTTCATGATTGATATTTCATCTGAATCAACTAATGCACTGAAGACTATCATGATCAACTTGAATGCACTATTTAAGATCACATCACAAACATCAGATGATCGCGAAATTTACTCAAATGTTCAAATCACTCAGAAAGTCTTTGCATCAAGCACATTGAAGTCAGCAGTTCAAACATTTCTGCATGTAATCATTTCAAAGAGAAAAAAAGACAGCAAAGATCAACAATTGAAAGATCGCGCATTCAAGATCTTGCAAGCTATGATAATCTGACTCGTCACAGAGAAAGCTGACAATGATGAAAGTGATTATGACACAAGCATGTCATGAACATTATTCGACGTCGATGAATTTGATCTTTCTAAGACAGTAAGAATTCTCATGTTGAACATTTACAAAAATGCAGTGCAAAACTCAGTTTGAGAAAAACTTTGAAAAAAAGCAATTAACGCAGAACTTGTGACACTAGTTGTTAATGAAATTTGACAAGAAGAAGTGTCGTTCAAAAAGATCAACATCGTAACAAGCAAATGAGTCTTTAAGTCAAAGATGCATGTCGATGATTCTTTTAACAAATTGAAGACAAGATTAATGATCAGAGATTTCTTTTAAATTCATGAAGTTGACTATAAGAATACTTTTGCATCAATCATCAAGTTTAACACTCTGCGAGTCTTTCTAGCTATTGCAACAATGAAAGATCTTGAACTTCATCAAGTCAATGTGAACAATGTGTTTACTGAGTTGTTTCTCAAAGAAATCATTTACATGTTTTCTTCATCTGAAATGAAAGTCAAATCTGACTGTGTTCTAAAAGTTCTTCAAAGTCTTTATGATCTCAAGCAAGTTGTACAAGACTAGCATGATCATTGTGTAACAGTGCTGTCTGAACTCGACTTCACACAATGCGCTGCAGACTCATGTCTTCTGATTCATAGATCAAAGAAAATCATGTTGTTACTATATGTTGACAACATAGTCATCATTTGCAAATCATTGAGTAACATTAAATGATTTAAGCATAAGTTTTGATGTGTTTTCAAAGTCAAGAATCTGAGAAAAATGAAGAGAATTCTTAATATTCAAATCACTTGCAACAGAAAGACATGAATCTTACGAATGAATCAAACTCACTATCTTCATGATGTTCTCAAAAGACTCAACATGAAGCAAGATAAGCACAAGGTAACAGATTTTTCAATGAATGAATATGATGCTTTTCGCTCAGCTGAACTCAAAGACGTGAGAATCAATCAGCATGAGTATCAACAAGTCATTGAAAGTCTCATGTATGCTGCAATTCATACTCAACTTGACATCATCTTTGCTCTCAATCAACTAAGTCAATATCTCAGCAATTTTGCAAAACATCATGAATACATCTTGAAGAAGTTGATGTGATACGTTCGTTTCATCATTGATCTAGACATCACGTACAAAGTCAGTGAAAGCATGAAGTTAGTAGAATATTCTGACTCAGACTACGTCTCAGACAAACTAGATTGTAAGTTGATTCTCATTTACATTTACATGCTTAATGAAGAATCAATCTTCTGAATGAGTTGAAAGCAAAAGTTTGTTGTCACATCAATCATTGAGACAAAGTACATGACTTTATCAATCTGCATCAAGAAGAATCTATGAATTAGTCAAGTGCTCAAGAACATGAATCTGACAAGATACTTGAGCATCAGTTACAGTCATGTTGATATTCTTGAGAAGATTACTCATCAATCTGTCTCACTTACGCAGCTCAAAGAAGATAATCAAGCGACTTTTATGCTGATTAAGAATGCTCATATTCACGAATGATCGAAGCACATTGACATCGCTTATCATCACATTCGAAATCTGCACAAGAAGAATCAGATCTCAATGAACTTCATCTTTAATCAAGATATGATAGCAGACGAATTGATCAAGTCACTATCTCAACAGAACTTCAAGAGATTCATTGAACAACTGAGATTGAAAAGCAGTGAAAGCTGAGAAACTTGCAAGCATCAAGTGAAAGTGTTGAGAAGTGCAATGATAGACTCATTTCTAGCAGCTCTTCATAGACTAGCGTCAGGAAAAAGATTGCATGTCGCGACTCAGTCACGTTAGCAATATATAAATAAAGCAGTTTACAACTTCTCTCTACAATCTGCATAGATTTCATCAGATGTGATACTGTTCATTCTACTTTTTTAATAATAATTATAGTTTAGTATCAATTTCTTAAACTTGCGTCTTTGCGTTTTTGATACTTTTTCAATCATGATTCTTATATGATTTATCTTTCTTTTTTTAAAACAATCACAACGCACGCATCACAAATTTTGAAAAAGAGCACTATAAACAAGACAGAGTGAATCTAGAAGATGATTGAACAACGATGAATTGCACAAATTGCAGCAATGCTGATTCAAAAATGATTGCAAGCGACGTTGATTCATTGCAAGAAAACAGAGATGCAGAATCGAAACGTTCATGTAATGATGAAGAGAATGTTGCTAATATTATTGATTTACTAATAAAGATATCAACGTTAGAGAAAGAGAAGAGCAAAGATCATTCATGAAAAGAGATAGCATTGAAGCTGATTCAACGTCTTCGACTCAACTCAGAAGAAAAACATCACATGAATCAGAATGCGTTCATCGCGAAGAATGTACAGAAACTAAAAACATCAGTTCAACTGCTTAACAAGCAGTTGCATACACAGAAAAACATGCGTCTTTCAACAAAAATCACGTCATGAGCGAACGTGACAAGAGAAGAAATAGCGACAAGAAAGCAACGTCTCAGAGACAACTTGTCATCGCTTCGCAAAAGATGAGAAGTCATGATTAAGATAATGAACAGAAGAGAAATAAAAGAGATACAGAAGAAGTTGATTGAACAGATTCTACAGAAAATCGCAGACGTGTCAACAGATCAAAGAAATCTAATCATGTTACTTTGCAAGCTGAGCAGTGATGACATTTTCCTTCACGCAGTTAGCTCAGATGCTCAAGCAAACCTGAAAAAGACTCAGATGTGAGCAAAAGAAATCACGAGTTTGACACATGTAGCACGTTGAACCTTTGCAATGCTGACACATGAAGTACGCACTACAATAGACATGAGCAATCAAGAAAAAATCATTGAAAGATTGATAAAAGATAACGCAAGACTTCATGAAGATCTGAAAGTTCTAAGAATAGTTTGACTCAAGAAGATAGCAGATAGCAAAAAGACTCATTCATCGCTCATTGTAAAGATCGCGATTGAAGCGATAATGAATCAACTAATGAACGTGAGCATGCTGAACTTGTATCAAGAATGTGCATGCAAGCTATTTAAAAAGAACTGTTGCATCACACAGTGCTTCAGATGTCATGAATTTGATCACATGATTAAGATTTGCAGAAAGAATCAACGCTGCGAAAAATGTGCAAACAAGCATCACATAGAGAAGTGTGTAATGTCTTTGAATAGAAGATGTTGCATCAACTGCAACGAAAACCACGAATTCTGAAGATGCATCTGTCTCAAGTGACAACAGCAGATGAAACAAGCGTTTGAAATCTATAGAAACAGATCATTCAGATACTTTGAGACATTTAAATACAATCACACACTCTTCTTGCTGTTTCTGAACTCTTTAGATTCAATGAACTCTTCAGATTCAACAAATTCTTTTGATTCAATGAATCTTTTGAACTCAGCAACAGTCATGCTGAAAACATGCAGTTGAATCGCTGATGAATCAGCTTGACAGATAGTAAAGATCAAGAAGAAATGAGTCGATCTTTTCTCTTACGTGAGTAATGACTCAGACGAGACGACATCTGAGCAGATTCAGAAACGTTCAATCAGAAAGTGAGAAAGATCATTGATGATCAAAAGCATACAAAGAGTCTTCTCATTACAGAGTCAACAACAGCTATGAATAACTCTATAATGAAACAGTCTTTTCTATGAATTCTACAGTACAACATCAGAAAATCATTAAGAATTCAAGAATCATTTCTAATTAACAGAGAAGTTTGTGAATTCAACATAGTAGCTATACAGAAGCAAGATCACAACAACAACGACTTGCAATCATTTAACTCAGCACACAACTTCTTTCACCTAGTGAAAAACTCGTCATCTCAATCAAGAACATGCATATACGTTAACAAACATTTAAGGTTCAATCAATGAATAGTAGAAACAGCTGAGTCAGACATTTGCTTAATCAGAATATTAACTTGCAACACAGATGACGAAACGCAGACGTTAAGACTTTTAAACGTTTACAACTCATGCTCACATTCTACTACATTCACAGAGAAATCTTCAATCATTTCTTGTTTGAACAAACTACTCAAGAATTACTGCAAACAACTGATCATAGAAGATTTCAATCTACATTATTCTCACTGAGAGAAGCGAAGATGCTTCACTCGTCATATGATGACTGATACTTTACTAAACATCATTACAAACGCAAGACTGAAATTATTACTGAAATCAGACATTATTACTTGCAAAGCTCACAATCAATTTACGACAATTGATCTAGTCTTTAGCAGCGAGAAAATACAGTTCATGACACGCAAGTGCAAGATACGAATCAATCTGCATCAGAGATTGAATCATCTTTCGATCATCATAGAGCTATGTTTACAAACAATCTCAGTGCAATTCTCAACTTGATGACTTTGAAAGAAAATGAATACAGAAGCATTGAATGTTTATTTGCAAATACATTTATCTTTGAAATGCTCTCTAGACAACAAGACTATGATGAATGTCAGAGTGTGCAAGATTATCAGAGTGCTACAGAAGATCATTGAGAAATTTACTCTCTTGACAAAGTCATTAAATTGAGCAAGAGACTTTTGAAATCAAAGCTGCTTCAAAGTAGTAATGAAATCAAGATGACTGCGAATCATATGAAAAATGTAAGACACATTAGAAGCGTAAAATGAATATCTGAAGCACAATGATCATAAAAACAAGATCATTCAACAAACGAAATGCGCACACTTCAGAACACAAATGCATGAGCTGAGCGAAGCACTTAAATCAATATGACGCTTTGCAAAATGAGCTAGAATCGAAAGTCAACTATCTAAAAAACTTTCTCAGTTTTCGTCACTGAAGCGAAGCAACATTGATCATATGATAACAACGTTCGAGAAAAAAATCGAGATACTGCGAGAAAAGTTCTTTTTCTCATCTTCTTAAGCGAATGTCAACGACATCACAGAATCATTCATATCTCTGACAGTCTCATTCAATTCACGCATCACAGAAGATGAAGTGAAGCAAACAATCAGATGAGTAAAAGCAAACAAAGCATTAAGCGCTTCAGATATTTCAAACAGAGTGCTTCAAGTGAATCTTGCAGAACTGATCTCAGTACTGACGAGTTTATTCAATGCATGCATAACATACAAGTATCATTTGAAGCAGTTCAAAAAGACTCAAACAATAGTACTATGCAAATTGAAGAAAAGCGACTATATTGATTCAAAGACGTATTGACTCATTGCTTTACTCAATATCATGAGCAAAGCGCTGAAGTCAATCATGATCAAAAGACTGAGTGACATAGTCGAGACTCATCACATGCTATCAAATGCTCAAATGAGAGCGAGACGCAAGTGATTCATGATCTTGACGTTAAATCTACTAATAGATCAAGTTCACACAGTGTGAAACTGTGAAATCAAATATGTGACCTTCATGCTAAGCTTAAACGTCGTCGAAGCATTCAATCAAGTCTCACACGTCAGACTTCTGCATACACTGAAAATGAAAAGAATGTTGAGCTACATAATCGAATGAACATGCAGCTTTCTAGAAAATCGAGAGACGTTGCTAATATTCAATGAACAAATGAGCGACATGCGCGAGATAAACGCAGACATATCGCAAAGATTTCTCATTTCATCAATTCTCTTTCTATTCTTCAACGCAAGTTTAATTGAAAAATGCGAAGCACTGAAAATTAAAATCGAAGTGCTTGACTTCGTAAATGATATTAACATTCTAGTTTACAACAAATTCATCAAAGAAATTTGCAGAACACTGAGCAAAGCACATGACGTTTGTGCAAAATGAGCTTGCACTCATGACGCAACGTTCACATCAGAAAAGTATGAGCTCACGCATTTCACTAAAAAATCGAAGAGATTTGACATGATGACTAGCATATAAATAAAAAGCTCAGTTATCAAATTGAAATCAGACGTACGAGTTCTAAAGATGCAACTGAACATGAAACTGCAATGAGACGCGCATCTTCAACAAATAGAAACGAATCACGTCACAAGAATGCTGACACTTAGTCATCTTGAAGTCTTCATATGAGAAGCTATCTTCACAAAAGCAAGACAAGTATACTCAGCAGTAGTGAGATCAGAAATCGCATTTGAAGCGTCAGTTTGACATCAGCGCGACAAGAAAGATGAACTGTCGAGCAAAGAACATAAACTAGAAACACTTCAGAATCAGACTCTGCGTCACGTAGCAGAAGTGTTCAAAAGAGTAAACATCAAAACTCTAAAGATAGAAACATACATGAGTTTGCTACATGTTCATTTGAACATGCTACAGAACAAGATCACGCTACACAGTTGAGTTAATGATTGAATGCAAGAAATCAAACAAGCATGCAAACTAATACGCGCTCGTTTGACGAAAGTTAATCGCGTCATTTCTCGCTCACTCGTCATCAAGAAAATAGTACTTCTGAATGTCTTCATTCAAGAAGATGCAAAGATACAGTCAAGATGCAAATGATGCACTTTCTTCTTCACAACAATTTCAACAAGCGATAGCATTGCAATAATGCAGTATCACAAAGATCAATGAAATCAACAATGAGAAAAGTACAGAGAACACATCGCAGATGTTAACGCAATTTCAACACAAAGATTGCATCTGAGCAATAAGATGATAAAGATGCGTGATGATTTTCAGAAAGCAGAAAGCATTCTTGCAATGTACATCAAAATCAAACGCATAGATCAGAAGACTTATCTGCACTCTAGAAACGTTTCAGACATAAATAGCTTGCAATGCAACTGCAAATAAAGTCATCAGATGATGAAGCATGTACTCATGCATTGCTTGAACTGATTGAATCTGCGATTAAGAATGCTACAAGATGCTGACTTCTTGAACTATTAAATAATCATCATCATCACGAAAAGTCTTAAAGCAGTAGCGAAGATGATGATGAAAATGAAGCTCTTGAAGCAATTTAAAGTGACTAGAACACTCATTCTTTAACGTGCAATCAACGTGAACAAATTTGATACATAGTCTCAAAACTCACTGTTTTGACTGCGTGAAGCAGTCATGTAGACTGTGAGTGATTTTCTACCTCAGAAAGTTTTGTTCACTCAATACAGATAGCATAAAGTCTTTCATGAGTTGATTTAATCGATGTCACAAGAATGTATGAATTTATTATTATTATTATTATTATTATCTTTCTTTTTTTTCTTTGACTTTTTTGCAATCAACTGATGTACTTGTCTTTCTGTCTTGTAATACTCAATGATTTTCTTTGCATTGCTAAGATTTTTCATTAATTCTCAGAAGTTTTTGTAGAAAGATGAATCAGCTCATTGAACTAAATACTCAATCTTTTCTTTCTTGATTTGCTGATCAAGTATCTTCTTTATCTTTCATTTCTCTTTCTCTTTTACAAGAATGATTTGCAACTTCGAATTTTCATCACGCAAGTGTCAGAATTTCAATTAAAAGACATGAAAAATCAAGTGAATTACATCATATCTTTCAAAAAGTTCAAGCTTATACACTTGCATGTTGATTTTCTTCAATATTTTGAATGATTTCAATTATTTGTGATCAATCTTCTTTTTTGAACAAAGCATATGAATGTTTATATTTTGCAAAGCACTTTGTCTTTCATCTGAAAGCTTGCAGCTTTGTGATGAGCATTATAATACTTTGCTTGCTGCTCTGCTATTCACTTTCATAGTTTCATTAAATATTCTCTGATACTTCATAGTCATTCTGCTCACTTCATAATCAAGAATATCTTTCTCTTTAGAACTTTGTTCTCAGATATCTCTGCAAAGCTCGCAGTATATTTTTTTAAAAGCTCATGTGAAGTTTTTTTGATATTAACATGTACGCTGTTGTTATATGCAAACATCATCATTGATAAAAACTCTGATCAGTTATTTATCTTATAATTGAAATACATTCATAAATAATGCTCAAGCATCTGATTCTATCTTTCTGTTTGATCATCGATTTGCGAATAAAATGCAGTGCTTAGCTTTCACTTCACTTCAAGATGTCAACATAAAGTGATTCAAAAATGATTAATAAACAGTGAGTTTTAATTCAATATAATGCTTTGCATTATTTCATGCTGAAATACGAATTTTCATCATAGCAGATTTGCAAGTTTCTTGATGTTTAAATCTTTGATTGTTGAAATATAAATTGTGTGCTTGATTAACTTATTTATTATTATTAATATAGCATCATTTGTTTTTTCAATGTATGAATTCTTTGCAGAAAGCATGTCTATTATAAAATTCATGATCATCATGTGAAATGAATTCATGCTCTCTGAAGATATAAACATCAGCTTCTCATAGAACTTATAATGATGCACTTGCACTCATTGACAGTCTGAACAGATGTGAACATATTTCGTCATCTTTTTGAGCATTTTCAATCAATAATATTTTCTTCTTATCACAGTCTTGATACAAGCGCATGCAAAATAATCTGCTTCAAGATCATCATGATTCATATGCAGAATCTCATTTGTTGTAACAGAGTTATTGAGTACATAAACTGCAAGATCACAACGTAACAGTTCATCATTCTTCATACTTTATTTTGAAAGTTCATTCTTTCTAAATGTGAATTGTTGATGTCACTTTTCATTTGCAACAAAGATGTTTCTTTATTGTAACTTCAGCAGTCATGCAATCATTGATTCACTCATTTTCAAATAAAATTTCTTCAACTTCATAATTTGATGAATCAGAAGTTAAAATGACACAGTGTTTAAAACTCTGCAAGATTTAGCAAGTACTTTCTCATTCAAACACATGATTTAAGTATCTGCAATGACTATGTCATTCAATTACATCATCAATGCTGCGAGTTTAATTGCTGTTAAAACTTCTTTATTTTTTAGCAGCTCAGATTGACATTTTTGATTATGAAGTTTGTTTTGCAAAGTAAATAGAAAATAATCATTATTCTTCTTGCTATCATTTAATTTCATGATGTTGAGTCTTCTTGATGATGCATTCGCAAAGTTTAATTTGTCTCTGTGATATTTTATATGAAAGTCAAATGTAGTTAATTTCTCAGCTCAACGCATCTGTCATACATTGAGCTTCTTCATCATCATAAAGTAATGAAGATTATTATGATCTATTATCACACATATGAATTGCTTGCTACTCTGAAGATAATGTTGTCAGTTCTTAAAATCAAGAACTATAGCATACAGCTTTTTATCATGCATGTCTCATTGTACTTCAGCTTCTTTAAACTTATAATTATAATATACAATGAAATGTCATTGATCAGTCTTGCTCTTTTGACTAAGCACATCTTTGACTTCGTGATTAAATGCATTGATTTTCATGCAAAGATCTGCATCTTAATCATAATGTTTCAAAATGAAAGCATTGACAAAGATTGTTTTCAATCTTTTAAAAGCTTTTCTTGCTTTCAACATCATTGCAAAGAATGAATGCATCATTCTCTTCTTTGCATTCTTGATTAAATTTGTTAAGAGCGTGATGATTTAATTATAATTGTAATTCATACACTCTTGTGACATTGATTTAGACTTGACTCATGAGAAACTCTATGCTATTTATATCAAGTGAACAAAACTTTCTGAGAAACAAAATCACTTGTCATTTATATAACTGCTTCACGCAGTTGAAACAATAAGATTGACACTGTGTTATCAAGTAATGAATCTATAGCTTTTATTCAGCACGTGACGCTTGAGTAAACTCTTAATGAGTGTTTGTGTTATTTAATTATGACACATCATCTTTGCTCTGCTCTTCATTGATGATATTCTATACAACGATGTTTTAATTCAATTCTTGATTCAAAGATGAAAGATGTTTTCTTTACATTCATAATGCTTGTGATTGTAACGTACGTAGAGCTGTGTTTTCTTACTCAATGATTGTCATTCATTGAGCAGAGAAATATGTGATGAAAGAGAGATGCACACGATGAAAAGATAAAGTGTGATTGTACTGAGTAACTCTTTTCTTCTTTTGATTTAACTTATGTCACGTAGACGTTGAATGAATTGTTAGTATAAACATGCAATTGCAATCGTTCAATGTTTGACTCTGATTGATAAAAGAGAATGCATTCTGATTGCTCTTTTGCGCTCTTAATTTTTCACGTAGATAGATGTATGATCTGATGTTAAGTAAAGAAGATGAACTTAAGCTTTCTCAGTATATCAACGTGATCAACAAGTCACTACTTCTTCAAGCATATGTAGTCTCGATTCTCAAACTCATCATCTGAAATCACTATTTTATCTGATATCTTTTCATCAATTACTTGATGACATTGTTGATGTAATGAAGACATTTCAGTATATTGACGCAATTAACAAGTCATCATTTCTTCAATCACTTGCAGTCACAACTCTCAGACTATGCATCTGAGTTGTTTAATCACTAGTAGTATCTTTTCATCTCTTACTGACATCAACATGTCATTAATCTTTCTTGTAAATCAATTGTAATTGTTAGAAAAGATGTTGTTGCATGAGTGAAAACTCTGCATGATGACTTTTCTGATCACGCAATGTTCTAACATCATTTGAACTGCGTTGAAATGAGATCTCTTGACTCTTCTGACTTCTATTTGAACATAGAATAGAATCAAAAGATTCGTAGTTGACATCATGTACAGATGAATCTCGTTGTCAGTCACATGATGATTTAAGAAAATTCTTTTATAAATCATTAATAAAATCTCACAAATTTCAAGAATATAAAAATGTTCTTTGCAGACTTGAACTTAAATCAACTAATAATTACATTGATATAAAACTGTTTCATCTGAATATCTTTTCACTTTATCATGAATTTCAGAAAGATAACTTCATCATGATTGAAAGTGCATTTTGACAGCTTGATATACAGTTAATATTTTAGTAACATATGAAAAATCTTATGCATATGCTCTTAATGCTGCTCTTTTATCTCAGAGTTGTTGCAAACGTGTCTTGTTACTCTGAGTTAGTTTAACATAAATCATGTTAAACTATTATAAACTAATACAAAGTTAATGTTGACACGTTAGTGATTTAGCGCGTCTTTGTGAGTATAAGACTCTTGACGTGTTTCATTTTCTTTTTTCTTTAGCTTTGAACTTCTAGTTAAAATACACTCATATGATTCACTTTATGCAGACTCATAACATTAGTTTCAAGGTCATTAATCTTGCTATCAACGTGTAGATGATATAAAAACAAGTTACACAACTCAAATTAAAAGTTGAATTCAGAAATTTCAACAGCAGAATCAGAACTCAAGCTCAGAAAGCTTGATAGAAATCAGAAATTTCTAAAGAAGAATCTTGATTTAAAATAAAAAATTTCGATAGAATCAGAATAGAAAAACATAAACGCGTTGCTCTTGATTAACTCTTTATTAAGCTTGTCATCAGAAATCAGAAATTTCAGCAGTACTTGAACTCAGAAAGTTTGATAAAGTACTAGTCATTGCTTGAACTCAGAAAGTTCAATAGAGCAACATCAGAATCTCGATCAGCAATTTTCTATTTATACAATGACTAAAAGCACAGCATCAGAATCAATGAGCATTGCTCATTATGAACTTTAAAATGCTAGAAGAGAATCACTTCTATCACAGAATTGAGCAGCATCAGAAGAAGAAGAAGACACAAATGCAATGTTGAATACAGAAAAAGAAAACATGAACACGTTGCTTTTTAATTACGAAATGATCAAGATCAGCATCAGCACTGAATTGAATGCTTGAATAAGTGCTCATAAAGCAGATGTCATCATTATTTTTATCAAGTACATATGTCAACAGCACAACATCAAAATCAAGATTCACAATGACATGATTTAAATGTTAGAAAATGTCAACAAGATAAACATCACATTGAAGACTAAGCAGATGCATCTGCAGAAAGAAATGAAAGACAAGAACATGATTATACATTATTTAAAAACTGCATCAAGTCAATAAAGCACTTTAATCTTTGAAGATTGATTCTTGAAGTTGATCAAGTTATCAAATTCTTTACTGTTTAAAAACTTGTTGCAAAATGTAAATAATTAACTGTCTTGAATGCAAAACAAGTTGAAGACAAATAAGAATCACTTTTCTATCAAAGAATTAAAAATTGTATACATTGAAAGTTGAGTCAGTGAAGTTACAATTAAACACATAGTACTTTGAATGAGAAACACATTTCTGAATCTTTTTCTTGTTACGAATGTGTCAGAATTAATTAGAGTTAGTCAATGATTTAGTTGAGATCTGACCTAAATCTGACTCAGGTTTGACTTAGATATGACTCAGCATCTTTTCTCTTTTCTCTTTTCTAGCATCTTCTAATCAGCTTTTATTGTCTTCTAGATAAACACACTTCTTTGTGTTATGAATGATCAACAGATTTCTATGACAAACACATTTCTTTGTGTCACAAACATCTTTCAAATCAACATCTTTCTTGTGTTTCAACACGTTTTCTTTGAGACTAGCGTCAATCTGAGTAACTACTATATAGAGCATGTTTTTCTTGTCTTTTATATTTTCTTTCTTCTATATTCTTAAAGTCTTAGTTATAGATATCTTTATTGAATCAAACATTTCACTCACGACATGATTAGATTGAATATCTAGACATAATCTCAACATTACTTTAAGAATTTGTTAATCACATGATACTGATCTCATTACTCATTCAAATTCACTTGACTGACAACAAGATGAGTATAAAGAAATTTGTGTATTTGATGATCAATGACATCGAAAGACAGAACAACATCAAGAAATCAATAGAATCAACGAAAACATATGATCATGTGATTGCTAGAGAATTTATTGCTCAGTCAATAGCATCAGTTCAAATCAATTAATAGAATCAATGATAAAGAATCTTTATTGATTGCTTGAGAATCACAAAAAATTCTCTCAATCAGCAACATTCTTCTTTGAAGACTAAACACTTTAACAAACAATCTCACTACATACTATCAAGCATTGTTCTTCGCTCGATCGTCAATTCTTTGCTATGACTCAATCATCTGTGAACAATTTCTTCAAGAATAATCAAAGCTTTTATTCTTCTGACACTACAGATTCAATCATTTATTCTGAGCTATTATCTTGCATATCAAAATATCTTAGAATTGATGTCATATGAAAACATTGATATTCTTTGTCTTATTCTCAGACTTTCAATGAATCTTATGAAGTTTCTACTTCATGAGATATAAAAAATGTAAAGCAGCTACAACACTGAGTTGAACAAGACTCAGAAGTTTTTCTAGAAGATTTGAACAGTCTTCAAACTCAACAAGATTTAAATGTGAAAGCTTGTGAGCTATTTGACAAAATATCAAACGAACAAATATAAAAGACTCGTTTTGAGAAAATGAATAAAGTCAAAGAACACTCAAATTAATTAAATCAGACGTTTCAAAATCAAGTGACTGAATTGCAACATCAACTGCAATTATTTAAAGAAGTCACTTCTTTCTCTTTTACTCTGTTCAATTTCTTCAAGCGATTTTAAAAGCTTTTGAATTTCTCTCTGTTTACTGATGAAAAAGAATCTATCTGAAATGATTGACAAAAAAAGATTCGTGACAAGCTAGAAATCAACATCAATCATTTCAATATTAATAAAGCTATTCTGATCTACGTTCACTTCAGAATCAAAGAAGACGCAGTCAAAGCTACTTTAGCTCAATGTCAACAAGATTCATTGAATCTTTATAAGATGATCAATGATTTTCTAGATGAACTTGCTCAGCTTTATGATGATTTTGACAAAGAGATAAACTTTCAAAGAAAATATGCTAATTTCACTCAAGAAAAGAGCAAATTCAGTGAATTCTATTCAATGTTTCAACGTCTGTTCTTTTATTTAGAGTATCACGAAAAGCAATTGATCATTGATTTACAAGACAAGATAGTTTATCATCTTCATGCAGCTTGAAGTAGTCAATTGATTCAGCTTAAATCTTTCAATAAAATTTGTAGTTATCTGATTCATTTGAACAATGAGCATCGAGTCATGAATGATATCAAAGAAAAGAAATTCTTGATCAAAGTCAGAAAGCAAGTCATCTTTGCTGAGAAATGAGATTCATTGAATCTCTATAGAAAGATCGAAGTCATTACACTCATCAATTATTCAAAGTCGTGTGACGCGATTTTAACTGACATCAAAGATATTAATCTACAAGCTGAAATCTGTTTCATCTGTCACAAATCAGATCATACTTCTAAAGAGTGCTCTGATCAATCGAGAGTCAATGCATTAGAAGATGATGAGTTTGATCAATTTACATTGAACTCTGAGTTCAATTCTGATTCAAAAAACTAACTATTTCTTTCAGAATCATCAAAGAAATAGAGATCATATCTTTGTGCAGTCAAATCAAAGTTCTATTGAAAGAAAACTATTTTGAAAAGTCATTTCTGATCAATGCTTCTCTTATCTCTCAGAGCAATTCTTTCAGCCTTCGCTCTTTGATAGATAGTGATTTTGTCATCTACACGCTGATACATGACAAGCTAGTTGATAAAGTATGTTAGAAACTTGAAATACAATCTATATTGCTAGCAAAAGAGAAGTTAATATGAGACTATGATGAAAAGTTAGTTAGAAAGACTATTACTCATAAGATTCTACTTAATCTCATGATCAAAAGTCATAAAAAATTGACTATGTCAATGCTGATCGCTGATATTAAGCATCATGAAGCTATATTAAGCAAACTTTGAATGAACAAAAATGAAATATTATTGAACATGAGACATGATACTATTGTATTTTCTGATCAATTAAATATTTCTATTTCGATTTTTTTGATTTTGTCAAATACAAAGCACTCAAGTTGATCGCGATCAACTTTGATCTCTTCAGCAGCTCACAGCAAGATCTTTAAGATGCTCAAGCACTCAGTTTCATTCATTCAGAAAGAGTCATTCTTGATTCAAAACATAGACATTATCTCTTTTTAAGCACTAGTAAAATGAAAAAAGAAGAATCAGACAGAGATTTTTGCTATGTTCATTGAAGACATCAATAGAGAAATCATCTACAATACTCAATGCAAACTAGATGTCATAAACATCTTCTCAGTTAATGAAATGACTCAGAATCTAGAAGATATTAAAGTCAAGCTATCATTGAAATATCAGAATTTTCTAGACGTCTTTAATCGAGCTCAAGCAGACAAGCTATCATCTTATCGTTCATATGATCATAAGATAGAGCTTACTAGTGACGTAACATCATCTTGCTGTTGAGCATATTGAATGTCTCTTTACAAGCTTCAGAAAGTAAAGAAATATCTGAACGAGAATCTTTTCAAAGAATTTATAATCTTTAGCAAAGCTTCGTATTTCTCACACGTTCTGTTCGCTTTAAAAGCAAATGAAGATCTACAATTCTGCATTGACTATCAAAAGCTCAATGCTATTATCAAAAGAAATCGCTATTCTTTATCACTCATAAATGAGATGATCAACAAAATAGTTGATTGCAAGCATCTGACTCGATTAGATATCATTTCGACTTTCAACAAACTGCGAATGCATTCTGATAGTGAGAACTACATTATCTTTATCATCGCTTTAAAAGTGTACAAATCAAAAATGTTATCTTTTGAATTTATCAATGATTCTGTCTCGTTTCAGCAGTATATGAATGACGTTCTTTGAAACTTTCTAAATGACTTTTGTCAAGTTTATCTAAACGACATTCTGATTTACAGCAAAACTCAACGAGAACATCAACAATATGTCAAGATGATATTAAATCATTTACGAGAAGCTGATCTACAAGTAGATATTTGAAAGTGCGAATTCAATGTAGAAGAAATCATCTTCTTAAAAGTCATAGTATCAGAACAAGATCTTCGTATGAATTTTATTAAGATGAAAGTCATAGTCAACTGAGCTACGTTGATTAATCTAAAAGAAGTTCAGAGCTTTGTAAGATTTGTTAACTTTTATCGTTGTTTCATTAAGAACTTCTCGAAGCTAGTCAAATCATTCACTCAGCTGACTAGAAAAGACACGTCTTTTGTTTGAAACAAAGTCTGTGTTCAAGCTTTTAATGATCTAAAGAAACAAGTCAGCTCGATTTCAGTTCTACGACATTTTGATTCAAAACAACAGACTATTCTGAAAATCAATGCATTTGACTACATTAAAGATGAAATACTATCTCAGTATAATGATGAGAATGTTCTTCACTCGATAGCTTTCTACAGCGAAAGCATGATTCTTGCTGAATGCAATTATCACATCTATGACAAGAAACTGCTGATCATTATTTAATGTTTCAAACATTGAAGACTTGAGCTTGAATGCATCAAGTTACTCATTCAGATGTTCATTGATCATCAGACTTTGAAGATCTTCATGAAAAATAAACAGTTAACTCGATGTCAAGTCAATTATCTAGACATTCTATTTAAGTTTAACTTTCAGATCATTTTTTAATCAGGCAAAATAAACATTAAAGTCAATGCTTTAATCAGAATGTTTCTGATCGACGTTTCTGAATCAACTCAGCGTACTAAAGATCACTATCAGATCATTCTGACACTTGATAGAATAAATATTCTAGCTATCGAATCTGAAGTTGATTTCTATCAATGAGTAAAAGATGTCAACAAGATGAATAAGCTTTGCAATGAGTATAAACAAGCTATAAGCGAAAACAAGCTCAAGCTACATAGCACTGAATTAAGACACTGCAAGATCATTGATGATGTTCTGTTCAGAAAAAATCTACTGTAAGTTTCTGAGAATATGCATACGAAATTGCTAAAAGAAATTCATGATCAGTCTTTCATTTCTCACTTTAACAATTGAAGAACTATTGATCTAGTTCAATGTTTCTACTATTGATCAGATTATTGAGCAACGATTAGATGTTACATTTGAAACTGTGATGTTTATCAACAAAGCAAGACATTTAGAAATAGCATCAATGAACTTCTTCATTCTCTTTCGATTTCACAGAAATGCTGAAAAGATATAACTATGAACTTCATCACTGAGCTATCTCTATCAGAAGATTATAACGTCATTTGCACAATCATATGTTAACTCATCAAGAAACATTACTATGTTCTCTGTCATTGAGAAGACGAAAGCATCTCAGTCGAAGAAACGGTTTGAATCATGTTATGAAACATTTATCGACTTCATGATTTACTCAGTTTCATTGTTTCAAACAGAGATTCTCAGTTCATATCAACAATGTGACAAAATCTTTGTAAGTGACTAAGAATCACAGCTAGTTTATCAACAGTCTATCATTCTGAAATTAATGATTAATTGAAATGAGTTAATCAAGATGTTAAATGCGAATTAAGAATCTACTGTAACTACATGCAGAACGACTGAGCGAAATGACTTCTTATGATAAAATTCAGCGAGAATTTCAATATTTTCTTGATCATCTCAATGACTTCATTCTACTTCAATAAAAGTTTTCACTCATGAATGAGTTTTGATTCAGATACGACTGATTACAAAACAACTCATGAACGTCTTGAAGCTAGAAAAGCAAACAATATTATCATTCAAATGAAAGAGTTTCTTATCTTTAATCATCAGCAATTGAAAAAGATGAAGCAGATCATCAAAGCTCAGATCAATAAACATAGATGAGACATCATTTATGAAGTAAACGACTGAGTTTGATTATTCTCTAGAAACATAAAGACAACTAAATCATGTAAAGATTTGAAAGACAAACAGCTAGAACTTTATCAAATCACTGTCAAAGTTGAGATCTTCTATCATCTTTATCTATCGATAAGCATGAAGCAGCTGCATTCAATGTTCAGCTTGAAGTTATTACATTCTTATTCTTAAGACTCATTATCAGAACAGCATTCAAAATCTTTTAAATCATTGACAATTGAGAATGATGATCATTGAAAGATAGATGACATTTTGAACTCTAAATGCTATCGAGATCAGATATAATACAAAGTCAAATAAATAGAACTAGATTGAAACAACGAATGATACTATGTCGATAAAGAAGAATTCAAGAGCTTGAAAGAAGTTCTAGTTGAATTTCATAAACTTTATTCAAACAAGTCACACTAAGTTGAAAAACAGTGAAAGTTTGCGTTTCATTTGTTCTATTCATGCGAACATGAATTTTTGAAGAGAGAAATAATATTACGAATGTGTCAGAATTGATTAGAACTAGTCAATGATCTAGTCGAGATCTGATCTAGATCTGACTCAGATTTGACTCAAATATGATTCAGCATCTTTTTTCTTCTCTAGCATCTTCTAATCAACTTTTATTATCTTTTAAACAAACACACTTCTTTGTGTTACAAGTGATCAACAGATTTCTATGACAAACACATTTCTTTGTGTTGCAAACATCTTTTAAATCAACATTTTTCTTGTGTTTCAACACGTTTTCTTTAAAACTAGCGTCAATCTGAGTAACTACTATATAGAGCATGTTCTTCTTGTCTTTTGTATCTTCTTTCTTCTGTATTCTTAAAGTCTTAGTTATAGCTATCTTTATTGAATCAAACATTTCACTTACGACATGATTAGATTGAATATCTAGACATGATCTCAACATTTCTAGAAGTTGAAGAAGTACTATCAATGATTAATAAAATGTATGATGATTTCAATCATCATCACACAGCTCAACAACAGTACTTGAAGCTGTATTAAAACAAGATCTTCTTTCATGAATTTTAAATGAAATTTCAGAGATTTAGTGCAGAACTAAAATACAATAATGAGATTTTACTAAATGATCTTCAGCATAAAATCAGCTCAGATCTTCAACGAGCAACGCTCAATGAATGAATCACGAATTTGAATGAGTTTATCATCATCTGCATGTAAGTTAATGTTAAATTGACTGAATTGAACACTCGATCAATCATCAAAGCATCAATGATCTCAGCTGCTCACTCTGTTGCTAGCACTTTGTCTGTTCGACTTACGTCATCAATCTCTGCATGAAAGAAACTCAGAATATCAAATCTTGATCTCAGCAAGAAAGAGTTATTTAAGAAAGAACTCTGCTTCAAATGCAAAAAGTCAAAACATAGAGCATATGATTGCTTTGAAACAACTTAAGTGCACAAGATTGCTGCGAATTTGAAAAACAATCTGCTTTCATCAAAGTAATGACTGAAAGCAATATGCTCATATTCTGCTTCATCAGCATGTCTGATGATTCATTTAATTTCAAATCATTCACTGTTGACATCATCTTAAGTAGTTTAGAAAAGATATTCAGATCTTTCGTTCTGATAAATACTGAAATCACTGACATGACTTTCATTGATGAATCTTTGATGTCAAAGCTATGTAAACACTTTGATATTCAGTTAATATCACTGTCAAAATCAAAGTTGATTCAATCATATGATGAAATCTTTGATTGAAAGTCAATTACACACGCTCTGTATACATCAATCATGATACAAAAACACAAGAATGAAATAATGTCTTTATTAATAACTTGTCTAGATCAGCGCAAGATAATCATTGAAAATCTTTGATTAAAAAGAAATCAAATTTTGATAAATTTTGCAAATGATTGATTAATATCATCATTGAAGATTTAAACATTGAAATCTGTTGTTTTGAAAGCAAGCAGTTAATCAGCATTTCACAAATCTGAGTTAAATGAAATTTGTGAAATAAAATGAAAAAACTTGAACTTAATTGTTACATCAATGATCATCTTGAAGAGATTCATGAATCAAAAATCAGTGAATAAATTTATTGAATCTGCTCAATTTATTGAATCTGCTCTCATAGCAAAGCAAAGCACTTAAGTTGATCTCAATCAACTTTGCTTCTTTCAGTCAAGTGAGAAAAAGAGATTCATTAATATTATCATGATTGAAGTTGTTGCATATTGAACTTTAGTCAAGAATAAGAAAATCAAGATTTTCTTCTTGATCATTAGTGAAATCAACAAAGCACTTAGCTCAGTCAAAGATTTCGCGAAACTGAATGAAATAATCTTTGTCATGTCATTAAATGAAATGAAGAAAAAGCTTTCAGTAGTTTATCATGACTTTCTGAATGTTTTTGATAAAGAAAAGACAACGCAGTTGCTCTTGTATCAATCATATTATCATAAGATTGAATTAAAAGATGAAAGTCAATTCTTTAGAAGTCAATTATATCTCATGTTGAGCTACAAGTTGCAGAAGATCAAAGAGTATTTAGAAGAGAATTTGAAGAAGAAGTTCATTACATTCAGCAAAGCTTCTTTTGCTTCGTCAATACTTTTTGTCAAAAAGAAAGATGATAGTTTTCACTTTTGCATAAACTATCAAAAACTGAATGCTCTGATTAAAAGAAATCGTTATTCAATACTCTTGATAGACGAAGTACTAGCTTGAATTCAAGACAGTAAGTATCTGACTTAATTTAACATTATCATTGCATTTAATAAACTGCGCATGAGTTCAGAAAGCGAGAATTTAACTACTTTTATTACTTTCTTCAATGTTTACAAGTATAAAGTAATGCTCTTTAAATTAATCAATGAACTTACGTTCTTTCAGCATTATATCAACAATGTATTATTTGACTGTCTGCACAAGTTTTGTCAAACATACTTGAATGATATTCTCATTTATAATAAGATCTTGAAAGAACATAGAACTCATGTAAAAGAAGTGCTAAACAAGCTTCATGAAGCTGATCTGCAGATAAACATTGACAAGTATGAATTCAAGATTCAGAAAATCTCGTTTCTTAAATTACTGATATTTATCAATGATCTGCAAATGAATTCTTGAAAAGTAGATGTGATTCGAGACTGAAAAGTGTCTTGATTATTGACTCATGTACAGATCTTCATTGACTTCTGCAATTTCTATCAATGATTCATAAAGAACTTTTTAAAAATCACTTGACTTATGATAAAGCTGACTTAAAAAGATCATTTCTTTGAATGAATAGAAATCTGTTAAATGATCTTTGAAAAACTAAAGTAACAAGTGATAACAGTTCTTGTTCTGAAGCATTTCAACTCAATCAGAGAAGCTATTCTGAAAACTGACTTCTTAAACTATGTCAACGATGAAGTATTGTCTCAATATGATGATGAAGACATTCTACATTCAATGATTTTCTATAGCAAGAACATGATTCTTGCAGAATGCAACTACAAGATCTATGACAAGAAACTGTTAATCATTATTTGCTGCTTGAAGCATTAATGCTTTGAATTAAAATGTACAGATATTTTAATCAAGATCTTCATTGATCATCTGAATTTGAAGTACTTCATGATCATCAAAGAACTGATCAGATGACAGACTAAATGAGCTGAGAAGTTATCTGAATATAACTTTAAGATCATATATTAGTCAGAAAAACAGAATCTGAAAGTTAATGTACTGATCAGAATGTTAAACGTTAAGTTAATTGAAGCAAATGATGATTGAAAGCTATATCAGCATCAGATGCTATTGTCAGAAAGCAAGTTTAAATTGCAGTCAATAGAAGCTGATCAAGAAGATGATCAGAAATTTGACTCAGATGTTGCTCAAATCTGACTCAAAGTTGAAACAAGAATTGAAAGTTAATGAAGATTCAATCAAAGAAGTGATTTTTATTCAGAATCAGATTGTAGTTGAAAATCAAATGAATCAACTATGTATTAATATTCAAGCAGTCATGAAACAGAACAGAAAAACTTATTAAGATATTAATCTGAACAACTGCAGAGTACTTGATGAAGTACTTTGAAAAGATGATAGACTATGAGTTTTTCAGTCAATGATTATTCAATTAATAAAAGAAGCATATGATCTTTTAATCAGTGATCACTCAAACATGAATCAAACATTAAACTTGTTAAGACAATCATATTGCTGATTGAAGATGAGAATGACAATCAAATGCTACATTTAAAACTGTTACGTTTATCATAGATCAAAAGCATCGAAAGATCAAATCAATGAACTGCTGAAGTCATTGCTCATATTTGAACAATGATGACAGAACATATTCTTGAACTTCATTATCAATCTATCAGAAAGTGATGAAAGCAACGCGATTCTGACAGTCATAAATCGATTGTCTAAGAAACAACACTATATATCATGTTGATCAGATGACAAAAAAACCTTTGCAGAATAAACAGTTAAGCTGCTGTTGATATGAGTCTTCAGAACTCATGAACTATCAAGATCAATAATGTTTGATCATGATTCTCAATTCATATTAATTGTCTGAACGTCTTTTTGTCTGAGACTCAACATTAAGATGAAACTATTCATTGATTATCATTTGCAGATTAATAATCAGACAGAAAGAGTGAATCAGAATGTGAAATGATATCTACAAAGTTATTGCTCATATATGCAAGATGATTGATTCATCTGATTATTTATGACTGAATTCATTGATAACAATGTTATTTCATCATCAATTGAACAGTTAATGTTCTTTCTGAATAAAAGCTTTCACTCTTGTATGAGCTTTGATTTGAACTCAACTGAATATGAAATCACTTGAGCTAAAATCAAAGCAAGCAAAGCAAAGAATATATTTGAACACATTAAATAATCACTAACATTGATCAAGCAAGCATTAGCAAGAGTTAAAGTCATAATGAAGAAACAGATTAATAAGCATTGAAAGAAAATGATTTACAAGATAGATGACATAATGTTTCTGAATTTTAGAAACATTATGATCTTAAGATTATTAAAAAAGCTGAATGATAAAATGCTAAAACTCTTCAAGATTTTGATCAAAATCAAACATGTATATCAATTGAAATTATCATTGACAATGAAGATTCATTTGAAGTTTGCATCAAATCTGCTGCAACTGAATTCAAAGAACTCTTTGAAAGAACAACAAAATGAGTTATTTGATTTTATAATGATTGAAAATGAAGATGAATGAAAAGTGAAAAACATATTGAACTTCAGACACTACAAACAAGATAAATGACTACAATATTATGTCAATTGAAAAAAGTACAACGTTGATTTACATTGATACAACGTCAATGAAAGTGAATTTAAAGAATGCTCAAAAATTGTAAATGACTTTCATGAACGTTATTTAAACAAGTCAAGATAGAAATTAACTCAAGAAAGATTGACTGAACTGCAACAATGAGAATATTATTTGATGAAGAGAGAAAGTAATGTTGCAAACGTGTTTCATTACTCTGAGTTAGTCTAACATAAATTGTGTTAAACTATCATAAACTAGTACAGAACTGATGTTGACACGCTAGTGATTTAGTTTATCTTCGTGAGTATAAAACTCTTGATGTGTTTCATCTTCTTTCTTCTTTAGCTTTGAACTTCTAGTTAGAATACACTCATATGATTCGCTTTATACAAACTCATAACAAGAGTATATTAAAATGTCATTCAGATATATTTAGACTGATCATTAAGTTGAATTTTGAGTTGACATTTTGAATTCAACTCGATTCAAAGTTAAGTTGCTCACATTTTCAATTTGACTTGAGTTGAGTTACGCATATTTTCAATTCAACATAACTCAACTCAATTGAAAATTGAGTCAACTCAACTTGACTCGTCAAGAACTCAAGCTTGATGTCAAGAAAGTTAAATATAGAAATTTTTCCGACTTTTGCATTATCTTTTTGCATTATCTTTTTGATAGAAAGTCATGAAGAGAAAACATGAAGATCATTTGATAGAAAGTCATGAAGAAGAACATCAAGAGAAACATGAAAAGAAACATGAAGATTGTTTGATAGAAAATCATGACGAGAAAACATGAAAATCGTTTGATAGAAAGTTATGAAGAAGAACATGAAGAGAAACATGAAAAGAAACATGAAGATCATTTGATAGAAAATCATGACGGAAAAACATGAAGGTCGTTTGATAGAAAGTTATGACGAGAAACATAAAGAGAAATATAAAGAGAAACATGAAGAGAAACATGAAGAAAGACATGAAGAAAAACATGACGAGAAACATGATAAGAAAACATGAAGATCGTTTGACTTTGATAGAGAGTCATGACGGGAAAACATGATAGAAAGTCATGAAGAGAAATTATGTAAACTGTTCAATCAAGCTATTTACATCTATTTAATATCTTGTTGAGTTAAATCGAGTTTTCAAGTTGAGTTATTGAGTCAAGCTTTTCAACTCGACTTGAGTTCTTAAGTTCAACTTCTCAATTCAACTCAACACTTTTTCAAAAAAATTCAAATTTAACTTAACACTTTTTGAGTTGAATACTTGACTCAAACTCAAGTACTCGACTTAACACGATCAGTCTAGATATATCATGCAGTAAATATTCATAAATAACTTAAGCGTGTGATTTACATAGAATTAAAAGATCATAAAAGCATTTGTCAGTTCAAAGAGCATCATCTGATATTCAAACTGATTGTAGCATGTATAAAAAGTCGTTTTTCATTCATCATTCTTGCAAATTTGAATGCAATGATAAATGTTGCAAATATCAATTTTGATAAAATGTTTTGCATAAGCAAAGCAATTCAGCGTCTCAGACAATAAAGATAATGAGTAATTGTTCTTTACTGTTATTTCATTGAGATCATGATAGTTCATGCATAAATGAAGATTTTCGTTCAACTTTTTTACAAATAATACAGATACTTTTGCAAAACTACTTGATGAACAAATTCATTTCTTCTTTAGTGTGCTATTTAAATAGTCTCATATTGCAGCAAGCTCATCTCATGTCATTTTATAAATAAATTCAATGCAAAACATTTTGCTTTTCATCAGATCAATGAAATGTTTCATCTGATTATATGTATTCAAACTATCAGAAAGAATCTTAAAAAATACTTTTTTAAGATCTTGAATAACAAAGAATATCTTTGATTCTTTTGCTTGAAGTGCATTGCATCTTGCAGTCTGATGATCTGCGTTCTGCAATAAGTCATTTATAAATAGCAACTGATAGAACAGAGTTACATAAGTTTCTTTTCTTCTTTTAGCTGCAAGCATTATCAGCTTGACAAATTTCAATATTTTGCACAAACTAATTCATATTTGCTTTGCATATTAAATGCTGTTTTCTTAATACAATCAATGATGCTTACGTCAGTAAATATTCAAGTCAATCTCATTTAATCATGAATAATCAAGAATTATATCATATTCTTGCATGTTCACAGCATAAAATTCAATGTTTCAGCTTTTGTGAACTTTCTTATGATCAATCAACTCAATATTGATTTGATGTATATCATAGCAGAGAATTCAACAATCATTGATCATCTGAATCTGTTTCAGAGTTGCATGATTCTTTAATAACTTATGCTCTTTTATTCATGATTGCAATATAAAGTTTCACTCGATCTTAAAGTCAATAAAACAGTGAGTTTCATGCATTCTTTCAGAGACATTTGTCAGTATTGATATCATTAATGCATGTGACAATCATCTTTTTGTAATTATATTTAATGATTTGATGATGAACATCAGACTTTTTCTTTTCTCATTTCTTCATCATGATTACAAGTTTCTTATCTGAATGCATAGTTGAAACACATTAAATTATCAATCTTATGTTTCAGCTTCTTACATGATCAGCATGTAAAATTAAATAAAGTAACATTTTATTTGAATTCATTGAACTTGAATGTTGCATCATTTTTAAACTGCGTGCTTGAAGTAAAGAACTTTGAATTCTCTGTTGCAACAATAAACTTCATTTTCTCATGTAAGAATCAAGAACTCTTTTGAGACATTGCATTCTCACTTTACTGTGAATGTAACTTCAATAATGCATTAATGTCTTGCAAATGCAAGTCAATGTTTATAAAATGCTTTAACAAATTAACATAATTGATAAAGATGTATGAAATGTGAAGAGATTCATTCATGATGATTTTGTTAATCTTCATTTGTAAGTACATCATGCAAGTCTTGTTAAATATATAATAGTTCAAATTTGCATACAGTTTGATGAAATACTGTTTAAAATTCATGATGCTTTGATCAACTTACTGCTTTGCAGCTTTGAATCAATATTCTGTTTGAAAGTTGCAAATTTCAGAATTGTTAAGTTTAGCATGCAAGTATTCAGTGCAGTACTTTCAGTTGAATTTCTCATCATGATTATGCATGCTCATCACATGATTTCATCACTGATTGCAAGACTTCTTTGACAAGTATGATGTAAATCATTGCAGCTTCTTTTGTTTCATGATGAAATCAGATGATATCATGACTATGAAGTTTTTGCAATCTTGCAGTCAGAACATTAAGAAGTCATAGTTCATGATGCTTTGCTCTTTAAATTCGCAAGATCAATTAACATGCTTGCGTGCATTGCTTTAATAGTGATTATTACTATGTTGATATTGATAATCAGAAATTGATCAAATCTTTCACTTGAGTTTCAATATGCAAAGTTGCAAGATAAACAGTACATTCTGCATCTTCAGATTCTTTAACTGCTTGCGTACTTCACTTGTTGATCATCAAGAAATATGATTTATTTATTCATTAAATTCTTGTGATTTGAACTTCTCATTTATGTGTTTAAATGCATGATTCTGTTATGAATGTATCAGAATTGATTAGAACTAGTCAATGATATAGTTGAAATCTGATCTAGATCTGACTCAGATTTGACTCAGATATGACTCAGCATCTTTTTTCTTCTCTAGCATTTTCTAATCAGCTTTTATTGTCTTCTAGACAAACACACTTCTTTGTGTTACGAGTAATCAACAGATTTCTATGATAAACATATTTCTTTGTGTCACAAACATTTTTCAAATCAACATCTGTTACGAGCGTATCAAGACTGAATAAAACTAGTCAGCGTCTTTAGCTCAGATCTGACTCAGCCTCTATTTTCTTTCACCAACATCTCTTTGTTCAACATCATCTTTCTTTCTACATCACATTCTACTCGTGTCACAAACACATTCTCTTCAAGCTTAACGCAGTCTCTGAATATTACTTAAATAGAAGCTTTTGTACTCATCTTTTTCTGTATTCTTAATATTCAGTTATAGCTATCTCTAAAGATCAAGCACTATTCAACTCTGACTTTCGCTGATTGACTCATTTAAACACGATTCTGACAACATCTTTCTTATGTTTCAACACATCTTCTTTGAGACTAACGTTGATCTGAGTAACTATTATATAAAGTGTGTTCTTCTTGTCTTTTATATCTTCTTTCTTCTGTATTCTTAAAGTCTTAGTTATAGCTATCTTTATTAAATTAAACATTTCACTTACGACATGATTAAATTGAATATCTAGACATGATCTCAACATTACTTTAAAAATTCATTAATCACATGATACTGATTTCATTACTCATTCAAGTTCACTTGACTGACAACAAAACAAGTATAAAGAAATTTGTGTATTTGATGATTAATAACATTGAAAGACAGAACAACATTAAGAAATCAATAGAATCAATGAGAATATACAATCATGTAATTGCTAGAGAATTTATCGCTCAGTCAGTAGCATCAGTTCAAATCGATTAATAGAATCAATGATAAAGAATCTTTATTGATTGCTTGAGAATCACAAAAAATTCTCTCAATCAGCAACATTCTTCTTTGAAGACTAAACACTTTAACAAACAATCTCACTACATACTATCAAG
>JAABUK010002479.1_pt1 | contig 32966 bp, 31 predicted proteins | sample 5559141 | NCBI WGS metagenome assembly JAABUK01 (sample SAMN10711869, study PRJNA513367) | rock metagenome | isolation source: Antarctica rocks | place: Antarctica: Victoria Land, Pudding Butte nord | collected 2016-01-03 | reverse complement strand
GAGCTGGAGGTTTTGGAGAGGGAGGAGAGGGCTGTTGGGGGGAGGTTGGAGGTGCTGAGGGGGAGGGCGTGTGGGTTTGAGATGGGGGGGAGGGGGTTGGGGAGGGGGGTGGGGAGGGTTTTGGGGGGTGGGATTGAGGGGGCGGGATTGAGGGTGGGGATGGAGATGGGGATGGGGATGTGGTGGATGATGTGGTGGATGATGTGGTGGATGAGTGGTACGGGATTTGAGGGTTGAGGCTTTTGGGTGGGGGAAGTAGAGGCGAGGGCTGAGAAGCTGGCATGACGCTCGTTTTATCGAGATGATTGAGCCGCATGTCAACGGTCGGTAGACAGAGCAGCTTAGATTTTTCATGGTAGGTTTCCCCCTTCTGCTTCTGTATGCTGCGGTTGCTTTTTCAGATAGGTGATTATATTTCGATATCCTCAATCATAGTAGCGTCTCTAATCTATATTCCATTAGCCTTGATCTCCTTTATCCTAAATCCTTTCCGGCAAGATAGAAGGCTGTACTCGACAAAGGCATCTTGATCTTGTCCATACCTTCGACGCAAGTATCTCATTGTGGTGTCGCGACTGCTAATAGAAGACCAATTAGAAGGTATATACACCACATGCAAACATACAAATACCAATTCCATACTCGTCAACAATCCCCCAGACGCCCCCAAGCAAACCCCAACCCTCCCTCCAAAAATCCTCAAACTCCCTTGCATCCCCAGCGCTCACAACCCTAATGAAGCTTATGCAGGCGATAAAGCGTAACAGGCACCGCAATCCCGCCCGCTACAATAAAGAACAGCGCAAGCAACCCCAGCGAGTGTCTAGATAGGCAGCGCCGGACTTCACGAAGTTTGCTTTTTGGAGGGCTGTTTTCATCCTTTGTGTTGGTTGGTATAGCGGCTTTTAGGCCTAGTTCGACATCTTCGAAGGTGGTTGGGGGATGGTTGTGGAATGGGTGTGCGATGTTGGTTGTGAATGGTTTTGCTGGCATTGCGTCGGTTTTGGGGGCTGGATTGAGGATTCTGGCCGCGATGGAATTTTGAATCGGGGGATTGCAGGGAGATGGATGGGATTTTGGCGGACCGATAGAAGAGAGGGATGCAGTTGCGGAATGTGGAGGGATGCTCATCTGGAGATGAAAGCTGGTGGATAAAGACCACGATGACAAAGAAGTTCAGTGGCTAGAGGTAGAATCTCACAAGACAGTTTTGCGCCAGCGCGGAAGCCAACAAAGACAATTCCGATGAAGGTCGCTTTATTGTCTTGCGCCGGAATATGCTATACAACGAAAGGAGATAAACTTTGAGCGTGAGCTTATCTTGCTTGAGGTCATGCAATAACGGTATGGGATTGAGCGTGCACAATCACTCTGGTTCATAACTCACCTGATTGAAAAATTATCTCTCATCCACTTCCTTCTTATGCCCACCCAAGTAAGTCTTCGCCACGCTTACTAGCCCTAGCGTTGACCCCATTTCCAGATAGCAAACGGAACTACAATCAGGAGCAACAAGATGATGCTCACACCTAGGGCTGCCCACAATCTTCGACTCTTGATCGACGTTTTCGTGTTCGAGATGCAGTTGCGGCGTTTGCCAGGAACCTTGTCTTTCTTGCTTTCCTGCGCTTCGATGTCAGAGAAGATTGATGGAGGCCGAGTACCTGCATATGTCAAAGAAGGTACTGTAAGCTGAGGATCGGGACGAGCTGGAGGCTCTGGTTCGCGTGCTACGTTCTCAGTTTCGTTGGCTGGATGCTGCTGACAGGGGTAGGATACGGGAGTCTCGGAGTTCGACATACCTGCAAAGTATTGTTGGGAATGGATTTAAGCCTGGATCTCTCGTGAAAGCGAAGGTGCTGAAGCCCAGGTTATCAGCAGTAAAGGAGTTGAGGAGATTGTAGAAAGGAGAGGGAGCCATTTCAGAGCTTTACGTGATATGATGTTTGAGGCTCTAGGTGTTGTCGAACCCGGGTGCAGACTGGACAATGATGTTCTATTCCAGTCGAGCTTACGCAATGACATGCTTTTCACAATGTCATTGTCAGCTAGCGCAGTCTGAGACATCGATGTGTGCGACAAAGACAGAAAACCTCGGATGCGGCAGCGTGTGAGAAGGCGACAAATGAGGTTTCATACCCATTCATGTGTCATCCACCGTGGAATAGAACCCCACAGTGGTTCCAACCACTGTGCGAGCGACTCCGCCCCAAACCATCTTAATGTCCACACAAGGCTGCCTCGACCCCTCTTCCTCCGCAGCAAAGTCTATGAATAAGCGCTCTCGATAGAGATCAAGATATTGTTCCTGTATCTCGGAGGCGCGAATGAGTGATCGTTGAAGTTCGTTATTCCACTTGGCCTGATAATTTAATGCCAGCTCCGCGTGCTTGTGATTGTAGCACTCCCGACACCATCGAGCTCCGGAAAAGCTACACTCGGGTCTAAGACTCAAGTTTTGACCCGCTTTAGCTGCGGTTTTGTAAGGTCTATCCTTTGTACAATAGCTACAAATTGAAGTGTGATGAGTGTGACCGCAAACGACATCGATATAGGAGTCGTGATGGCCTAAATAAGAATGTCATACCGACGAATGGATTTGGGGACAGATCGGAAGACAGGCTGCAAGAATGACGAACTCATCGCTCTATGCCACGAGTCGTAACCGGAGATACAACATGTGCTGTGGCAAAATGAACAAAAGATACGTACACATCGTAGTCTATGACGATATGTCAATGGTGTTTGTCTCGAAAATTGAAGAAGCCTGTGAAAGTTCGTACTATGCTGCTTGGGAATAGAAGCTAGATGTTATTTTATGAAAAACGAGGACAGAGAACAAGAGTTTGGACAAACAAGGCGAAACTTGAATAAAGCCATAAGCATTACTGTAGAGCAACAGTGTTCAACGGATGGGAATGATCTCGAGAAAGGAGCCCATCCTCTTCTAGGATCTTGTGTCATTGAACAAAGCCATGGAACATTCTTAGCGTGCTGGGGATGCTGACCAGAAGGTATGGCTCCAGATATACGGAACAGTCCAGGTTCGTGTAATCACCCGCGCGCATACATAAAGAAAACAAAGGCTGGAGAGAAGGGTATACTCTCCAAGTCGTCTTCTAAATCTGGGGAAGACGATCCTGATATGTGCCTTGTGCTCTGGACACGCAATTGGGATGTCGACTTCAGGCCGTGGAGTGTGGAGATACACCTATTTCACGGCTTGGATGGTTTAGGGGCGATAAGTATCGTTGTTCGAGTAATTACCATTGCAGCTATCACGGAGTACTGGATCCCCATCTAATGAACCTTGTACTTTGAAATCCTGACGCTAAGGTAGCCGCGGGATCTATTCTTAGATAGCCGCTTAACCGCTCTACAATGGGGACCTTATGCTTCGTCGGTTCGTCTGAATATCCTCTGCAATAGAGAACAGTCCTAAACTATAGATAGATGGCAGCGAAGCAATCACTTCTCCGGGGAATCTTGATGAACCATGATTTTGCACCCATGCCGTGATACCAAATTGACGGTAAATCAATCACATTGGTGGCCTCGCTCATACTGTGGTTTGCCGACTGGCTTGCTAAGCCAGTCCTCTACTTCAATAGGCATGCCGTGACGCCCTTTGATTTCGCCGACCGAAATCCCCATTGAGGTCATAGTTGCAAGCCTGGTTCCTTACAGTTGATCACTATTCCTATTCGGCTTTCTGTTCCATCCTGTCTTGTTCTCCGTGAAGAAGTGTTGCCCCACTTCCCGAATTGTGCACCAAAGCAGGACCTGGCTCTTGTATAATAGTACTTGTCAAGTTCAAGGATGGCTCTAAGCGATATTTTTTGGGAACATTTCGTGCTCAAGTTGTATGTTGTGATTGATTGACCGCTATATGGAAATCCACACTCGAACACCCAAACCGCACGTAATGACACCATTCCCTTCACCGATCCCTCTCAACCATTACTAACTGGTGACAGATACAGAGTAGAAGGATTGCAACCCGTGAAGGGTGCCGCCGTCGAATAGAAATAAACATGGAACCCTGTCGCCGTATTACGATCTGCACTCGCTATAGTCGCTATACACCAGCTATATGGACTCGCCGTTGCTGTGTTATTTAAGAAGAGCTGCGTTCGCCCCGTCCCATCCGTTAGGGGGGTACCATAGAACGTCTTATTCCCATACTGCGATCTGGTATCCCAATATAGTTTATTATTTGTGGAGCCGGTGTTAGCGGTGGCGGAAATGCCATACCAGGAGTTGTTGGTCACGGAATAGAGCTGACCGATGGAGGTCAAAGCGAAGACTTCGCGCTGGGCTGGGATGTAGTAATTGTCAGTCATGTGGGTACCGGGGTCAGAAACACCCCATGCACCGCCAGGATTAACCTCGGGGGAGATGGAGATGTAATTTGGAGGAGCCGTTGGGGCTCCGGAGGCGAAAGTGATCGTGGTCGTGCTAGTTATTGTCGTTGTGGTGGTCGCCGTGCTGACAGGGTTGGTGTAGATGCCTGACGTAACTGACACCGTCTGAGTGGTGTTTTGGGAGACTGTGACCACAGCAGTTGACTGTACGGTCAAAGTATTTGTGGAATTGTGTATAGAGGTTGAGGTTTGGGTAAGGGTTGAGGGTGTTGCTTCTTCACTGCATGCTGAAGTGATGACCGCTCCTGGGAAGGTTGTAAGCGCCGATGGTGTTGTCAAACTGGATGAAACTGCCGTAGAGGAAACTGCTTGACGTGCCCACAGATCGCGCTTTTTCTTTTGCCTTATAGTTGAGGCGACATATTTGTATGAGGTAATTGTGGTGGTCGTTACCGGCTGCGTCGTAGTCGAGGGAACGGTAGTATACGAAGTCTGGGTCGCTGTCGTTGTGGTGGTTGAAGTAGCGAGAATGGTAGCAGTGTTCGATATGTTGTTTGATTGCACCACTGTGCTCGTGGTTGTTGTGGCAGGCGTAGTATAACCGAGTAAAGTAGAACAAAATGAGTACAAAGTTTGTGAAACGATGATTGACGTTGCCGACGCGACCAGAGCCGACGTATTGATGCTGGAGAGTGTGGAGCTTGAGAATGCACTTGTTGTTAGTCCGCTCGAGGTAAGATTCGTGGTGGATGTCGTGAAGAAGGGGCTGCTCGTGGTATTTGGACTCGAGCTTGTTGTTAGTCCGCTCGAGGTAAGATTCGTGGTAGATGTCGTGAAGAAGGGGCTGCTCGTGGTATTTGGACTCGAGCTTGTTGTTAGTCCGCTCGAGGTAAGATTCGTGGTAGATGTCGTGAAGAAGGGGCTGCTCGTGGTATTTGGACTCGAGCTTGTTGTTAGTCCGCTCGAGGTAAGATTCGTGGTGGATGTCGTGAGGAAGGGGCTGCTCGTGGTATTTGGACTGGAGCTTGTTATTGGTCCGCTAGAAGCTAGAGTCGTAGAGAGAATCGCTGTAGAGGAGTTTGTGGAGGAGCTTATAGAGGAGGGACTCGTGATGTTCAGACTTGAGCTAGAGGGTAGAGTCGTAGAGAGAATCGCTGTTGAGGTGGAGGAGAGACTCGTAGAGGAGGGACTCGTGGCGTTAAGACTAGAGCTTATCCCTAGTCCGCTCGCGGATAGAGTCGTAGAGAGTATCGCTGTAGAGGAGCTTATAGAGCTTGTAGAGGAAGGACTCGTGGAGGAGGGACTCGTGGAGGAGGGACTCGTGGAGGCAGGAGTTATGACGCTTGGAGTCATGGAGCTTGGTGCTATGGAGCTTGGAATTGTAGGGCTAAAGCTTGTGCTTGTCATTAGTCCGCTGGATATAGTATTCGTAAAGGGAGCCGTCGGCGAGTAGCTTATGGAGGTGTTCGCAGAGGGGAGGCTAATGGCCGAAGAGCTTATAGAGCTAAGACTCGTAGAGCTGGAGCTTGCGCTTGTTATCGGTCCGCTAGACGTTAGAGCTGTAGAGGGAACAGTGGAGCTAAGGCTAGTGCTTGGGAGGCTAGTAATTGTGCTTGTCACTAGTCCGCTAGACGTTGGAGTCGTAGAGGGAGCCGCTAAGGAGTAGGTTGTAGAAGAGGAGCTTGAGGAGTTGGCAGAGAGGGAGCTAATGGAGGTAGAGCTCATGGAGCTAGGACCCGTGAGACTAGAGCTTGAGCTTGTCATCGGTCCGCTAGAGATTGGAATCGTGGAGGGTATAGTGGAGCTGGAGTTGGTACTTATAGGGCTAGAAATCATACTTGTCCCTAGTCCGCTGGAGGTTGGTGTCGTAGAGGGAACAATGGAGCTGGAGTTGGTACTTATAGGGCTAGAAATCATACTTGTCACTAGTCCGCTGGAGGTAGGAGTCGTAGAGGGAACAGTGGAGCTGGAGCTGGAGCTGGAGTTGGTACTCATAGGGCTAGAAAGCATGCTTGTCCCTAGTCCGCTGGAGGTTGGAGTCGTAGAGGGAATGGTGGAGCTTGGGCTGGAGAGCATGCTTGTCACCAGTCCGCTAGAGGTTGGTGTTGTAGAGGCAACAGTGCTACTGGAAATGGTACTAGAGCTGGCACTGGAGCTGGTACTCATAAGGCTAGAAACCATGCTCGTCCCTGGTCCGCTAGAGGTTGGTGTCGTAGAGGGAACAGTGGAGCTGGAGCTGGAGTTAGTACTCATAGGGCTAGAAAGCATGCTCGTCCCTGGTCCGCTAGAGGTTGGTGTCGTAGAGGCCACAGTATAGCTGGAGCTGGAATTCGAGCTGGTACTGGAGCTGGCACTGGAGCTGGCACCGAAGCTGGTACTCGAGCCAGTACTGATAAGGCTAGACGGCATGATCGTCACTGGTCCGCTAGAGATTGGTGTCGTGGAGGCCACAGTGTAGCTAGAGCTGGAATTCGAGCTGGTACTGGAGCTGGTACTTATGAGGCTAGAAGGCATGCTCGTTACTAGTCCGCTGGACGTTGGAGTGGTAGAGGGAGACGCAGGGCTAGAGCTAGTAAATAACATAGGTCCGCTAGAAGTTGCTGTGGTGGAAGAGGGGCTAATGATCGAAGTAGAGCTGCTTGGGCTTAGAACACTCGAGCCAGCCGTAGAGAAGCTCGAGTTGGTCGCAGCGTTCGTAACAGAATTATAGCTCGAGCTCACGTTGGTACTCGGCGTATTAGAGCTTGGAGCTAGCAGTGTTGGAGAGCCAAGATCTGTCGATGAGCCTTGAGATGATAAGGAGGAGAGAGAATTGTCCGATGTCGATATGGGCAGCTTCACACTGGGGGAAGTTTGGGCATCGGATATCGAGGTTCGTGCGCCCGGAAGACTTGATGTGGAATTAGGCTTGGAAGAAGAGCTTTGGTCAAGGAAAGCTGGCGTTTGACTGGTGTTTGAGCCGGATGTTTGATCCGTATATGATGATTGGGCTGCCGAAGTTGTTCGTCCTGCAGTGTTGAAGTATGCGTTGGTTGGAGTCCCGCTTGAGGGCAAACTCAGAGCATTAGAGGTTGAAGCTGTTGAAGTCATGGGGGTCGTAGTGACAGGCAAGCTATTTGAAGCAACTGAATCGGCTGCATAGACCTGCAAGGCACTCGATCCACCACAGTACTCAGTAGCGTTACCTGTGCAAACAATGTTGGAACCACCAGACTGATCTTCTGATGCAATTGGTTGACGGTTGAAGGTATTAGCGCAAAAGCAAGTATCACCTACATACATGGTCAATCAAGGCTCGATGCAAGGATATAACAGATCACATACCGTTTTCCACCCCAAGGTAAGAGTAGCTCGAGCAGTAGGATACACAAAACTCGACCGACATTGCAGCATTAGAGATCGACTTGGCAGTCAGTAGCCGGGAGTTCACATTGTCATCGTACAATCCTTCATTATGGTAGCCCTGAGTGCTCTGCACCACGCTTGGCAAAGGTGTGGTGGGAGCTACTGGGGTCGAGGTGCCTGACTGTGACTGGGTGGATGTGGGGGTACCATACGAGGAATTCGATTGGCTCGCCGGGCCACTCGATGTCAACGGAGCTCCAGAACCGCTCGAAGACGTTGCAGCTAGATTATTCGATGAGCTTCCGGCCAGGTTGCTTGATTGGCTTGACGTTCCCAACCCGTCGGACATAGCAGTGCCAGTATTACCCATTGATCGAGCGTCTGAACCGCTTGTTGATCCTGTATTCGAAGTGTTTGACATTTCAGTAGTTGTGCCACTGGAAAGCCCCGTCACTGAAAAGCTTGACGTATTGACTCCAAGAGCTCCATTGCTTGGAATTCTGGTAATCGCAGCTGCTGGACTACTTGGGGTTCCAGCATCAGATGTTGTCGATGTGATACTCTGCTGATTGTCTGATAGACTAGCCCCCGGGCTGCTTGAAGGTCCACCTAGATTGCTAAGCGTATCAGAAACTGAGCTTGATGGGCTAGGCACCATTCCACTGCTCAAAACCCCGGGGTCCGCCTTGCTTGAAGACAGGTCTGGCCCACTCGATGTAGCAGCTGCCGCGCTTGGCATAGTCTCGCTGCTTGTAGCGTTGGTGTTGTTCACTGGTGGCGGTGTAGTGACAAGTTTAAAATTGTAGCAACTTCCTGGTGTCTGATCATTCTCCGCCACATAAATGGGCTGCGCTTTGGGATCCCTGCTGCAGGTATAGAACGTGTAGTTTCCATCTGTGGTATTAGAGGACAAGGTGATATTTTCCAATGCAAAGCCTGAAGTAACAGCATCTTGAGGCGGATCTGTATGATCTCGAAGTCAGCCTTCAATCATAGTGGGTTATAGGAGTGCAATGTGACTCGAAGTTAGTGGATGAAACCTCCAAGACATGTCTTCAGGATCACGAGCTAGACCTAATACAGGAGAAATTGAAAGGGAAACACAACCTACCAGGCGCGTATTGCAACGTAGGATCGGTATTGCTATCTTGGCGACGGGAGAGTCCGTGAGACGGAGGCGTCTTGGGGATGAAGTAGATATAGTTGTTGTTTAGATCCGTCATATTCGTTGCATTCGTGATTGTTAGGACCGTGGCCTTCACGACGCCGCCAACGACGAGATGTCCATCACCAGACTCGCCAACGGCGAGTGTGTCAAGGCCTGATATATCATTGGAGATATAGAGTTGAAAAGTTCGGGTCTCGTTGCTTGGGCTAGCACTTGCTGCCGATTGTGAGGAACTAGCGCCCGGGCTTATGCTTGTGGGAGGAGGCGGTGTGCCTGAAGCTGGAATCAGTGTCAACGCCGAACTGATAGAGATTGATGACGCGTCAATATTGCCGCCAGTACTGGAAGTGATGCTCTGACCTGTGCTGGATAAGCTAGCACCTTGACTGGGAACGGAAGGAGTTGCAAGGCTTGAAGCTGGGAAAGGTGATGTTTCTGAGTAAATGCGGGTAGATGACCCAGGGATCTGACCACCAGTGTTGAGGGCGCTGCCCAAGCCTAAATTGGATGAGCTGGTACTCAGAGATGAAGTGGAAGGAGTCAATGCAGTTGCCGGAGCTGGCAAAGGAGAGATCCCCGAATTGATAAAGGTGAATGATCCAGGAGCATTGCCGTTGGTTCCGGGTGCAAGGATGTTGCTCTGGCCTGTACCTGATATGTGAACGCTTTGAGCTGAGGTGGAAGGAGGTGCAGTTCCTGAAGCTAGAAGAGATGATATCGAGTCGATAACGGTGCTAGACCCAGGAGCATTGCTGCTAGTCCTGGGGATAAGACTGCCGCTAGGGCCTGTAGCAGATAAGCTAGAAAACCCAGCTGCGGTGAAAGGAGGTGGTGTTCCCGGAGCGAGGAACGACGATGACCTGGGAGTCTCGTCGCCACTAGGGCCTGTAGCAGATAAGCTAGAAAAGCCAGCTGCAGTGAAAGGAGTTGGTGTTCCCGGAGCGAGGAACGACGAGGACCGGGGAGTCTCGTCGCCACTTCCGGGTGCCAAGGTGCCGCTGTGGCCTGTACCAGATACGCCACCACTCGCAGCGGGATTGTTGGTCCCAAAGGTCACTGTAGGAAAGCCATTGCCAGCCATATTGCCAGGAGTCTTGGTTGTCTTGGTGATCAGAGTTGAGCTGCCGGTCATATTCAAATGGGTACCTCCTGTGAGATTGCCGACTCCAAAGGTGGCCGTAGGAAAGCCATTGACAGGAGTATTTCCTATAGTGTCGTAGGAGATATCGCTGGGAGTATTGTCTGTCGTAGCAGCAACACTCAAATTAGCCGGGATACTTGGGGGACTAGGCAGAACGCTGCCGTCGTCCGATGGGTCAAAGATCGACGGGGCCGCGTGATATGGCCAGACTCACCATTGGTCGTCGTTGGCTGTCCGTCCCCGGGCCTTAGCCCTCCACCTGCAGAAGGGTTCTGCCCCGCTTGCTGCGCTGCGCCGGATGTATATCCAAAGGCTGTCTCATCGGCTGGCTTCTGAGATGCTGATGGTTCTGTCTGAATAGCATTCGTGAAGAAGGAAGTCACTGTTGATGTGACGGTCACAGTGAACGGGTAGTTGAAGACATAGTTGGACCCTTCTACCACGTATTCAATGATGTTCTCATATTCATAACGATGTCTGAAGCCATTATGATCTGTTGTCGTAGCGACCAAGAAGGTCGGCTGCCCAGCGAACCAGGTCTGTACTTGCGAACTCGGTTTGGGAAGTGTATCAACGATGACTGTGACGGTCTTCCTGCGGTGAAAGTTCCACTCCCAGAAGGGCGCGATGTATTTTGTTGTAGTGCTTCCAGTGACGGCTGCTGAGGTTATAGGCTGGTGCGCGTCGGTTATGAGGCAAGAATTGCACGTTTCGCATGGTGAGTACAACAGTGGATAAATCCATGAAGGGGTTTCGAGGGTACAGTCTGTTGTCGTTCTCGTCACTGTTTGGACCGTGAGGTTGGACAAGGCCTCTGCTAATCTTATACATATTATTAACAAGAGTGCGCGGCCTGCCGCCATGGCAGCGCTGTCGAGGGGTGAGCGTCAGAGAAATATTCTGATGCTGCACTCGCTCTTGCGCGCCTAAAAGACGGTAACCATCCGAGGAAAGGACGATAACAATGTGCTGGTCACATTCCCGTGTTTCATGCCACGACAACGTGTATTTGGATTGTGGAATGTAATCAAAATTTCGCTTGAGCCCCAAACCCCAAGCGGACTCCGGTGGTAGACCAAGATTGATGAATGACTTCCAAACCCCATGTCCATATGCATCCCGATGATGGTTTTCATTGCTGCTGAAAGCACAACCCCGGACGCGATACGTTGAAAGCCGACGACCACAAGGCGCAAATGGTACTAGATGTAGGTTGCTTCGACTTCGAAGGAAGAAGCTGCTTAGGCAATGTAGTTTGCTTGACTGCTGACTCATTCCTATAGTTCGAGGAAAGCCTTGCATCTAAGGCGGTTGAGATCTATGACATCCGCTTTCACTCCCTATCCTTCATCGCTTTGATATGGGGTGGTTGGACTCAGTAGTGATAATTGCGGTGTTGATGTGTTGAACTTGAGGTGTGCTAGGATGGCCCTGGAGCTTGGAGTACGATAGCTCGAGGGGATCGTGTTTGGTATACCGTTGTTGCTACTGAAGGGAGCTGAAGTGATGGTGCTGTGCTGGTGGAGAATGCTCTACCAAACGGCACTTGCGGAGATCGCTTTAGGTTGTCAAGAAGCGACGTAGTTGCTGTTCGATTTGGTTAAAAGACTGCTTTGCTTGATCGCTTCTAGCCGTATAGCTCTCCATAAATTACTTGAGTTGTTCCTTTGAGAAAGCTTTCGTGATCTGTGCGTGAAGCTCTTTGCAGAGCTGAGTTTTAATCAGAGCCGCTTCCCCTGCTAATCTGCTCGATCATTGTGCATATATCTGACATTCGAATCAACTCTGATTCCCAGATATGAGCCGATGGTTTGGAATCTGGCTCCAACTTTGAAACATCAGAGGCTGAGCCCATACTACCGAAGACGATATCAGTACGCCCAGTGAGGCCCATGGCAAAGACCGAGTTTCAGCCATATTTGGCCCGGCACATCAAGAAATCAGACATAGAGAGGTAAGCAATAAGAGTGTCTTAAACATAGTGATGACAAGATATGAAGGATACATGGTTCTCAACGCGCTGGGTTGGAGGAACGTCTATATTTTGTATGTCCCGAATAAAAAAGATGGCTTCACGGCGTGCGCCCCGAAAAGGGCTGTGCTCAGAGTCCATGGCAGCCGCGCAGTAACTATATGGTGGGCAGCACGGCCGTGAAAAAGCTGTCATCACAGAAGCTTTGTCGGAAATTGACTATTTCAGCCAGGGCGCTAGCTTCGAGTCGAAAGGACTACTTAGCTTTAGAGTCGTGCTCTTAGCAGCATGTGTACTGTGACCACTCATAGCCCGGGCTGCGAAGAAGATTTTTCGAGATCGCTTCATAAGCGATGAGCCCAATACTCAGTGAGCCCTTGGGAACACGTTTGTGTACCAGCTCCGCAATTAGATCCTGCTAATCCTGCAATCTTGAGAAAGCCAAGTGACGAGAAATGTATTTACCACAAACATCTGGACCTCTAAATCTCGTTCCTGGAACGCCGTCAGCCAATGCATTGAGTCGCAATTCTGCTGGTGGATTATGCAGCTAGCCTTAACAATGCTCGTTAGGTAGAAAGTGATTCCTTACCCCTGTGAGACGTCGATAATTCCAAGCGCTTTGACCCAATGCAGATTTCCCAGATGTATCTTTGGATATTGATAACGTGTCTCACTGGGAGTTCCCCCTGTACCGGGCAACATGATTGTACTCGTGCATCTTTCCGCATGAACCATACTACGCACTCAGGGCGAACGGTTTTTCGTTGGGCGTACTAAATTAGTTCATTTACGAGGCCCTCAGAAAAACACCGGTCCTACCTGTGAGGATTCAGCGAGTCTTCGCTTCATTCTCCAATTGTTTTCAATTGAGTAAGGGCGTGCTTTGGTCACGCTGTGTTGACTTGATATGAGCAGCATTCAATTTCCTAGATAAAGATCGGTCTGTGGGACATCCGGCGTGCATACGCATGATATGATGAGTTCCATGCCTCAATAGGCCTCGCCTGACTTCCTTCTTGAACCGTACATTTGGGGTATCTCGCTTACGTTAAAGTTGATGACAAAAGAATTAATTCACAGCGTGCTCACTGCTTAGGAAGCCCTATACTTCTTGCGACTGCTAACGTATTAGCACATGAACCCCTCGAATCTCGGCAGACTTACGCTTCATTACACCTTTCATTCCAGAAAACCCGCCTGGCCTCGATTTTGAGCTTGCGGGACTGCCTGAGGGATCGGCCAGACCAACCTCGACTTCATCTTCATCCGAAATGCTGCTGCTGCTGCTCTCATTGCTGCTCTCATTACTGCTCGAAGCACTCGGTTCGCCGTTTCCAGGAGAGGAGACTGCGAAGCTCTGCAACGGCGGTAGCGCAGAAGCCTCTTCTTTGGGTATCGTTGTCTCTTGTAGCTGCCTCAGTGTGGTGAATTTGGGATACATGAAATAGGCAGGACGAGTGCCGTTGGGAAGACGCCCATCTCGATTCAAGCCTTGGTTCAACAATTTGAGATGAGGGGCAGTCCCATCACCAGAAGACGGGACTGTCCTGGCAATCTGAGCAGGTACCACGGGCTGACTCGATTCATGCTGCAGCTGTTGCCCGGCTGCTTCGTCGTCCGCGTTTTGGGCTTCATATCTGATCGAAGAATTCGCTTGTTGTGACGATCGATCGCCTTGTTCGCCGCGTCTCGAATGTTTAATTTCGATTCTGGCAACATTTGTGTTAATATCGCTCTTGATCGCTGTGGGCTGGCTAGACTGGGTGCTACTAGGCATTTCTACTTCCACAGCTTCGCCTTCTTCTACGGAGTCAGATGCGAAATCGGATCCTGATTCCGCCTCCGACTCGGACTGCGAGCTGGAAGAAGAGCCAGAGCTTACAGATATCGTCTCAGACATAGCCTGCGCCGGGGATCGCGATACTGACGTTCGGTGGGACGACGGATTGGAAGTAGAACTTGCGCGCGAAGCGAGAGGATGAGGTGGTGACCTGCTGGTTGTAGATCCCATACTTTCAATGGCCGGATCTATCGGCGTTCCTCGTAAATTGAAACGTGCCATCTGTTCCTGCCGAGGCTTGGCACGAGGTTTCTTCCTCGAACTTGGCCCAGCTTTGGCGTGGCCAGTTTCCATGACAGCCTCCGGAGACGATGCAGAGCCCGAGTCGCCTTCGCTCGAAGATGAGACAGTGTCCTTATTTGGAGCGGGCCCAGAAGACGTCGGGGTATCAACGGCGCGACCTTTCAGTTTCTTGTCTTTCGTTACGTTGAGCTTTTGCTGCACCATGCCTTGCTTGGCGACTTTTTCTTTCGAAGCTTCGTTTGTAGACAAAACATTGAAAGGAGCCTTTTGAGAGTCTTTCGAAACGACTGGTGGTGGAAGCGCGAGCTCATTATTGAGCTCAACCAGAGTCTTGATCGGCTTCACAGCCAAGTAGTCTGGAGAAACCCCGAGATTGTGAGCCGGGTTCTCTCCTTGGGCATGAACAAATGATACGGACCGATGTAGTGCACTAGGGGTTTGGTGATGTTTGAGGGCGCTGCGGAGTGGTGTATCCAAATTAGAAGATAATACTGATGCTAATGGACTCGAGGACTTTAGACTGCCGCGAACGGAAGGTGACTTGGTGACAGTGGAGCTCGGTAAGGCTGGCGTCAGCGATTTACGGTAGTGGCCACCACTATTACTAGACTCAGAAGGAGACGGCCGATGGGCAGACAACTCTCTGAGCTTCTGAATATCTTGGCCTGATGACTTAGCTTTAACTTTCTTTGTCACCGTTTCCTCTTCTTCTGGGTCTGTGTCAATGTGTTCGCTGCTGTGGAGGGTCGAGCCGGGGAATTGGAAAAGTGCCTCGGCCCAATTCTGCGGTCCTTTGGCCTCAAGCGCCTTACACTGTTGTTCTGCCCTCTGCTTGGCCTCCTGCTCCGCTCTTCCTGCCCTTTGCTCCTCCGTCTTTGTGGACCTTGGTATCTTTGCTGCTGCTCCCTTCGATGAAGATGAAGTTGAAGTTGAAGTCTTCTGTTTTTGGAGCTTTTCGACTATGAGCTGGTTGGCGCCGTCTTGCCGCAGCCTTGTCTTCTCAGCTTCTTCCGCCAACGCCTTCTCTTTTGAGCGTTGTTGGCGTATCCGGTTCCCATCGTCTGACCTTCGCTTCTCCCTTGCTTCAGCTTCCTGGGCGGCCTTTGCACCTGCCGCTTCCTCATCCTTTCCTTTCGCGTCTGCTAATTGCTCGACTCGTGCTTTCTCTTCCTTTGCCTTCTTGTCTTCTGCTAATCTCGTCTCGTCAGCTTTGCGCTTTTCAGTCTTTTGGTCAGAGACGCGTCTCCTCTCCTTTTCTTCTAGATCCTGCTTGGCCTTCACCTCTTTGCTGGCCCGTCGCTGCTCTGCTCTCTTCTCTCTAGCTCTGTCCTTCTCTTTCTGCTCTTCAGCTTCTTTTTGGAGGCCTTCTCCCCCGTAGGCTTGGGCCTCGCATTGATTGCTTTCGGAAAGGTCACGGTCTCTCAGGTTGGGGGGTATCGAGAATTCGGGCCTTCTCGCTTGGCTGAGCGCTTGCTTGAGCGGATGCTCTACATCTAAATGGCTCCAATTTTTGGGTGGCAGGTCGGGGACCTGTGAGCTAACAGTCGCAACTACAGGTACTTCTTCTGAAAGTAGCTTGCCAATGGCAATGCCTTTCTCGTTCTGCAGCCGCTCTGAATCCGATCGATCGCAGTGGCTTGGCATAGTGGGCAGTTGATCGAAGCCGTGAGGGGATGCGATCTTCCGACGTTCCTCTCTATCGTATGAAGTTGTACCTCCGATGCTATTGCTTGACACATCTGCATTGACATTGTCGTTCGGTACGGAGAGCTCGCTCAACGGATTCCCCACGCTACCTTGTCGAGTTTTGTGAATTTGGGGTATCAAGAAGCGCCCATCTTTCGGATCCTTGCTCAAGCCGCTTTGCGCATGAGGTGAAGGAGATCGATCTGTAGCAGTGAATCCGGGCTTCAGGCGCTTGACGCTATGCATTCGCTGCCTCTCAGGGATATTCTCAACATCGAGTTCCATATCAAAGATGTTGTGCGAGGTCCGCCGCCGGTCATTGCTGATGTGGTGAGCTTCGCTCCATACCGATTTATCAGACGGTTCCTGCAGTCTCGGTGTAGAATGAGCGTTACTGGCGGTATTTTGGGGGTGCTGCTGGATGCCGCTGTCCCTTGTCTCGGACACATCATCCTCTTCAATATTTGTAGGTCGTGGCTGCATACTCGAAGCAGGGTAATATGGCATCTCCATCAACGCAGGCGGCAGTGTCACGGTATGAGTCTCCTTAACAGTGTCTCTTGGCTCTGAAGGTAATACATCATGGACCGATAATTCAATCTCAGGCGACTCGGATTTTGTGCGCTCTCGGTCATGATTGAGGAACCCACCCGATGTTTCGTCAATAGAGATCACTCTCCTGCTAGCTGGTGAGTCTGGGATTGAGGTAATATCGATTGGGTGGCGCGTGATTGATTCTTGAGAGGTCGCAAGGGAAAGAGATGTTGGGGTACCGTACGGGTTCGATGCTATGACACGTGTCAGCGATGCCTACTTCACTAAAGAAGAGACATACATTTTCCAGTGGTAGAATCCTGCGAATCATATACTTGATGAATCGAGCCTTGTGTGCCGCCTGTCTGTAAATCGATGTGGATGCCTTCCTTCCCATACCCCTGTGAAAGCATTGGCTGGTCAGATCTGCTAGCTTCGTTGGTTCTTTGCCGCTTATTTGGAACTTTGAAATAGCTGTTTGGTAGCTGGTCGTCGCACTCCTCTATACTGGCCACTGCATGTACATGGTTGCGGGAACTTTGGACCAATGTTGCGTGGGGACGCTTCCGAGGCCTCGCGGCCGACTCTGGCATCAGGGAACCAAAACGCAAGGTGTTCCTAAGTTCCCTGGGATCTGGCGGAAATCGATAGACCCGCACGATGGAGTTGGACGGTGGTTCATCGGAAGTAAGTGTGTTAACGGGATCCTTCCTGTCATCAAAATAGGCGCCTACGGTCTCTTCCATATCGAGACGTTCGTTGTAGATGGTTTTGAGTTCTTTGATATCCAGTGAACTAATGAGCCATTCAACCAGAAGTCAGCGATAAGACTAAAGTGAGAGAGCGAGAAGCTGTGTTTCGTTTACCCATATCCAATGTATATCCTCCCCCATTGCACAGTGATCTTGTCCGCAAGCTCTTGAATAGTGAGACTGTCCAGACACGGGACACACAACTTAACGATGCCCTGTTGACGCGTTTCCGCGCGCGGTGCAGCTGACTCTGGCCCTTCCCAGGGCATGATCTGGGCTTGGAGGCGTATGCGCGTCATGAGTGTTAGCGCACGTTATGAAGATCTTAGGTGGAAGGGAAAGAATGCAACGTAAGACTGATGTTGTTCACAGTTGCCACGATCACGTATGTGAAATGATGCATCGCAAAGAAACCTCACTTTTCAATTCGCGGCTGTGATTGGTGGGCCCGCCCGGTTAGACTAGTTCTACGTCCGAGCTCCGACGCTAGCACTTCGTCGTGATGTCTGTCGTCAACCTTGGAATCAATGGAACACGATAGGCTTCTATTTCATTTGGAGATTCTGACCAGACATGGCTAAACGATCGTCCGAGAACAGGTCTCCGAGACCCAGATACCGATGGCCGCTCTGTAACCCAGCTCTTCACTGCAGTCGCGGTATCAATTTTGCGTAACCAGGGAGGTGGCTCATGTGTGATCCGAAGCGGTAATGCTTCATTCGCGTCGATGAGCCGCAATGTGGCTCATGGTCTACTTCGTATCCATCATGACGGGGAACGAATCAGAGAGTATAACCTCCATGACCTCATATACCAAGTGATTCAATCCTCTGCCACTCACGCTTGAAAGCTATGCGTGACATAGATCCGAATACTCCGGGAGTCGAAGGATTACTGATATTCGACAGACGCAAAAATCAAAATGATTGACTTGAGACCGAAACCAGGTGAGAGGACGCATTTTGGTAACAAAAGATTCAGGGACAATAGTGTTTGCTAGATATTTGTCAAGACGTCTATAAACAACCGACCAAGCACGCTTCAACAACATCCCGAAAACCCCTTCCGACTAACGAAAACCATGCTACTATCTCATCTAGTTGTTTCCCAAAGTTCCCATCAAGTCATCTCTGTCGTCAGCGTCTAGCCGTGCTTGAAGGTCTGCTTTTCCTCATAGGCGTCGTTGTGGTGCGAGAGAGCATTGACATCCAGGCTCATGCCTCTGCCACTCTTCATAGGCAAACCGGTCTCAGGGTCGATGACAGAGTTGCCCCGTTGAGCAGCCTGAACAAGCTCGGGATTTTGCTCCTTGAGGATTCTGAAGTTCTTCTCAGCCTCCCAGGTCCAGATGCTGTCTGAAGCGAAGACAAGGTTCATCTCCTCAAGCGTGCGTTGATTGGATTCAGGGTATAAACAGTACACCATGGGTAGCGTAATAACATTGGCAATACCGAAAATGTAGTATGTCTTCTGGCCAAGAGCCTTGAAGATGACGGGGAGGATGAGTGTGAGCCAGCCGTTGCCGACTGACCAGCCAACTACACCCCAGGCGTTACCCTTGGCACGAACTTCCAACGGGAAGATTTCAGCAGGGTAGAGCCATGGAACAGTGAGCCAGGTAGCACCGAAGGTGGCAGTGAAAAGGAAGATCATAGCCACAGCTCCTGAGGAGTAGCCTCTGGCCGCAGCCGAGCCGGCTGGATGAGCAAGGCCAAGTGTGGTGAGACCACCAGCGAGGAACATGGAGATACCTTGCACGATGGATCCCCAGTAGAGGGTCCAGCGACGACCAATCCTGTCCAGAGTGAAGACACAAATGAGGGTAGCAAACTAGGACATGATTAGCTCATTCATATTGGAACAAAAGAATCATAGCGGACTGACCATGTACGTGATGGTGTTGAGTCCGGATATCCATTGAACATCAGAGTTGGCGATACCAGCGGTACGGAAAATAGTTGGAGCGAAGATGGTGACACCGGCAATACCGATCCATTCTTGCATAATTTGGAGCCAGATGACAAGCTGTACACGACGACCGGTGTGAAGCTTACCAGAGCCGATACCGAAGAACATGGAGAAGTACGATTGTCTGGTAGCAGTCTTGCGTTCGAGCTCTGCGATGTTGCGAACGTCCTGGAATTCGGCCTCGGCTTTACCGGCGTCTTCACCAGTCTCGCCTCGAAGACGGCCGAGGACGTAACGGGCTTCTTCCTCACGGCCAGCCTTGACGAGCCAACGGGGTGATTCAGGGAAGAACCAACAGATGATGAAGAGGAGCACCAATGGAGCTATCTGGAAACCAATGGGGAATCTCCAGGTGAAGCCAGTGACGCCCCCTTTATAGAAATTGCAGCCGCTAGGTTATCGTTAGTTTATCCATCATTTGCTACCGGGTTCAGATCAAACTCACTATTCGATCCAATAGGCAACCACCACGCCGAAGATGTTCAAAGTGAATTCGATGGCGACGAACTGCCCGCGAGATGTGTGCTCAGCCGTTTCGGTAGCCCAGACAGGGACAATTGCGTTCAACATTCCAGTACCCCATCCGTTGATGAGACGAGCGCAGATCATCCAGGTGTGGTTCTGAGCAGATGTTTGAAGCGCAGCACCAATGACGGCCCACCCAGCTCCCAGTCCGATTGTCTTGATACGGCCATATCGATCACCGAAGGAACCACCGACGAGACAGCCCATGAGGGTACCGAGATAGTAAATTGAGACGATTCCACCTTGAAGGAGCGTGTTGTCGACGACAGGAGCGCCCGAGATAGGATCTGTGTGGCCGAACTTCATGACATTGTGGTAGTAGTCTGGTGCGGTGTTGACACCACCCATCATTCCCTGGTCATAACCGAAGAAAAAGATGGACAAGCCAGCAACACAATTGATGGCTGTGAGCAGGGTTTTCTTCTCCCATCGGTGGACCACGTTGGATCTTGGGATGAGGTCCATTGCAGCGACTATCAAGAGCACTTGATCTCAATGAAAAGGCTTGGTGATAGGCCTCGAAAGAGAGGATGAACGCTGAGACCAGCCTAGCGTTGGATAAGCAGTGACCGGAGGATGCGCCGGAGCAGTAATGTAAAGAGTGAAAGGAAGAAGGGCTTGGACCAGGAAATCCGTGAGGGACGGCAGCGGTTCTTATATGCTGAGATGGACGCATTTGAGCAGTATGGACATCCCACATGGGGTAATGCGGAGATAGCGTCACCTAGGGCAGAGACGAAACACGCCTTCGAGCAGGACAACCTGCCGTATCAACTGATAACGCCAAAATTTGTGGGTGCTCACCGGCGCGCTACCTTGGATCCGCTGGAGTGCGCCAGTCGGTTGCTGCAAGCGAGGCCTATGCCAGCCCCCTGGCTGTCCTGCAGCTCGTGAACGCTTCCACTAAGGTCGCATACCATCCAATGGAGCGACATGCACATGACCAACAGATTCCAAGGTAAGCTCAGGAGATCACTGTGAGGAGCTTGGGTGGTGGAGGTCAAATTTAGCTAACAGTCATGCGCAAGTTGGGGCTGGAAGCGCCTGGGTCTGAGTCGCATTGATACAGCCGCAACAAGATCTAAGGCTGATTGTTTTACCATGTCTTACACTAACCGCCAAACCGAGTTACCATCCCAATACAAGCCTCGATTGCCATCTCACCGCACTATCTATACTGATCAACAAATTCCCGGAATTGCGCTAGACGCGTTCTGTGGCTCGCTACAGTCAAGCTTTTTTCTAAATGTGAATTGGAATCAATATCTGTCCCCCTCGCCAAACGCTCCCACCAGCAAATCGGCATCATTCTAGCCATTTGGATCATCGCACCACTCAGAAACATGACACTCATGAGATTGGGACCGCGAGGACGAATTACAATATTCAAGGTTTACGAGAGTCATTTCCGGCAGCCGTCTACAGGATCAGTCTCACAGCAGACGAGAAGCTTACCAAAGATCACGCCTCAATAGAAGCCTTTTGGGCGGGCAATCGCAGCTCTACTAAGGACAAGGGATGACCCACTAGGCAGGGTAAGAAGCAAACAAGGGATCCAACTCCGAGTGACAACGCGACTATGGAAACGCATGTAGCGCGTGTAGACGGATAACAGAGCGCGCCAGTCGCAGAGCGAAGATCGCTGCAGGTGAGACTCTCTCTCAACCAAGAAGAAGATATTGGATCTGCTGATACCGCATCTGCGCCCCCACTCGCAACTGTAGGATGCCGGGCTCGGGTTTCGACCCGGGAATCCGCAGCGTCGGTAACTTTTGGTATCGTCTCGCAAAGAATGCCGTTTGCGATGTCTCGCACCAGAAGCATCCGTCTAGATTGCGGGTATCTGTTGTTGCTCGAGACTCCTCGAGACGCCTGCAGATTCGTTTTGTGCCAATCATGAAGTCGTATATAATCTACTGTCTGAACAGATCTCAGCCTTGCCCAGTCTTGATGAGTCGCACTCTTCGTTACAGTGGTTCAATAAGACGGCTGTGGTTCGCTTACATCACGCTTCCTGGTATTCATCCCAAACGAGAAGGTTCAGGTGGTAGGGCGGGCGCCTGGGCGACTCCAACATCGTTGTCCGTTCTAGACGCAACAATCAAGCCCCATTTTGTCCATGGAGCGTGTCAGCCTCTCAAGTCCATATGAAGTGGACCTCTGAAACTTGTGCTTCTGCTACGGGCACTTCGATCTCGACCAACCAAGGTCAGTAGTCGCTATGCAGATTCGGTTGTTGGAGATAGAAATTCGTCAATTACTTGGTCCGCCTCCCCCAACCTGACTCCTGCTTTCGTCGCAATGTCTAAGATCCGTCAGGAATCTGGATACCAATTATCAGATCGCGATACCAACCGACTCTTTCGGTGACCAATCCAGATATTGCGATGCGCCTGCATACCCAATGAGAAGTGCAGGCCGGAGAGTTAGGCTTTTGCGACCGGAAGCACTCCACGCGATTCGCAGCTCTTATATGGAGACACCTTACCATAACGCCCGATCCCTCGAAGCCCTGGCGACCGGTACCGTGGTTTGGAACTATATAGCCACAGCAGCGATTTGGACGCCTCTGCCAACTGGATGGACCACTCGCCAAGGTTCGTCCATTCATCAAGCATCGCAACAAGCATTATGGGGATATTAAGCGAGTGCTTAAAGATGGGCTGAGCTTTGCGTCTATGCGTGCAAAAGATATCATCCAACCAGAAAACCATAAATGCCTCATTGGGGTGCTTGTTCAATAGGTCGTTCTAGACACGACCAACTTCATTCATATCACATGCTGACACGACATGCAGCTCAGGAGCTACGGCAAAAGAGCCATATCCCAGATCATGATCTCACAAGGTCTATCCCACAAAATCCGAGCTTTCGATCGCCAGGCCAGATCGTGACAATCCTTTCCATTGAACGTTTCAATTCACACCCCATCTCCCTCATCCACTGATCTCAACTGATATCAATGCGTCTCTACGATATCTAAGCCAACCCTGTACATCCAACAATGCCGCAGCCCGATCCTCGATGGTCGTCCACAACCGAGGCGTCCGTTCTCTTCTCCAACTCCACAGACATGATCGATCCGTCGACATGCTATTCGAGGTTCCTACGCCATCACAATGAGATCAAGGCTCAGAGTTTGATAACGTGGGCTCTGCACCATGCCTTTTACGACATGCCCTCTCAACGCGATCGTCTCCACCAGCACTCGCTGCTTTGGTCTGGAGCTCAGATCATTCAGTCTTTGTACGATATCTGTTGAAGGATAGCTACTCGGGTCATAATGTGACAAGATCGGATAGAACCTAGCCCCGGAGGATGCTAAGAAACGATAAGCGGCCATGTCGATTTGGGAAACGCCTACCATACCCTGGTACCATTGCACACCTTTGCAGGACAACAGAGGATCCATGAGACACAACGGACACCCACAAGGGAGACTTCGTAGGACTCTAAGTCAGAGAGGACTTTGGCCCAGGGTACTCACGAGTATTATCCCAGGAAACCTCGTCAGCTGAGGGGACATTGGCCACCACTTTCCATCTCGGCCCCTCCACGAACGGACCGGCATGATCAATACTCCGTCTATGGCAGCTTCTGTCCCGATGTGATTTGGACCGAGAGTAGCGAATGGTGACTGTCTGTAAGGACAAAAGGGCATCAGAGCAGCAATGCTCCGGCCTCGATCATCGCCGAGATGGAGTGGACTTGCAGTATTTCGTTCCACTTACGGGTATTCACGATGTATGCATGTAATAGTACTCATCTCTTTTGAAGTGACCAGTTCAATGTTGTTATTCGTCTCATGTACATAGATCAATACAAAATGCTTGCATTGAAGGTAGCTCTATATTGCACGTGAAGGGTTCTTAATTCTTATCATACAACGTGATATTCATCAGGTACCTTTTTATTGATACTGCTGTATCCTGTCAAAGACCTCCTCTTCACGTCCGCACCCTCATCACCATCCTCATATATCGTCCGTTCCCCATCTCCAAAGACCTTGTAGAAGAAATTATCATAGCTCATCCACATTGCTTTAAAGATCGCGCCCGTTACAGCCACAAGCCAAGGCGGTGCCTTCCCGTCCTCATCTGCAAATCTCTTATTGAGCGCGAATACGGTCGTAATGAACGGCAACCAAACCATCATGAAGATCCAGCGGCCCAGCTTCTGCCGTTGCGTCGTCACGGTGTAGGGTCGTAGCTGGTGCAGATACGTTTTGTATTCTTCAGGCAGCCCATGCTCATCCGCACCGTCGTGTATGAGTTTCAGATATCGAGCCGAAGGCTGCGCGTAGTTTGGGTCTGGTCTTGAAAACCGTCCGCCTTCCTGTGGTGGTTTTTCGCCGGGAGGGAACACGGGGGAGTAGAGGGTGTGGGCTTTGAAAGGGTCGGAGGTAGGATGGTCGGGTACGGTGGTTGAGTTTTGCGGGAGTTGGTGGCATTGGACGAGGACGTCTTGGTAGGAGGCACCGCCACCTTCGGTGGTTATTATGTGCGCGAAGTCTTCCTTGGTGACTTCGTAGACGACGCCGACGAGGCCTTTCTTCCAGCGATTTTTGTGGTAGTCAGGCGGTGGGTCTGACAGGAGGCTTGTTTTCTCGCAGGGGGAGGTCGGTGGCGATGTGGTTCGATATTTGGTGTTGCTGAAGCAGGGTTCGACGTAGGGGAGGCCCGCCAGGTCGAACGTCATGACGAGCTCTGGGACGACGACGTTTACTCGGGATAATGGGCGAATGCCGCGTTTGCCCTGGAATGTTTCGGCGCAGAGGTTGGAGCCGTAGGCTAGATAGAGGACGGTGTTTGGTGGGTCGGGACCTCCATCGCTTTGTTCGAACACATGTGGGCTCATGAGATCGTAAGGATGCTCTGCAAGTGAGTCCACCCGACGTCGTTTCGAGGGAGAGGGTAGATTTGCTGGATATGTACCGGTATCTCTATTGGGTGCAGAAGCTGCATCGATGTTCTTGTATTGTTTGATAGCAGAGAGGCCACAGTCTCCTGTTTCTGACGCCATGCTAGGCAGTCGTTCTATGACTTTGGCCGTAAGCGTGACTGTAATGACTGTGTAGATGGGAATGTCATCGCCCAGAGCGGTTCGAGTCTACCTAATAATACACTCTGTGAGCAACGTCTATCATCTTAGCGATTTGTGAGCCCAATTGTTCTACTCCGTGCATAGTAGTTGCATCGCAGTCAATGTGACCCTGGTCCAATTCTCCGAACAATTACTGACCTCAAGAGAGTATTTGTTAGTACCTATATATTGCGCTGACAACTGCTGACGGAGAGTCCTCCTCTATGCTAACCTACTTTAGAAGTATTCTATGCCAAGTCGGACTTTGACGATATGCCGAGGCCGACAGCAGCACACCCACGGAGTTAGAGACCTACCACATACTATACAGTACGTTCATTTATCAGTCTCTTCTAAAGAATTCTACTATTGACCGTGGCAGACTGTCGTCCGGTGGCCATGGATAATTTGAAAGTTTCCGCTGGCTCCTTGAGACCCGGATTCATTCGACGACACGTCTATTATAAAGCTTGAGAGATCAGTCTCTGATCGGAATTCTACAGTCTTTGGTAGTGGCAGACTGTTTTCCGGATGGCCATGGACGATTCGAAGGTATTCCGCTGGCTTCTTGATGTCGACCTATTATGGCCCAGCCCACAGGGAGGACCTGAATCCACGAAAGCCACAGCGCATTGCGCCACATCGCATTGGGCCACTGGAAAGGATGCCAGCCATGCCTTGGGTATGCTCGCTCCACAAGAGCGTGCTAAAGTACTCCGGTACTACCAACCGAAGGATGCAAAGCTTTCCCTTGGGTCCTCTTTGCTCAAGCGCCGGGCCATAGTACATACATGTCAAATCGCTTGGCCCGAAGGTGTCGTCAGCGAAGACAGTAATCGGAAGCCATGCTATAAGCCTCCTGACTCCGATGCCAGGACCTTGGAGTTCAATGTCTCACATCATGGCTCGCTTGTAGCTTTGGTTGGATGTCCGGGTGATGTAACAAGACTGGGCGTGGATATTGTGCAAATGAATTGGGAGAGGGATTACGCCAGGGTAATGACGGAGGGGTTTGAAGCCTGGGCTAATGTGTATGAAATGGTGTTTTCAGAACAAGAGATCAACGACATAGCTGGCTTTGTGCCACCAGAGAAGCTCGATTCCCAAGCTGAGATTCGAGCGAAGCTCCGTCACTTTTATGCACATTGGTGTCTCAAAGAAGCATACGTCAAGATGACTGGCGAAGCACTGCTGGCTCCGTGGTTAAAGGACCTGGAATTTCGTAGCGTGCTAGTCCCTCTGCCTGCGGCTCAGATACCGCATAGCGCTCAGAAGACTGGTGATTGGGGTCAAACATGCGATGAAATCGAGATTTGGTTCCATGGAGAGAGGGTGACCGATGTCAAGTTGGAGATCCAAGCATTTCGAGAAGACTATATGATTGCGACAGCGTCTTCAAACGTTGGCGTCCCTCTCGCCGCGTTCGAGGAGCTTTGCATTGAGCGTGACGTATATCCATGATGAGACGGTCATCGAAGCGAAGGTCCGTGGATGTAGTTGACATTCCAGGCTATCATCAGCGCCGCAAAGCTGGTACGACCCTCCACACGGCCATGCGTATCAGCTGATTCAACACTGCAGAAGCATTTCATAAGAGTCCGATGCAATGTAGCTGAGCTTGAGCATTTCCAATCTCAACAGCGAGATCAAGACCAAATACGTGCCTACATTTGATCTCCAACCCATTGGACGTGAGCGTATGTTGTAATTGACAGCCTCAGCTCAGACGGACCCAATTGCCTTGTAGGACGACGGAGACACGCGAATTCCATCTCTCCCCTGGCCACATTATGCGGAGTCAATGCTATTCAGTCCCCAAGGTTCGTACAATATCTATGGGGTCATCATACCGTAGTTGACGGCCAAAACCAGAAGTTGAAGCGAGAGGGAAGGTGATGCCGTCTCAACATCTTGGGTCCGCAGTCTCGTCGCCCCAACAAATAATTCTTTCCCTTACAACATTATCCAATCCACGTCAATAAGCCCGTTGCATAGCGCCAGATTCATCTTGATGTTCATTTCAGCACCGCATTAGTCTACTCCAGCCGTCCGTGCACTTCCTTCTCATTTGGTGGTACATTTCATCAAACGTCAAGATTGGCATTGCATCTTGATACCAGATCTGGTCTCTCTGTTGACGCCTGCTGCAATGGCTAGTAGCTCCATATCGAGTACTTCCATGTCGACCTCCACGCTTGGGTCTTCACCACTGCATCGCCTAGCGAGCTACATCCAGAAGGCTTGCAAAAGCGTTGGAACGATATCGTATGCATCTCACAGACGGTTATCTGGTATCTACTGACGTGAGCACCCGCAGTCTCCCAAAAGGCACCCTCGATACGATCAAAAAGTACCGAGAAGAATGGTCTCAGCACAGTGGAAGAGAGGTTGATGCCATTGTCCGGGCCCTTGAGCCAAACCGCACCAACCTATGTAAACGACTAGATACAATGGCTCTTGTCATCCTCTGCAGCATTCTTGTCCACACTGAACCCTGTCTGGCGCAGCAGCGAGGCCTGTGTCTGCTTGCAGTAAGCTTGTTCCGCGCCCTTTGCTCTGCCCAGTCACTAATCCCGTATAGGAGACGCTCTACGGGGGCGAATCGACGGCCTCCCAAGCAGTAGCGGAGCGACAGGGCAAGAAGATCGCCACTGGACAGCAAGCGCTAATCCCATTGGTTAAAGGCTTCATTAAAAGTGAAAATTCCGTACAGACTCGAAGATGGGTAAGTTGGCTTCCAAGTTGACACTGATAAATCTTCACTTAAACGAATAAAAAGTTTGGAGTCCTGGCACACGAGCTACTCAAAGACTGCGAACAAAACATCGCCCTTCTACAAGTTGACACTCCGACCCTGTAAGCGCACACTGATCTCTCCTGCCGACAGATTAACTTACGTGGTCTATGCAGACAATCACTGAACGGAGTGATTGAGCACGGGGGATGCCAAGTGCTTAAGCTCTTGGCTGGTTCCATAATCCACACGATGTTGTGTGCTGGAGTTATGCCAGGATCTGTGTGGCCGAGCGAGACCGATATGGAACTTTATGCCCAATTTCCGAGAGCTCAGCATTACGACACCCAATGGATCAATGCTTTCGAGGGATTTGTCGAGGGACTGGGTCTCAAGAACGCGCTTGCACAAGAGTAATTCCACCAAGTCTATGATACTTTTGCATCCTTCTAACATCGCCTTAGGAGATCGTGTGTGATATTTGCTTTTGCCTTGTTGGTTGGCCAAAGCCGTTATAGTACAAACGACGATTCTGCGATCCTCGTCACTGTCTCTGAAGATCTCAATATCATCATCCCCAACTCAGCAAAAGGGCCTGCCACATACATAAATGTACCATTAGACCACATTGACTCGGCGATCATCGACAGTCGAGCCAACAGTCAATCACAAACGCCGAGCCATATTTTGGTTATGAAGTTATCCAATGATGATGGTACAACCTGCTATCTCAACGCCTCTAAGAACGCTAGCAACCAGATCGCCCTGGTATTTGCCATGGAGAACGATGCAAAAACCCTTATGAGGCTGATCCAGCTAGAGACAGTTGATGAGAAGAAAGCTAGGCACTACAGTCAGTCTGAAGCGATCGACGTTTCGCAAGTTTTTCCGGACGATAACTCACAAGGCGAGCTTGCTGTCCAATCGCCCAGGAAAAGTCAAGAGCTCAGCATCATGGCCACCCAGGCGGCGTCATTCCCATCTCGGAGCCCACCGGCACGTACGAGTCATTCGACTTTGGGGGTGGTTTCCACCATATCTCGGCGTCCTGTGTCGAAGGGTAGACCGGATCAGGAGTCTACTGATGCCGCACAGTATGTTGAGCGCAGTATTTCGGTTGCAATGGGAGTCGACGTCAGCCAGCCAACGTCTCAGAGCAATACTCAGACTGACGCGAGAAGCTTACGAGGGCCTGTGGAAGGTGACATTGGCAATCAGAGAAAATTGAGGACTTTTGATCGAACGATTGGTACTGGCTTGTCAAGCTCCCTACGACGGAAGAAGGCCAATGACATCAACGAGAATGCACCCGAATCTTGCAACCCGGATGGCAACCTCGCTGAGCAGCAAGCTGCTGAGTTTTCAAGCCGGGATGAACACACCGAAGATTACGATAGCACATACGAGGTCAGCCCTAAGAAGCGAACGGACTGGCCGGGACCGGTCCAATTGAAACCTTTACCGCCACAGTTGCTACGAAGTTCAAATGGGAACGTCGATGACCACCGTCATACGGATCGTGGCCTGAACTCGGAGGCTCAGGAAATACCGGCGATCAGCCCAGGAGCAATTGCCGCATCAAGGCCACAGCAGTCTCGGAAGTCGAAACTGCCAATCATTTTGCCCAATGCCGGAGACAATCCTACAAATAGAGCACCTACGAAATTAAGTAGACGGCTTCGTAACATTGAAGGTGGTCTTGGAAATGATACCGGACCATTAGTAGACCCTGAGTCTCATTCTTCGGTGGAAACAGGTGCTCAGGAGAAGAAGAAATTGCAGAACATACCAAAACGCAAAGCTACGGTCCCTACAAAATCCCAAGGTGGAATTCAGAAGCAGGCCAAGCCGGCCAAAAAGCTCGCTGTAAAGAAGGGCAAAATTAAAGCTCACGCAGATCGTCTTAGTGACAAGGGCGACGAATTCGACTTGGAAGCTTCGCCAGGACCCACTGGGACTGTTGAGGATGCGGCTAAAGCACCAATCAAAACGCATGTACGAAGTCAAGTTCAATCGCCACGTGGTCCGTATAGTAATGCGGAGATCAGCATCGCACGGTCAGGTCCGAAGGCTTTAGATTTGGGCTCCAAGGCTCCACCGAAAGCCAAAGCATCGAAAGCTCGGGCTCAGAAGGACGATGGGCCAGAGGAGAAGTCGATCTGGGAGCTGCCACGCCTCGCCAGCATTGAACCCCACAGAGACACTCAACACAAAGGCGCGAAGCAAGCCAATGTTCAGTCTCTATCAGCTCCAAAAGAGAAGAAAGCTTCACGTCCGCCAGCAAAATCCAAGCCCAAATCCAAGCCCAGATCGGGACCAGCACCGGCGGCTCCGATGCAACCAAGGTTCAGGCGCGCTGCTGCCATAAAGGCTAACAAGAAAATTCAAGGCCTAGAAGATGGCGATGAGATCACAGATGTCGATGACCCAAGAACCGAGGCACCAACAAATAAATCTTCCGTGGCTGCGGAGAAGACCGGCAATGTGTCGGTTGTGACAGCTCGTATCAATGGCGGGTTAGCGGAAGACGAAAGCACAGCACATGCTTCTCCTGTCCCTCAACCTCCTGCGCAGAGACCTAAATTTGCGGGAGTTGCCAAGAACAATATCAAAATCGATGCAACTGATTGTAAGCAAAGAAACCCTGCACTTGAATCTGAAGTGGACAGTAGCAGCCCTGAGAAGATTGATCTGGTCCAGGAGTCTTTAGTGCCTCCAAGTAATCTTACCCACAAGGATACGAGGACAAACGAGCCGTCAGATCATACAGACCCGGTAGTGCCTCCCATCCAAAAAGCGATAGTACAGGGAGACCTTCCCACCCAGGGGTCCAAACGGTGTGCCAATGACGACACAGCTCATGGTCATATTCAGGAACGCGATGCACAATCAAAGCCGCCTTTAGTCCCAAGTAATGTTCGCAAGGTTCAGGTTGAGATTCCCGACACTGAGGAGAGCATTGCATCCGATATAATATCAGGACACTATCTCGATCAGGAAAAGATTGGTATGATTGGCGATATGGAAGATAGCCATTTCCAAGAGGCGATGCCAGAAATCGAGGGCCGATCTTTTCATCCAGATCAAGCTCAAAAGTCGCTTGACATAGCGGCAGGCACACTATACTCCAACAAGCTTTCGAGTGTGGGGAGTTCCCTTCGCCACAAACATGGTGGGAAAATTGGAGTAGACAGCCGCGACAATCAGCATCAAGCAGAGGATCCGTTCAAAACCAAGCTGGGCCCCTTGGTCCCAAAGGCTTCAGTTTCCACTGACCAGCATCTAGCGGTCCAAAGCTTAGACACTACCCAGATGCTCAAAGGTCAGAAGACTCTTCAAGCGAAACCTATTGACGAAATTCAAGACAAGCCAGTCGTACAGTTGAGGGAGACCAAGGGGACTACTAATGCTACCAAAGCTTTGCCAATTAAAGCAGAAGCTCAGCATGTGCGACTCCCTCGGAGTGTTGCTCTGCCCAACAACGATCTGTCCGGACCTGCACCTGGCGAAAAGAGAAGTATGGACGACGATTATAGAGCTCAGGGGAAGGTTGCCAAGGTGAGAACTTATACAAGCACTGACGTCCATGCTAAAGCAAACGGAAGCACGAAGACAGAGACTCCCTTCCCCATTGTCAGCCTAAAACCTGGACTTATCAGTTGGACTGTCTCGGGACCCGGGAACCAAGGCACCATCTCAGCTAAGAAGATCCACGCCATAAAGCCTATCAAGGGGACTCCAATAGTGGAACCAAATGACAAGACAGGGATCGCACCATTCCTTAACGATCCAGCATCTGGGCAGTATGATCAGCATACACAACGTCAAGTTGGAGCCCACATGACACCACGCCATGATCCTAAGCATGTACCTCCAATGAGACCTAAGCTAGATGTGTCGATCATACATGAAAGGGCTCATCGTTTATGCTCTCAAAGTACTAAGGTGGACGAGAACGGTAGCCCGATGCCTTTTATTGACCAGTCTCGTCAAGTTACACAGCATGGAGCCAAACCCGGTGACTTTCAATTTGCTTTCAAGGATGATGAGATCCCGGCTGCTGAAGACGTTCATAATACCTATGCGCCTCAATCGCCAATGATAATGAATAACATGGTGCTTGGAATGAACGACCTTGCCTTTGCGAGCATATCCAGTAATAGGAAGCAAATCCCCAGTTCGCCACATGCAGCTTCGACTCATGCAACAATTCCCCCACATGTTATCCTTCACAGTGGAGAATTGGTGAACGAAAGAACGCTGGAGAGCATCGTGCCGACGCTGCCCCAGGATCCGTTTGTCGGAGGAAACCCACGACCCCCGAGTTCCTTTATGAATCTACTGCACAAGTCCGCCGCTGAGGAGAAGAGGCGTAGGAGTGGTGACCACAACAAGGGGAGGTTGTCTGCCATGGTCAAGCGAAAACCTTCTATTGAGGAGGACGATCCGGATACAACCTTGGTCGAGCCGGAGCCAAAGCGTCAGAAGAAGCACCACTATATAGTGCCCGAGTCCTCGTCTACGTCCGACCCTACTTCGAGAGCCAAGACCCCTGCGGAAGACTGGTCAGATCAGGAGAGTGACTCTACGACAATGCAATGGCAAAAGTCTTTGGAGCCACATCAATCCAATATGCTTGAGATCTTATCTCATATCACGCATGTAAAAACCCTTGAAAGACAAGATCTTTTTGGATTGTGTGCTAATTCGAAATGCAGCGACTGGTGCGACATCTGGTTGGCAAGGAGACTGCCGCAAAAGACATTGTCGATGATTACGAAAAGGGAGGCAACCGTCTCCTTCAGGGTTACGATAAAGGACGTCGACAAGATCTAGAGACTGAAATAGCTAACTTGGAGCTCTCCAGGAGAAGATTAGCTATCATGTACACCCAAATACAAGCCAGTGTGCGCAAAACCTCAAAAGACATGAGCAAGAGATCCACGCACGTCTTTGGAGCTCGTGTAGCACAATGGCACCACCAGCAACAGGATGTCCATGGGGCGATTGAAAGGGCTATAGCAGCGTGCGTCGAAGGGTGAGGGCATATACAAAAGGGGAATGGAGTCTAATCAAACGATGTGTCGCGGACCACATTCGGGCTTGATTTTTGGGGGGTTTGGCTTGGTTTGATGTCGCCACGTCGCGTCTTTCTCCGGAGGCCAGCCTAATGTTTGGAGTATATCTTGAGGTCTGAGGGTCATTGCATATAACAGCGTATCTTTCTCTAGCTTTTTCAGGTGAAAGTGCAATTTTGCAATTGTTATAGACGGCCGCTAGTCAAAATACAAGTGACTTATCGGTCGCGCTCTCACACTTCGTCGAGACATGGAATACATTGTCCTCACCATATGTCTGCTCCAGAATTCGCACAACATCGTCACTGCAACTCTGATGGATGAGCAACGGCAAGATGCTGACCCACCGGCCGTATCGTCCTTACTTTTTTACCCTCGCCATAGCGCCTGTAATGCAACCTCATAACGCATCTTCTAACGCCTGAACGGACACAGAAGACATCACGCGCCCCCTTGCCCCTTCCTCCCTTTCCTATCATTAGCCCTCTGCTTCCTCTCATTCCGCCTAACCTTCTCCACCCTATCCCTCCT
>JAABUK010002478.1_pt1 | contig 32993 bp, 38 predicted proteins | sample 5559141 | NCBI WGS metagenome assembly JAABUK01 (sample SAMN10711869, study PRJNA513367) | rock metagenome | isolation source: Antarctica rocks | place: Antarctica: Victoria Land, Pudding Butte nord | collected 2016-01-03 | reverse complement strand
GGGCAGCTGGCGGCGCATCAACGGATACCAGTTAATCACCCTTGAAAACGCCGAGGCGGCGTGAGATACTAACGATGACGATGCTACGCCGCTAAATGAATGTCCACGATAATCGGCACGACCTCCGCGCGTTTCCCACAGTCGATCGCGGTAGCCGTTCCGGCTATTGCTCCGATCGATGCTGCGCTCGCCGTATTCGGCGCCGGTGCGCTGCTCGATTTCGAAATCCATGAGTCGCCCGGCAACGTGCCCGAGCAACTCGCGAACGATGTCGTCCTGAGCCCCCTTTTCAACGAGCTCGGCGAGTGCCATACTGGGCTTGGCCATCGTGGTGTCCTTTCGCGAAAAGTGGTTTCTGCAAAAACAACCTTCGCCAAGAGCCACGATGGCCGCCCTCTACTCTATCGAATAAGGCAACCAAGCTCGTACACCACGCCCAGGGACACAATCTTGGCAAGGAGCGCGATGTCGAGGCCGATTCTCATGTCAACGCCCTTCTGTTCGAAGCTTGGTTCAAAATCGCGGATTGAGATGCCGGCAGCGCTTCCGCCGCTTCTTCCTACCCGACGCGCAACATGCGATCTAAGAACCCATCCTCGATATGATAAAAGGCCGAGGCGAACGGCTACGAAGTCCAACTTTGATATATGCGATAGCATACTCGTCTGATATTGATATTGAGGCGTCAACTTGAAGTCTTTCGCCTTTCCCGACAGGTCAGTTACGGTTCGATCAAAGGCACCACAATCATAGTAGAATATTCGGTAGAGATCTTCGTCTGGCTCAAGGCACAGTTTCGCCGCTCCGACGATGCGCTCGGCCTGGATGGCTGGGTTGCTGTTCGGGGAAATTTTCTTCTTCAAAAACCCGCCGTCGATTAAAATCGCGGTTTTCTTGAGCATTGACCTTTTGGCTCACAATCGTCGGGAATGGAAAAAGAGAGCCCCCATAAACGGAAACTCTCTTCTCCCGGATCGATGCCGGCCTACCGGCTGTAGCGGATAATGCAGTATTGCGCATTCTTCGAGCCAAGTAAAGTGGTCGAACCCACTTCAGCCGGTCGTCGGCTACCAGACCTTCGCTTTTGGCCGCCCATCGACTTCGAAGCGAGCAAGAATCCAGACTCGCAGGCTCGCTCGCTCGTCAGCAACCATCGTTTCGATCAGCTGCTCGATCGCTTGACGGGTGGGTGATTTCGCAGTCTCATTCGGCATCGAACGTGTGTTCGATTGCGTCAGTGATCGGCTCCTTGCGGACGGCGGATTTGCGGACAAAGCGGAGTAAGTCTGAGGCCCGCTTTTCGCTCTAGCGCCCGCCGAAAATTCGGCACCGGTTTGTCCAAAATTTCGTCAGGCTGGCGAGTCTGCGTAGAATGCCCCGCCGCATGCTCAACAAACTGAGCCGTTCGGCCTCCCAAGCCCATGGTCGATCACTACGGGATTTCGGGAGATCGAATGAGCGATAACCTACTTCTCAGCAGCCGAGCGGCTGCGACGACGCTTGGCGTCTCGACCTATCAGATCGACTGCCTCATCGCCGACAAGGTGATCCCGTCGCTGCGAATCGGCCGGCGGGTCTTCGTCAGCCGCCTCGCACTCGAGAACTACATCACCGCGAGCGCTCTCGGCGATAGCCTCTCGCGTCAGGCGCAGGGGTAGCCCAGTTGAGCGAACGCGATCACGCCCGCCGCGGGATCCGTCTCGTCGGCCCGTGGCGACCGAAGCAAGATCCGCTCTTCCTCGATCTGAGCGTCCCGCCGCTGACGATCGAAGAGGTGATCCTCACGAACGAGGATTCCGAGGCGCGATACGTCGCGCAGGTGCTCGTGCGATCGCCCGGCTTCCGGACGTGGTTCAACATCGTCCGGCTTGAGAGCCCCGGCCGTCCACTCGTGGCCCGGCCTCAAGAGATCCGCCGAGCGAACGACGTCTGGGCGAGCAATTTCTTTTGCAGCCCGGCCGTGTCGGAAACGGTCAGCGCGGCTTTCGTAAGCTGGCGCGCATCGTTGCTCGACGACGCGGCGGTACCGCGATAGTGGCGCGCAAGCGAACGATCGATCCGGATCTGTGGACCAACCGGAAAGCGATGCGGCTCACGCGCGATGCGTTGCTTTTCTACATCGGGACCGTCTCGATGGCAGACGACGAGGGGCGCCTCGGATGGTCCGCGGTCGAGCTTCGCGTGAAGATCATGCCTGGCCGCGACGACGTGAGCGTCCAGAACGTCGAGGGCTGGATGGCCGAGTGCGCTATTGCGGGCCTCGTTGAGCTCTACTCCGTTGGCGACGGCGAGTACGCTTGGCACCCGGATTGGAAGCAGACGCAGTACGTCAGCCGCCCGTCCGCATCGAAGATTCCGCCGCCTCCCGCCACGACCGGCGCCGCTTCAGAACACGTCATTTCCCGCGAGTCGCACGTGGGCCTCATTGAAGGGCACGCGGGGATCAGCGAAGCCCGCGTGCCCTTGGTAACGGTAACGGATACGGTATCGGAGACGGAGACGGTATCGGGTTTCCCCCTAACCCCCCAAGGGGGCCCCGGGAGGGGCGATGAGGCCGAGGAGGTCGGGAACGTCCCGTCGGTGCCCGTCCTCCGGCCCCCAGCCCCTCGCGGCGACGGCGACCCGTACAACGCGGCCGCTTGGTTTCTCGACGCGGGACTCAAGCGCGGACTAATCGACAACGTCCTCGGCGCCGAACCCGAGCGCCAGAAATGGATCAGCGGTCAACTGCGCGCCGCGAAGGAACTCGTCGAGCTTGTCGGCTTGCAAGTCTATCGAGAACGGTCTGAGCGCTTCTTCGTGACGATCGAAAGCGGCGAACTCACGAAGGTCGACACCAACGTTCGCGGGCTCAAGAGCGTTTGGAGCAAGCCTTGTATTCGCGGCGTCACGACCGCAGCGAATAGTCAGCAGTCGGCTTTCGCTGATTCGATCGCCCGGCGCTCTCGGCAAGTTGTTCAAACGATTCCCGAATCGGAGCGCCGGTGAACGGCATCGGCGACGCGGAAGCGGAGCAGATCCGCGCTCACGCCGTCGCGCTCGTGTGGCGAGTGGCCGGCGAGCTCGGGCTCACGTTCGAGGAGTCAATGCAAGAGCTCAGCGCTGCGTTCTCGCGGCGTTTGCGACCGCCGGCGCTCCAACGTGCCTCCCGCGGCGTATCGCGCGCTACGAGTTTCTCTGGAGCGAAGCAGGCGATCCGCACCGCGCTACTTGAGAGCGCGCTTGCGTCGGACGAGCTGACTCGCAAGGTCCTTGCGGCCGGCGTATCGGCTGGCACGTTCAACCGCGCGCGCTTCGCGATGCGCCAGAGCGGCGAGATCGAGAAGTGTGGCGGTGGCGGCTTTGGTCCGCCGCTGACGTGGCGCCTGACGCAGGCCAGCATGACGCCCGCAGGCGCTCGCTCTCCGTAGCGATTCCGCAAACGCTCGCCCCCTATACGCACTCGAGAGGAGACTGACCATGGGACTCAACCCGTCGACCAAAGCCCAGCTCATCCGCGAGATTGCCGAAGCGGATCGCGACATCGCGAGGGCCGATCGGTACCTTGCGAATCATCGAAAGCTCGTCGAAGCTGCCAACGCCGGCGCCGACGATGACGGTGCGCCGAGCAGCTTCCTTTCAAGCTTGAGCGATCTTTGCGACGCGATCGCGAAGGCGAAGAGCGAAGCTGCGAACTACGACGCGAGCGAAGAAGATCAGAGCGCGCTCACGTCCGTGTTCGACATGCTGCCGGAGCTGCAAGAGATCGAACTTCGCCTCGCCGGTGAAGCTAGCGATGTGGACGACGACGGCACGATCGCGGTCACCGAAAGCGCGCAACCGCGGCGTATCAATCTGCGCGAGATCAACTTTAACCGGCACTGGGTTCCGGCGATCGATGCCCGCGGGATGAAGTTCACGAAAGACGAGTCGCCGCGCAAGATCAACCTCAAGGACGTCAGCTTCAAGGGGCGGCCGTGAGCACGCACAGCGAACTGATCTCCGAGCAGATCCGCTCCGTCGAGCTTGAGATCGAAGAAACGAACGCGAGCTACTCCGAGGCTTCGGAGCGCTACCGCGACGTGAAGGCAGAGCATGACGGGCTTCAGCAGAAGGGCAATCGTCTCGGGCATCAGCTCGGCGTTCTTGCGATGCAGCTGCAAGGGCTCAAGGGTCAGTTGAGCGCGGCGCTCGAGGACGAGCGCGAGATTCATTCCTACGTCTTCGAGACGAACCAGACGCTCACGGTCGAGTCGCAGCACCTCGCCGCGACGCGGATCTCACTGAAGGGAATCTCGGTGATGGGTGGTCTCAATCACTCGGGCCCGGGCGGTGAAGTCGGCAGCCTCCTCCGCGTATCCGCGTTTAACGTCGGCGTCGTTACGAGCGACGACGACACGTTCTACGCGATCCGTCGACACGTGAAGCATCGCGGTGATCTCTATATCTTGCATCAAGCTGCGACCATGCTTATCGGGAATCGGCCCGGCGGGTCGTTCACATACACGATGGTCGAGGGCGGCCGATCCTATGCCGAAAGCTCCTGACGTCCTGAGCACGCGCCGGCAGAACGGCCGGCTCTCGACGGTCGAGCGCGAGGAAGCGCTCGACCACCTCGCGCGCATCGTCTTCGCCGAGGGGAAGACGCCGTCGCATCGCGAGCTCGCGGAATCGCTCGGTCTCAGTCGATCGGCGGTTCCGAAATTACTCGAGCGGCTCTTCGCGACAGCGGAGCGCGAGCGCCCGACGATCGGGCGCATGCGCGAAACGCTCGTGCGCCGTCTTGAAGCGCAGTTCGCGCGCACGCTCGACGTGTATAAATCCGCTCGCGCGCAGGGCGACAACCGAACGGCCGTCGAGGCGCTGCGCGCTGGGACCGACGTGCTCACGCGAGCCGGAAAGCTCACAGGAGTCGAAGATGCTCGACCAACCGAAGGTGGCGACGCGAACAAAGTCCGCTTCGTCTTCGAAGCCGAGTGGGGCGCCGGCAACGCGCTCCCGCCCGCCGCGCTCGCAGCTGCGGCTCGAATCGCTGGCGTATCAGCTGCACCCGGGACAACGGCGCTTCCACGATCGATCGGAACGGATTCGGGTCGTGGTAGCGGGCCGCCGGTGGGGGAAGGACGTGAGCGCGCTGGCTGAGCTCGTGCGGCTCGCGACCGCGTGCGCGACCTCGCCTGATCGCGTCGACACGCTCTCGCCGCGCGTTCACTGTTGGATCGTCGCGCCGACGTGGGCGCACACGAATCTCCCGTGGCGGTGGCTTCGCAAGCTGCCGCGCGAGCTCGTCACGCGCATCAACGAGACGACGCGCACGATCGAACTCACGAACGACGTCGTGATCGAGTGCAAGACGGCCGAGCGGCCCGACGATCTCGTCGGCGCTGGTCTCGACGTCGTCGTGCTGCTCGAGGCCGGCCTGATCGCCTCGAGCGCGTGGGACGTCGGCATCCGGCCGATGCTTGCGTCGCCCGGGCGTTGGGGAATGGCGCTCGTGAGCGGCACGCCGCGCGGCCGATCGAATTGGTTCTTTCGCCTGTATCGCGACGGCCAGAGCGAGAACGTGCCTGGCGAACGAGAAGAAGGCTCGCGTCATCGATCGTCTTGCGTTCAACGTCGAGCGCGCGACCGTCACGTGGCCCGAAGAGTTCGGGCCGCTGACAAATGAGCTCGAGCTCTATGAGTACGCGCAGACGCAGACGGGCCGCACGACGTTCTCCGCGCCGTCCGGTCAGCACGACGACTCGGTGATCGCGCTCGCGCTCGCGGTCGCTGGAATGGAAGAGCGGATCGCGCGGGCCGGCCATCGAGCACAGGGGATTCGGGTCGGATGACCGGAGCGCGATCCGTGGTACAACGGGCACATGAATCCGATCGCCCGCTCGATCTCGCTCGCGCGTTCATTTGCAACCGTCGCGACACGCTTTCTGCCCGAGACGCGCCTTGTGTCCGTACGAATAGGACTTCTTCGATTCGCCGGCGCGACGATCGAACGATACGCTAGGGTGGTTGGCTACCAGACGATATTCAACCCAGAGCATCTGTTCATCGAACAAGGCGCCTTCATTAGCGCGGAATGCCTCTTCTTGACGGGTGCCAAGATTCACATTGGATCGAATGCGATGATCGGCCCCCGCACGATCTTTGCGACTGCCAATCACTTCGGAACGAACAATAAAGAGATCGAATTCTTGCAGATTATGGTTGAGCCGTACGCGTGGATCGGGGCCGGTGTGACGATCTGCCCGGGCATTACGATCGGTCACCACGCGGCCGTTGCTGCGGGCTCAGTCGTCATGCGAGACGTAGCGCCGCATACGCGCGTTGCCGGCAATCCAGCGCGACCTTTACCGTCGCCTACGCGGCGAGTGGAAGTCCCGGCCGAAGCATCGACGTGAGCCCGGCGCTCTCGGTCGTGTCCTCGACGACGTACTCCTCCGCGTCGAGTGCACTGCGCGCACGAGATCGGGATCGAGCAGTCGCCGAACTGATCCGGCCCCGTCGCGGTCAGGTCGGACTTCGCGAGCGCGTATCCGCTTGGCTAAGAACCGTACGACGCGCGCGCGTCGCTCTGGAACTATGCTGCGCGGCTTTTCTTATCGTAAGCAGTGTATTCTGCGAGTTCCTCGTCGCGCTCCGCAATCACTTTGCGCAGCACGCCTTCATCTTAGGCGGTGAGATCGCGCGTTGTAATCTGCGAGCTGCTACTGATCGCCGCGGCGCTGCGGCGCAAGATAATGCTTGCTTCGATGTCCTCAAGCGTGGCCGCAATGCGATCGACGCGCATCATGATCTCTCGCCAGTCTGAGCGCGACACGAGGACGTGGTCAGACTGCTCGTCGGGCTGGTCCGCGTCCATCAGCGACGGCTCCCGCCAGATAACCGTCGATCCGTCACGCGCGAAGGTGGGCGCGTCGAATGCGTTTCGAGGCGCTCAACGCGTTTCTCGATATCAGCCAATCTTATATTGAGTGACCGAAGCGTAGAAAGAATGTCGCTCAGATCATCGACAGGATACGAAATCATATCAACCTCCGGAAGCTGGAGAAGAGGTTCCCTCATTGTAACGTTGAAGGGGGGTACTAAGTCAATGGCTCCGAAGAAGAAATATCGTTGCGAAGAGTGCGGCAAGCCGATCGACGCGGTTCGCGCCGCGAACGCGTTGTCGCGAGGCGGCATTCCGCGCTACTGTTCCGAGCTTTGCAGCAATCGTGCGAAGGTCCGTCGATTTCGCGATCGGCGCCGAGAGGATGAGGCATGAAGGGTGAGATCGAGCGCGGCCGGACCGAGGGCGTCTGGTATCTGCGCGTGCCCGTCCAGGGCGCACCGAGCGCTGCTGGCCGTCGCCCGCGGCGTCGCGAGACGTTCCACGGCACGAAGCGCGACGCCGAGCGCCGGCTGCGCGAGCTGCTCGCGGAGTCGGAGCGCGGGACGCTCGGAGCCGGCCGGCTCACCGTCGGCGACTACGCGACCGCTTGGCTCGCCTCCAAGCGCGGCACGATCGAGGATCGGAGCCTCGAGGATCTCGAGCGCCACGTGCGCCTCTACGTCGTCCCGAACCTCGGCACGATCAAGCTGGAAGCGCTACGACCGTCCCACGTGCGCACCGCCGTCGCGGCGTGGCGTCAGGCCCCACGGAACGAGAAGATCCGCGCCTCGAAGGACGCCGCGCGAGCCACCGAGGCTTTGTCCGCTTCGTCCGCACGCCCGCGCAGCGAGAAGAAGGCAGAGACGTCGAGTTCGTCCGCTTTGTCCGCACGTCCGCTGTCCGCAAGCGAAGCGAAGGTGTCGGCGACGACCGTGCGATCAGCGCTCGCGACGCTCCGGGCGATCTGCGCGCGCGCTGTCCTCGACGGGCTTCTGAGTCGCAATCCGGCCGCGAGCGAGCTCGTCGATGCGCCGAAGACGGAGCATCGAGAGATGAAGACGCTCGATCGTGACGGCCTCATGCGCCTGCTACGCGCCGCGGAGGGCACGGATCTCCAGACGCCGATCGCGCTGCTCGTGACGACCGGCCTACGGCGCGGAGAAGCGTTCGGGCTGCGGTGGTCCGACGTCGATCTCGATGCTCGTCGGCTCACGGTCCGCCGGAGCCTCGAGAAGGTCGGCGACGAGCTCCGCTACAAGGCGCCGAAGACGAAGCGCAGCTCGCGAACGATCGTCATGGCGGCTTCGCTCGTCGATCTGCTTCGCGCGCACCGGCTCGCGCAGCGGAAGCAGCAGTTCGAGCTCGGGCTCAGCAACATCGACGACTCGCCGGTGTTCGCGGACGCTTTCGGACGGCCGCTCGATCTCAAGGCGTTCTCGAAGCGCTTCGCACGTCTCACCGAACGCGCCGGCATTCGCATACGACTCCACGACCTGCGCCACACGTATGGCACGCTCGCGCTCGAGAGCGGTGTCAACCTCAAGACGGTGAGCTCGAGCATGGGGCACTCGACGATCGCCGTGACGGCGAACATCTATCTGCACGCCTCTGAGTCGCTCGAGAGCGAAGCGGCGGCACGGATCGACGCCGCGATCGGGACGAGCGTCGCGGAAGCGATCGCGAATGCGGCTATTTCTACGGCGACTGCCCCACTGCTGCCCCACAAAGCAACAACCACGAGCGAAAACGCCCGTGGTTGCAATGCTTCTATGGTTGCGGGGACAGGATTTGAACCTGTGACCTTCGGGTTATGAGCCCGACGAGCTACCGGACTGCTCCACCCCGCGACGCCGAACGATACTGTACGTCCGGAGATCGTCGCTGTCAACTGGAATCGTCGCGTGCGTCGCCAAAGCGCCCGGCGTGCCCGAGTCCTCGATCGCATCGCCCAAAGTGCAACTCCACTGCCACCTCGAGGGAACCGTCGCGGCCACGACGTTTCGCGAGCTCGCCGCTGCCGCCGGGGTGGGCGGGGAGCGCATCGCCGGTCCGCTCGGCGAGACGTATGCCTTCGCGAGTTTCGGCGAGTTCTTGCTCACGTTCGCGGAGGTGTGCAAGACGCTGCGCGCGCCCGAGGACTACCGGCGCATCGCGTGCGAGTACGCGCTCGGCGCGCTGCGCGAGGGCGTGCTCCACGCGGAGCTCTTCATCTCGCCGTCGGTGTGGACGTTCTTCCATCCCGAGCTCGACGTGCGTGCGTGCGTGCGTGCGATCCGCGCCGGCCTCGACGACGCGTTCGTGCCGGCGGGCGCGAGCGCGCTCCTGATCTGCGACCTGACGCGCAACTTCGGCCCCGAGCGGGCGCTCGCGACCGCGCGCGTCGCGCTCGAGCTCGCAGAGGCGGGGCTCGGCGTCGTCGGGATCGGCCTCGGCGGCGACGAGGCGAACTGGCCCGCACCGCTCTTCGCGGAGTCCTTCGCGCTCGCAGCGGCGGGCGGGTTGCGCCGCGTGGCACACGCCGGCGAGGCGGCGGGCGCGCAGAGCGTCGCCGACGCGGTCCTCGTGCTCGGCGCCGAGCGGATCGGCCACGGTGTCCGCGCCGTCGAGGATCCCGCGGTCGTCGCGCTCCTGCGGGAACGAGACGTGGTCCTCGAGGTGTGCCCGACGTCCAACCGACTCACGGGCGCGGTCGCTCCGGGGCCGCACCCGCTCCGGGCGCTCGACGCGGCGGGCGTTCGCTGTGTGCTCGACGCGGACGACCCGGCGCTCTTCTCGACGTCGCTCCTTGCCGAATACGCCCTCGTCGCGAGCTGGCACGGCGAGGCGTTCGTCCGGCGGCTCGCCCGCAACGCCGTCGAGGCAAGTTTTGCGAGTCCGAACCGGAAGGAGACGCTACGTACCGCCTTCACCGGCTTCGAATCGGAACGGTGAGCGTCTCCGTGCGGTTATAGGAGCCATGCCGGGACATTTCGACGAAGCGACGGAGCAGTATCTCGTCACCGTCTATCGACTCGATCGTGAAGGCCCGGGCGTCTCAACGTCCGGGCTCGCGGCCGAACTCGGCGTCGCGCCTGCGAGCGTCTCCGGCATGCTCAAGAAGCTCGCTCTCGACGGCTATCTCGAACACAAGGCACGCGGCGAAGCGAAGCTCACCCAGCGCGGTCTCGAAGTCGCCGTACGCGTCCTGCGGCGTCATCGGCTGGCCGAGTGCCTCCTCACCGACATCCTCGGCATGCCGTGGGACGAGGTGCATCCCGAAGCGTGCCGGCTCGAGCACGCGATCTCGGCGCGCGTCGAGGAGCGGCTCATCGCGCTCTTGGGCGATCCGCAGACCTGCCCGCACGGGCACCCGATTCCGCCCGCCGATCTCAGCGAGCCGGTCCGGCCCGGCCTGCCGCTCGCCGCGATCGAGGCAGGCTGTGGCGCGCGCGTCTTCGGCGTCGCGGAGGTTCCGGAGATCCTGCGCTATCTCGGCGAGATCGGGCTTCGCCCGGGTGCCGATCTCACGCTCGTCGAGAAGGCTCCCCTCGGCGGTCCCGTCACGATCGAGCTCGGCGAGCGGCGCTACGCGATCTCGCTCGAGCTCGCGCGGTTGATCACGGTGCTCCCCAACCCCGGCGTCGCGCTCGCGAGCGCCTAGGCAGCGATCGCGACCGTAGCGGGCCGTCCCGCCCGTCCGAAAACCCCGGTCACGAAGGCGCTCGTCGTCCTCAACCTCGTCGGTTATGTGCTCGAGATCGCGCTCGGGACGCACACGGCCGATACCGCATCGCTCTTCGACCACGGCGCCCTCTACGGGCCCGCCGTCCTGCAGCGCGGCGAGTGGTGGCGCATCGGCACGGGCGCGTTCATGCATGGCGGACTGACGCATCTCGCGCTCAACATGGTCGCGCTCTGGCAGATCGGCCGGGAGCTCGAGGTCACGATTGGGTCGAGCCGGACGCTCGCGATCTACGTCGCGTCGCTGGTCGCGAGCGGGCTCGCCGTCGTGCACTTCGCGCCAAACGACGTCACCGTCGGCGCGAGCGGCGCGATCTTCGGCCTCTTCGGCGCGCTCCTCGCCGTCGGCGTGCGGCTCGGCGCGCGCGGCCGTGAGCTCGTTCGGCGCATCTTGCCGATCATCGCGATCAATCTCGCGTTCACGTTCGCGATCCCGTTCATCTCGAAGGCGGGTCACCTCGGCGGGCTCGTCGCCGGTTTCATCGTGGGGCTCGCGCTCTACGTGGTCGAGGGGGCGCCCGTGAGTCGCGGCCTCACCGTCGACGTCGTCGACGAAGCGGGACTTCCCGCTCGGGCGGAGCTGCTGCCGCCCGAGGGCTCGGGCCGCTGAGCGCGCCCGCCCGGCCGCTTCCGATCGATGAGGTCTTCGGGGCCGCGGGTCCCGTTGCGCGCGCCCTCCCGGGCTTCGAGGCGCGGCCAGGCCAGGTTCAGATGGCACGCGTCGTCGAGCGCGGCTTCCTCGAGAGCATGCATACGATCGTCGAGGCGGGGACCGGCGTCGGCAAGTCGCTCGGCTACCTCGTGCCGGCGTTGCGGAGCGGGAAGAAGATCGTCGTCTCGACCGCGACGATCGCGCTGCAGGAGCAGCTCGTGCGTAAGGATCTCCCGCTCGTGACGCGCGCGCTCGGGATCGACGCGCGGGTTGAGCTCCTCAAGGGCCGCGGGCACTATCTCTGCCGCGCGAAGCTCGACGCGATGCGGACCGATCGCCTCGTCGCGCAGAGCGGCACGATGGAGGCGATGTGGACCTGGAGCGAGCGAACGAAGACGGGCGATCGCGCCGAGTTGCCGTTTGTGCCGCCGGCGTCGGAGTGGGAAGCGCTCGACGCCGATGCCGACGACTGTGTCGGTGAGTTCTGCGAGCACTTCCGCGACTGTCACTTCTTCGCGCGGCGCGACGCGGCGCGATACGCCGACGTGGTCGTCGTCAATCACGCGCTGTTCTTTCTGGACCTCGCGATGGGGGGGACGCTGCTGCCGCCCTACGACTACGCGATCCTCGACGAGGCGCATCAGTGCGAGCGGTGGGCGGCGGCCGCGCTGACCGCGACGCTCTCGCCCGCGAGCGTCAATCGGATGATGCGGCGCGTGCACCGCACGTACCACCTCGACGGCCAGTACGACGCCGCGCTCGACACGGCGATGCGCGGCCTCGTCGGCGCCGTCGCCCGCGTGCCCGGCGAGCGCTATCCGCTCGAGGCCAACGACGCCGCGACGCGCGCGCTCGGTGACGTCCGCGAGGCGCTCTATCGCATCGAGAACTTCGTGCACGCCCGCTGGCTCGACGCCCTTGTTCGCACGACCGACAACGAAGCCGAGGCCGAGCGGCGCCGCGATAACGTCATGCGCGGGATCTCTGCGCACATCGCGACGGTCGATCGCGCCCTCGATCCCAGCGACGAGACGATCGCCTGGGTCGAACGGGGCGACGGCGACGGCCGCTACGAGGTCAATGCCGCGCCGTTCGACGTTGCGGACTATCTTCGCGCGGCGCTTTTCTCGCGCACGCAGAGCGTCGTGCTCGCGAGCGCGACGATCGCGACGAACGGCTCGTTCGGCTTCGTGCGGCGTGCGCTCGGCATCGACGATGCGCAGGAGTACGTTGCGCCGTCGCCCTTCGACTACCGGTCGCAGGCGCGGCTTTACGTCGCGCCGCCGTCATGCAATCCCAAGGCACCGGACTTCGCGCGCCGCGCCGCGCCGCTCGTGGAGGAGATCCTCGACGTCACGCGCGGTCGCGCATTCGTGCTCTTCACGTCGTACGCGCGATTGCACGAGGTCCTCGCGCTCGCACGCGATCACATCCCGTATCCCATCGCCGTGCAGGGCGAGATGCCGCGCGCGGCCCTGCTCGCCTGGTTCCGGAGCACGCCCAATGCCGTGCTCTTTGCCACGGGCACGTTCTGGGAGGGCATCGACGTCGTCGGCGCGGCGCTCTCGTGCGTCATCGTCGACCGGTTGCCGTTCCCGTCGCCCGGCGACCCGATCGTCGCCGCCAAGATGGCCGCGCTCGAGGGTGCGGGCGGCAGCGGCTTCGACGACTACATGATTCCATCGGCGATCGTCCGGCTCAAGCAGGGCTTCGGGCGATTGATACGGTCCCGTAGCGATCGTGGACTGCTCGCGTTGCTCGACGGCCGCGCCGCCGGCATGCGCTACGGCGCGACGATCGTGAACGCGCTACCGCCTGCGACGCGCATCACCGACCTGCGGGACGCCCGCGACTTCTTCGCCTCGTAGCCGCGCCATGAGGTGAAGCTGCCGACGGCGACCGAGCTGTGCTGCAAAGGGAAGCCGGCGACGCCCGATCCGCGCGAGACGTTCGTGTGCGGCCGGGTTGCGATGCGAGTGGCCCTCTATCGTCGTCTCGCGACTCGGATGCTCCCAAACCGAGGCGTGGCATGCATGCGACGTCGAAAGACTCGCAATGGTCGGCGAAACGCATTTTCGGTTGCTGAGCCGCGACCACGTTGCCGACTCCTCGACGGGCTTCACGATGCCGGACGGGTCGGTGCTGTCGCCCGATGCCGCATGGATCAGCGACGCGACGTACGGCGCGCTCGACCGCACGACGACGTTCTGGCACGTCGTGCCCGACCTCGTCGTGGAGATTGCATCGCCATCCGATCGTTGGTCGGCGGTCGTCGCGAAGGTCGACCGCTACGTGCGATTCGGTGCGACGTATGCGATGGCGATCGACCCTCGCACTCGAGCTGTGCACCCGGCCGGCGTGCCGCCCAACGGCTTCACCTTTGACGCGGAAGCCGTGATCGATGCCTGAGGTACGCCGGCCCGAAGGTGTCGGCGGTTCCCAGAGACTACGACCCGCCGTCGCACGAGAATCTGAAGCTGTCGTCGAGTTTGAGGGGTAGGACGAGGGTTCGTGTGCGATCCGCTCGCGCCGCAATGCACAGCGCGTCGCGAGCGGCACCAGGGCTCGTGTACTCACCTGCGTATTCGGCGTTGAACACCGGCTTGCGCATCGCCGTAAACGTTTGGTACGTCGCGCATTCGCCGAGTTCATGGCACTGCTCGTTGACGGCAAAATCGAAGCTCGGTGCGAGCGCATCGATCTGCGCGATGTCGTTTTTGAGTGCGACTGCCAAGTTCCGAGCATGGCCGGCGGTTGCGAGAAACGTGTTGAAGCCGATCTGATCGCTCGCGGAAAACATGAATCCGGAATGGTTGCCCGGCTCGAATCCGTCGACGTTATCGGGCTCGACGCCCGTGCAGCCCTTTTGAACCGCAAGATCGAGCCGTGCCGTCATGATCGCCCGGACGTTCGTCGAGCGAATATCGAGCCAGCGCTCTTGCGGGTAGCCGTTGAGCTCGTTGCCGAGATCGGCCGCCATGAATTTTGAGAAGTCCGGCCGGAAACTCTCCGAGCTGCCTGCTGAGAAATAACAGATGACGACCTTCTGCTGCTGCTTGAGTGCGTCGATCGTCGCGACTGGCGTATCGAAGAGATCGATGTCGTACACGCGGACCGCATACGACGTATGAACGGTCCCGTTCAACTGCCATTGCCATGTGTCGTCGACGCTCGGGGTCCAGGAGCTGCGGCCGCCGTCATTCGGGACTCTCGGCGTATCGACGACGGCGGCCGTTCCGCCTTGGACCGGCGGGGCGAGGGCCCCCGTCGAGGAGCCCGGCGAACCGCACGCCGCCAGGAGCAGACTCCAGCCCAGAACCAAGGCGGGGATCGACGTTCGCCGTTCCGTGATGCTCATCTCACGTTGTATCGGCAGATCGAGCGACGCGTTCACGCGCGCGTGATCGGCCACACGGGCGCACGACGTTAATCAGCGGTTGCGGCTTCCGCGTTCGCGCGCGACTGCAGCTCGGCGACGATCGACGAATCCGCGAGCGTCGTCGTGTCGCCGAGAATGCGGCCCTCGGCGATGTCGCGCAGCAGCCGACGCATGATCTTTCCGCTGCGTGTCTTCGGAAGCTCCTCCGTGAACGTGAGGTATTTCGGCCGCGTGAACTTCCCGAGCTTCGCCGCGACGTGATCGCGCAGCTCCTCGCCGAGCTCCTTCGAACCGGGATCGGCACCGCGGAGCGAGACGAAGCAACAGATGACCTGACCCGTCACGTCGTCGAGCTTCCCGACGACCGCAGCCTCGGCGACCTTCGGGTGCGAGACGAGCGCGCTCTCGACCTCGGTCGTCGAGATGCGATGGCCGCTGATATTCATCACGTCGTCGATGCGGCCCATGAACCAATAGTCGCCGTCCTTGTCGCGACTGCAGCCGTCGCCCGCGAGATACATGCCGGGGAATTTCGACCAATACGTCTGCTTGTAGCGTTCGGGATCGCCGTAGATGCCGCGCAGCATCGAGGGCCACGGCCGCTTGATGACGAGATAGCCGCCCGATCCAAGCGGCACGCTCTTCCCCTGCTCGTCGACGATGTCGGCGTCGATGCCGGGCAGGGGCCGCGAGGCGCTGCCGGGCTTGAGCGTCGAGATCGCGGCGAGCGGCGAGATCATGAGCGAGCCCGTCTCGGTCTGCCACCACGTGTCCATGATTGGGCAGCGCTCGCCGCCGATCACCGTGTAGTACCACATCCACGCCGCGGGATTGATCGGCTCGCCGACGCTCCCGAGCAGCCGCAGCGACGAGAGATCGTGGCGCTCGACGTACTCGGCGCCCCACTTCATGAACGTCCGGATCGCCGTTGGCGCCGTATAGAGGATCGTCGCCTTGTAGCGCTCGACGATGTCCCAGAGCCGGTCTTTATCGGGATAATCGGGCGTGCCTTCGTAGAGGATGCTCGTCGCGCCGTTGCAGAGCGGGCCGTAGACAATGTACGAGTGACCCGTCACCCACCCGACGTCGGCCGCGCACCAGTACACGTCGTCCTCCTGGAGATCGAAGACGAGCTTGTGCGTCTCGGTGACGCCCGTGAGGTAGCCCGCGGTCGTGTGCATGACGCCCTTGGGCTTCGCGGTCGTGCCGCTCGTGTAGAGCAGGAAGAGCAGGTCCTCGGCGTCCATCGCCTCGGGTTCGCACGTCTCGGGCTGACCCGCGATGACGTCGTCCCACCAGAGGTCACGGCCAGCCTTCATCTCGACGGGATCGCCGACGCGCCGCGAGACGATGCAGTGCGCGATCGTCGGCGTCTGCGCCATCGCGACGTCGCAGGTGGCCTTGAGCGGCACTTTCTTGCCGCGGCGCCAGCCCTGATCCGTCGTGATCAGCGCGACGCACGACGCGTCGACGACGCGGTCGACGATCGCGTCGGCGGAGAAGCCGCCGAAGATCACCGAATGCGCGGCGCCGATGCGCGCGCAGGCGAGCATCGCGATCGGCAGCTCGAGCACCATCGGCATGTAGATCGCGACCCGGTCGCCGCGCTTGATGCCGAGCGCCCGCAGGCCGCTCGCGAACCGGCAGACCTCCTTGAGGAGCTGCGCGTAGGTGACGGCCTTTCGGTCGCCGGGCTCGCCCTCGTAGAAGAACGCGACGCGGTCGCCGCGGCCCGCGTCGACGTGCCGGTCCAGCGCGTTGACCGACGCATTGAGCTTCCCGCCGACGAACCACTTCGCGAAGGGCTCCTGCCAGTCGAGCACGGTCTCGTACGGCCTGGACCAGGCGAGACGATCCGCCCACGACGCCCAATACGCAAGATAGTCGGCGTCGGCGGCGTCGTAGATCCCGGGCTTCGCATTCGCCGTTTCGGCGAGTTGAGGCGGCGGCGGGATGCGGCGGTGCTCTTCGAGCAGCGCCTCGATCGTTTGCGTTTTCATCGCGTCCTTCGCAAGTGCCGGGCGGCGAATAGGCGCCGACATCGCCTTGCGGCGAGCGGATAACCCTCCGAAATCCATTTCCGCTGAGCGTAGCCTTGACCCGCCTGAGCGCATTTGCTAGGCTGAGCGCCATGTTGGCACTCCGGAACCGTGACTGCTAGGACGGCCGATTCGTTGACCCTGCGGCCCGACCTCGACAAACGGAAGGCGTTCATCCTCGCGACGATCGTCTATGAGTACGTCGCGACGGCCGAACCCGTCGGCTCCAACACGCTCACGCAGAAGTATAACCTCGGCGTGAGCTCCGCGACGATCCGCAGCGAAATGGCCGAACTCGAGGCGCTCGGCTATCTCGTGCAGCCGCACACCTCGGCGGGCCGGATCCCCTCGGACCTGGGCTATCGGATCTACGTCGACCAGCTGATGCGCCCCGAAGCTCTGCGCGACGAAGAAGAACGGCGCATCTCCGATGAGTTCCGAGCCGCGGGCCGCGAGCTCGATGAGGTAATCGAGCAGACGACGCGCCTGCTCGGCCGGCTCGCGCGGAACGTTGCCTTCGTCGTCTCGCCGGGGCGCTCCACGCAGAGCTTCCGGCACATCCAGTTGATTTGGCTCTCCGACCGGACGGCGCTCGCGGTCGTCGTCACGTCGGCGGGTCAGGCCATTCAAAAGACGATCGAGCACGCGCCCGAGGTGGAGGCCGACGACTTCACGCGGCTCTCGAATCGGTTCAACGCGTCGCTCGGCGGCCGCATGCTCGGTGAGATCGCGCTCGCGGACGTCGAGCGGATCGTGGCGGACGAGCGCCTGCCCCTCGAGCTCGTGCGCCCGATCGCCGCCGCCCTGCGCGACGCGATCGACGATGGCGAGCCGCCGCCCGTCACGAGCAGTGGTGCGCAGCACCTCCTGGACCAGCCGGAGTTTCGCGACCTGCGGAACCTGCGCGGCATTCTCGCCACGCTCGAGGAGCAGCGCTCGCTCTACGATCTCGTGGCCGACGCGATCGGCAGCGACGCACCGAGCATCAAGATCGGCCGCGAGCTCGGCTCCGACGAGATGCAAGAGTGCAGCGTCGTCACGGTGCCGTATCGTCTCGACGGCAGCACGTTCGGGCTGCTCGCGATCCTCGGGCCGCGGCGCATGCCGTACGCGCGGTTGCTCGCGCTCGCCTCGGGAACCGCGTCCTCGCTCAACCGTCATCTCGCCGATACCGAACGGCGATAAGGAAATCGTGGCCGATTATTACGCCGTGCTCGGCATCGAGCGCAGCGCCTCCGAGGTCGAGATCAAACGCGCCTATCGCGGGCTCGCCCGGCAGCACCATCCCGACGTCGCCGCCGATAAGGTTGCCGGCGAAGCGCGCTTCAAGGAGATCACCGAGGCCTACGAGGTACTCTCCGATCCGCAGAAGCGCCAGCACTACGACCGTTTTGGCAGCGCTCCGGGCCCGGGCCCGGGCGGCGGCGGCGCGGGACCGGGTGCCAACTTTGGCGGCGGCGAGGGCTTCGGCGACATCTTCGACATGTTCTTCGGCGCGCGCGGCGGCGGCGGCGGCCGTGGGAGCACCGTCGCCGGGCCGCAGCGTGGTGCCGATCTGCGCTACGACATGCACATCACGCTCGAGGACGCCTACACGGGCCTCGAACGCGAGATCGAGTACGCCCATCTTGCGAGCTGCGACACCTGCCGTGGCTCGGGCGCGGCCCCGGGCACGCTCGTCACGCGCTGCGAACGCTGCGGCGGGACCGGCGCCATGCGCGCGGTTCGGCAGACGCCGCTCGGCCAGTTCGTCACCCAGACCACATGCACGACGTGTGGCGGCGAGGGCACCGTCATCCCGACGCCGTGCAAGGACTGCCACGGTCACGGCCGGCTCGAGAAGCATCGCTCGCTGACCGTGAAGGTCCCGCCTGGCGTCGACGACGGCAGCCGCATCCGCATCTCCGGCAACGGGGAGGGCGGGACGCACGGCGGGCCGCCCGGGGATCTTTACGTCTATCTCGGCATCAAGGCGCACGAGCGTTTTCGCCGCGACGGTGCCGACCTGTATCTCGACGTGCCGATCTCGTTCACGCAGGCGGCGCTCGGGAGCGACTTCGACGTCGATTCGCTTGGTGGCGCGGTGCCGCTCGCCGTTGTCGGCGGCACCCAATCGGGGACGACGTTGCGCGTTCGTGGCGCCGGCATGCCGACGATGCGTGGCTCGGCCAAGGGCGATCTGCTCGCGACCGTTCACGTGATGGTCCCGGCGAAGCTCTCGCGCCGCGAACGCGAGCTGCTCGAAGAGTACGCCGCGATCGGCGGCGACGCCGTCGATTCGCGATCGTTCATGGACCGCGTGAAGGACGCGTTCGCGCCGTAGCTCGGCCGCGGGTCTTCGTCGAGGGTGCCCACGCAGTCGGCGCGCTCGTGGCCATCCCTGCCGGCGACGCGCGCAAGCTCGCCGTCGTGTTGCGGCTCGGCGAGGGCGACGCGCTCACGGTCGTCGATTCCGCGGCGCGGTCGTACGCGGCAACGCTCGCGCGCCGCGCCGACGGTTGGGCCGCGCGGCTCGACGCCGACGAGACGATCCCATTGCCGTGCGAGCTCGAGATCGTGCTCGCGCAAGGCGTGCCGAAGGGCGCAAAGATGGATTTCGTCGTCGAGAAGGCGACGGAGCTCGGCATCGCGCGGATCGTGCCGTTTACGAGCGCGCACTCCGTCGCGGCCGACGCGCGGCCCGGGAAGGTCGAGCGCTGGCGACGCCTGGCGGGAACCGCCGCGCGGCAGTGCGGCCGCGTCGACGTCCCGGGCGTCACCGAGCCGTGTCCGTTCGCCGCGATGCTCGCGCTGATCGGCGGCTGCGACCGCGCCATCGTCGCGTGGGAGGCGACGGAACCCGCCGCGCTGCGCGAGCGTCTACCCGAGCTTCTCGCGGGCGTCCGCTCCGTCGCGATCGTGGTGGGTCCCGAGGGCGGCCTCTCACACGCCGAAGCGGACCTCGCGACGGCAGCCGGCGCGACGCTCATCTCGCTGGGCCGGCGCATTCTGCGAACGGAGACGGCGGGACTCGTCACCATCGCGGCGCTTCGGTACGCTGCGGGCGATTTGTGAGCACGCGCGAGCAAGAGACGGCGCACGGGCGGCGTATAATCGACGGGTATGGGTCGCGTCTAACGGCTTGAAATTCAGTATCGTCGTCCCGACATACAACGAAGCAGGCGGCATCGAGCGGCTCGTGCGTTCGCTGGCCGGCGTTTTCGCGGAGCACCGGCTCGACGGCGAGATCGTCGTCGTGGACGACAATTCTCCGGACGGCACGGGCGTGATCGTCGACCGGCTCACGGCGGAGTTGCCGGTCCGCTGTCTCCACCGGCCCGGGAAGCTCGGCCTCTCGAGCGGTGTGATCGACGGCTGGTGCTTCGCCCGGCCCGAGTCCGAGGCACTCGGCGCGATCGACGCGGATTTCAGTCACGACGTCTCGATCGTACCGGCCATGGTCGCCGCGCTCGCGACCGGCGGTTACGGGCTCGCGGTCGGAAGCCGCTACGTGCGCGGCGGCGGCATCGAAAACTGGCCGTTCAAGCGCAAGCTCACGTCGATCGTCGCATGCGCGATGGCCTGGCCGCTGACGCCGATCCGCGACATCACGAGCGGCTTCATCCTCGTAAAGCGCACGGCGCTCGCAGGCGTTGAGCTCGATCCCATCGGCTTCAAGATCGGCCTCGAGGTCGCCGCGAAGGCGCGCTTCGGCCGCGTGCTCGAGGTGCCGTACGTTTTCCGCGACCGAACGGTCGGCGAGTCCAAGCTCAACGGCAGGGAGATCTCGAACTACCTCCTGCAGCTGCGGCGGATCTACCTGGGCCGGCTCCTCGGCCGGCGAGCGAAGGCCGCGACCGGCGTTCGAGTCGTCACGCCCGTTCCCGAGACCGCCGGCCGGTGATGCCGATTCCGGACTGGCTGCTCCTGCGGCGGGAGAAGAGCGTTCCGGCCGTCGACGAGGCGCTCTGGACGAAGTGTCCGGCCTGCGGCGAGATCCTCAACCGCCAGGACCTCGCGGCGAATCTCTCGGTGTGCTCGAAGTGCGACTACCACTTCAGAATGCACGCCTTCGACCGGATCGCCTCGCTCGTCGACGGCGACTTCGTGGAGATTGGGCTCGAGTTCGAGCCCGCCGACCCGCTCGGCTGGGTCGACAAGCGGCCCTATCCCGAGAAGCTCGCGAAGGACCGCGAGAAGTCACAGCTCTCCGAGGCGATCGTCACCGGCTTCGGGACGGTCGAGAACATCCCGGTTGCCCTCGGCGTCATGGACTTCGGCTTCCGCGGCGGCACGATGGGCAGCGTCGTCGGCGAGCGGATCGCGCACCTGCTCGAGGAGGCGCGGGCGCGCCGGCTGCCGTGCATCATCTTCACCGCGAGCGGTGGCGCGCGGATGGAAGAGGGCATGCTCGCGCTCATGCAGATGGCGAAGACGACGCTCGCCGTCGAACGCTTCATGGCCGAACGAAATCTGTTCATCACCGTATTGACGGATCCAACAACGGGCGGCGTCTCGGCGTCGTTTGCGTTCCAGAGCGACCTCATTGTCGCCGAGCGCCGCGCGTCGATCGGCTTCGCGGGCCGGCGCGTGATCGAGCAGACACTGCGCCAGAAGCTGCCGGACGATTTTCAGACGGCCGAGTTTCTTCTCGCGAAGGGCCACGTCGATCTCGTCGTGCCGCGCTCCGAGCTGCGCGCGACGCTCGTGCGGCTGCTCGGCTACACGCAGGATCGCAAGCGCGCGGGCTCGGTGCTCAAGTCGGTTCCGGAGCTCGCCGCGCCGTGAACATCATCGTGGAACGCGAAAAGGGCCGGCTCGCCGAGCTCGAGGATCGCATCGCGGCGCTCCACGCGCGCAGCGGCGCGGGTTCCGAGGACGTCGCGCTGCTCGAACGCCGCTACACGGAGCTCCTCGGGGATCTCTTCGGGCGCCTGACCCCCTGGGAGCGCGTGCACATGGCGCGCCATCCGAAGCGGCCGGTCGCGAGCGACTATCTCGCCGCCTTCGACGCCTTTGACGAGCTGCACGGCGACCGTCATTTCCGGGACGACCCGGCGCTCGTCGGCGGCTTCGGTCGCCTGCGCGGCCGGCGCGTCATGGTCCTCGCGCAGCAGAAGGGCCGCGACACCAAGGAGAACATCCGGCGGAACTTCGGGATGGTGTCACCCGAGGGCTACCGCAAGGCGATCCGGCTGATGAACCTTGCCGCGCGCTTCGATCTGCCGATCGTGAGCCTCGTCGACACCTCGGGCGCCGATCCCGGGATCGGCTCGGAGGAACGCTCGCAGTCCGAGGCCATCGCGAGCGCGCTGACGACGCTCGCACGCGTCGGTGTGCCCGTCGTTGCGACGATCGTCGGCGAGGGCGGATCGGGCGGTGCGCTCGCGATCGCGCTCGCCGATCGCGTGCTCATGGCGGAGAACGCCGTTTATTCGGTCGCCTCGCCCGAGGGCTGCGCGGCGATCCTGTGGGGCGATGCCGCGCGCGCACCCGAGGCTGCCGAGCGGCTCAAGCTCACGAGCGAGGATCTGCTTCGGCTCGGGATCGTCGATGAAATCGTCCCCGAGCCCCTGGGCGGCGCGCACCGCGCTCCGGCGGCCTTCGTCGAGCGGACGCTCGACGCGATCGACGCGTCGCTGCGCGGACTCGAGCGCGTCGACGGCGCCCGGCTCCTCGAGCGGCGGTACGCGAAGTATCGCGCGATCGGTGTCTGGGCGGATACCACGCGCGCGCACGCCGTCGCGGTTCCGTGACGCGACGGCGCCTGCTGCGGCGAGCGCGGCGGTACGCGCGCATCGGTGGTCCCCTGGTCGTGCTTGCGGCCATCCTCTCGATCGCGACGATCGTCACTGCCCAATTTGCCGGCATCGTCGCGAAGAACGTGGCGCTCGCGGGCGACTTGGCGCGGGCGCGGGCGAATGTGGTCGCGCTCCGGGCGCGTGACGCCGACGAGTCGCGGACCGTCGCGCGGTTGAGCGATCCACGCGGGGCGGTCCCGGAGATCCATCGGGCGCTGCAGCTCGTCGGACCGCACGAGGAGATCATCTTTCTGCGCGGCCGCGTCGTCGCGCCGACGCCGGGCCCGGGCGATTGGCGACCGACGCCGTAGCGGCCGAGCGCGCGGTCACGATCAGCGTGCACGGGCTCGGCGCGACGGTCCGGCTTGCGGACGGCACGCTCGCCGCGGTCGACGCGCTCGACGTCGAGCGGCACCGGCCGGCATATTTCGCGAGCCAGCGCGACCGCACGGAGATCGACGTCGTCGTCGATCGCGGCGGCCGGCGGCCGGCGGCGCGCATGGCGGCCCCAGGCGCGCCGCCCGCAACGCAGATCGTCGAACGGGCCGACGCGTCGCAGCCGGGCGCGAGCTCGCTGACGGACCCCGCCTTCGAGGCGCAGATCGCGGCCTATCTCAAGTCGACGGAAGCGTGGGCGCCGCACGATCGTCCGGAGCCCGCCGAGCGGCACTTCATTCGTAAACGACATCGTGCCGCGTCCATCGAGGCCCGCTCGAACGGCACGTAGAACTCGCGAAGTGTGAAGACGACCGATACCGGCCGGATCGAGCCCGTCAACGTTCCCGGCTGTTTCATCCGCATCCAGGGCACGTACAGCACGCTGCGCACCGCGGAGCAACGCGTTGCGGACTTCATCCTCAAGCACGCCGAAGAACTCATCTACTTAACCGTTACCGAGCTCGCCGAGCGCACGCAGACGAGCGAATCGACGGTCGTTCGACTGTGCCAGAAGATCGGCTACAAAGGCTATCAAGAGTTCAAGATCATGCTGGCGCGCGATCTCGTCGGGCCGGCCGAGACGGTGTACGAGGAGATCGAGCCGAGCGACTCGCTCGAGGCGCTGACCACCAAGGTCTTCCAGGCCAACGCCCAGGCGCTCAAGGATACGATCGAGGTCCTCGGCGCCGACGAGCTCGGGAAGGCGGTGGTCGCGCTCGCGAAGGCGCGTCGGCTCGAGGTTTATGGCATCGGCGGCAGTGCGCCGCTGGCGTTCGACGCTTACCATAAGTTTATGAAGCTCGGCATCCCGTCGATGTGGCTCAACGACTCCGATCTCATGGCGATGTCGTCGTCGCTCCTCGGACCCCCGGACGTCGCGCTCGGGATCTCTCACACGGGCGCCTCGCGTGACGTCTGCGATGCGATGGAAAATGCCCAGAATGCGGGCGCGACCACGATCTGCATCACGCACCGCGCCACGTCGCCGATCACGAAGGTCTCGAACATCAAGCTCTTCACCGCTGCGAAGGAGACTGCGTTCGGGTCCGACGCGACCTCGAGCCGAATTGCGCAGCTCACGATCATCGACGTGCTCTACGCCGGCATCGCAAACCAGGACTACGATCACGCGCTCTCGCTCGTGCAGAAGACGCGCGAGGCATCGGCGGGCAAGCGGTACTGAGCGCGTACCGCGCGGTCGTCTCGATCGGGACGAACACCGTACGGTTGCTCGTCGTCGAGGACACGCCCGCCGGCGTCGTGCAGCGCGAGCACGCGGCGCTCGGGACCCGGCTCGGGGCGGGCCTCGCGGATCGCGGCGCGCTCGATCCGGGCGGCATGCGGCGCACGTTCGCCGCGGTGAGCGAATTCGTCGCTCGGGCAGCCGCCCTGCGTGCGACGCTCTGCGCGATCGCGACGAGCGCAGTCCGTCGCGCCGACGACGGGGTCGCCTTCGCCACGCGAATCGAGGCGATCGCGGGCGTCCCGCTCCGCGTGCTCTCGGGCGACGAGGAGGCCGCGGCGAGCTTCCGCGGCGCGACGCACGGCCGGTCGGCGGAGGGCGGCCGCGTCGCGGTCGTCGACGTTGGCGGCGGCAGCGTCGAGGTCGGCGTCGGCCGCGCGGGCGTCCTCGAGGCGACGCGGTCCATCGAGATCGGCTCCGTACGCGTGATCGAGCGCCATCCCGAGCTTGCGGGCGCGGCACCCGGCGCACGGGCGCGCGCGGCGGCTGCGGCCGCGCGCGCCGAGATCGCCGCCCGGGTCGCGCCCTTTGCGGCGTTCGCGCCGGTCGACTCGGTGCGGGCCGTCGCGGGCACGCCGCTGACGCTCGCAGCGGTTGCCCTCGAATCGCACGTCAGCGACGTTTCGGGCGTCGCGCTCACCCGCACGGCGATCGACGCGGCGATCGAGCGGCTCCTCGATCTTAACCTCGCCGGGCGGCGCGCGCTGCCAGGCATGCTCGCCCAGCGCGCGGACGTCTTGCCGGGCGGCGCGCTCGTGCTCTCGGAGACCCTTGGCGCGCTCGGCGCGCCGGGCGCGGTCGCGGAGAGCGACGATCTGCTCCTCGGCATCCTCGTCACTCCCGGGACCGACCGGCGATGGGTCGGCGCTGCGCGAAGCGAAGGCGACGGGATGGGATGATGGTGGAATTGGCAGACACAGCAGACTTCGTTTGGAGCCGGCCGCAGGGAAACGGCGGCCGGGATGCGCTCAAAGTCGGCGAACTCTTCACGGCTCCGGCCGCATGACGACGCCGAGCCAAGCCGCGGGCGACCGCGGAAGGTGTAGAGACTGGACGGGCGCGGCCTACGTGCGACGGCATAGGGTCAAGGCACAGTCCGGACCACGAACGCGCTGCGGCGCGGCGGCGAAAGCCGAAGTGGCGTGAAAATTTGCCGCTCGCGAGAGCATCCGAGTTCGAGCCTCGGTCGTCCCATAGCAGGCTTACGTTGACCGAACCCCCAAGCCGAGTCGGTTGGCTCCGCGTCCCGAACCCGAAAGTGAACGCTTGAAAACGATCCCTCGCATCGCCGTCGCCACCCTTTCGGGGGCGCTCGCGCTCGGCACCCTCACCGTTGCCGTCGCTCGGCCACACGCGCCGCCATCGCCCGTCCCGAGCGCGAGCCCGAGCGGATCGCCCGCGCCGTTGCCGACGGCGACTCCCGAGCCGGCGAGCGTCGCGATCCCGCGGCTCGAAGCGAAGATCAAGGCGAATCCGAACGATCAGCCGTCGCTGGCGGAACTCGCCGGCTATTACCTCGCGAGCAATCAGCCTCAGCAGGCCGCCGCGCTGACGCAGCGGTTGCTCGCGCTCGGGAATAAGACCGCGCAGGTCTACTTCCTAGACGGCTCGGCGAAGGAGATGCTTGGCAAGGGCAAGGAAGCGACGGCCGACTTCGAGCAGGCCGCCGATCGCGAGCCGACCAACGCGCAGGTCCTGCTGACGCTGACGGACCTGTATCTCCGCGAGAATCGACCGGCGGATGCCGAGCGCATTGCCAAGCGCGCCACGACGTTCAATGCGACCGACCCGCGCGTCTTCGAGAATTACGGTCTCGTCCTCGCGCAGGAGCAGAAATTCGACGACGCGCGCACGCAGTTCGAAGCCGCCGCGAAGCTCGCTCCCAAGGACGCCACGCCGCTCGTGCTCGAGGCTCGCACGTATATCACGCAAAAGGCGCTCGCGCTCGCGGTCACCGATTTCGACCGCGCGCTCGCGATCGATCCGAAGAACCCGGATGCCCTGCTCGGCAAGGCGCGCGTGCTCGCGGCCCAGCACGACGTCAAGGGCGCCATTGCCGCCTACGAGCAGCTCTACGCGATCGTACCGAGCGACGACGCCAAGGTCGCCGTCCTCGTCGAAGAATATCAAGTGTACCGCGACGCGAAGCAAAATGACGACGCGCTCGCCGTGCTCAAGCGCGGCGAGGCCACCTTCCCGAAGATCGCGGCGATGCACATCGCCTACGGTGATTACGACGTGGCGATCGCAAAGGACATCCCGGCGGGCGAAGCCCAGTGGAAGACGGCCCTTGGGCCGAATCGCGACGTGCCCGACGCGCTGACGCGACTCGGCGAGCTGTCCCTGCAGCGCAAGAACATGCCCGAGGCGCTCGGCTACTTCAAGCGCCTCACCGAAGTTCAGCCGAACGACCCGAACACGTGGGCGACGCTCGCGCAGGTCGACGCACAGGCCGGCCGTTTCCAGGACGCCCACGACGCGTTCCGCCACTCGTTCGAGATCGCGCACACCCCGCAGACGCTCGCGGGCGTCGGCACATCGGACCTGCAAATCAAGAACTATAAGGAATGCATCGCCGTCTTCGACGCGATCGATAAGAACGCGACGCCGTTCCTCAAGGCGAACCCGCAGCTCTATTACGTCTACGGCAAGTGCGCCGCGGCGGACGGGAACAAAGCGAAGGCGCGACTCGCTTTCGCGAAACTCAAGCCATTCGTGAAGCCGAACACGCCGCTCGCGAAACAGCTCGACGCGGACATTCGCGCCGTTGCCGCGGCCCCGGCTCGGGCGTCGAAGCCTTCGGCTCCGAAGCCGCACTAGCGAGGTACCGCACGCGATGATCGTCGTCTCCGACGAGGCGTACGCTCGGCATCTCGAGCGCGTCGCGCATCCCGAGGCGCCGGCGCGCCTCGCCGGGATCCTCGACCGCCTCGCAGCGGACGGGCTCTTACACGAGCGCGTCGCGGCGCGAGACGTGACCGATGCCGAGCTCGAGCTCGTCCATCCGCGCAGCTATCTCGAGCGCGTGGCGCGCGACGTTGCGACGGTCGGCACCGGCGCGGGCTATCTCTCGACGGGCGACACGGTCGTCGACGCCTCGTCGCTCTCGGTCGCACGGCGCGCCGCCGGTGGCACGCTCGCCGCGCTCGAGGCGGCGGTCGACGGTCATACGGCGGCCTTCGCGGTCGTCCGGCCGCCGGGCCATCACGCCGAGCCCACGCGCGGCATGGGGTTTTGCATCTTCAACAATGCCGCGATCGCGGCGCGCGCGTATGCGGCGCTCGGCAGGCGCGTGCTCGTGGTAGACTTCGATTACCATCACGGGAACGGCACGCAGGCGATCGCGGGTGACGGCGTCTCGTATCTCTCGACGCACGCCTTCCCGAGCTATCCCGGCACCGGTGGCCCGGGCGAACAGCGCTTTTCGGCCGATGGTGCCATCTGCAACGTGCCGCTCGTGCCGCATGACTACGGGACGGAGGCCTTCGTCGCGACGTGGGCGCGTGTGCTGCCGGCGGTCGCGGCGCGGACGCGGCCCGAGCTCGTGATCGTGAGCGCCGGGTACGACATCGCCGCGCACGATGCGGTCGGTGATCTCGGCGTCGATACCACCGTCGCGGGTGCGGCCCTCGGCGCGCTCGTCCGCGAGGCCGCCGACACCTATGCGGGCGGCCGCGCCCTCTACGTGCTCGAGGGCGGCTACGATCCGGAAGATCTCGGACGCGGCGTCGCGGCGACGATCCGGGGCCACGAGTCGCCGGGCCGCATCGAGGCCGACCGGGCGGCGATCCCGCGGCGGCAGCGCGCACTCGTGGATCGGATCGTCGCTTGGGAATCGTAGCGCTTGTCGCGCGCGTCGCGATCGGAGCGTTGCTCGTCATTGCGGGGACAATCAAGCTCCACGATGGCGCGGGCTCGACGGCGAGCGCCATCGCTGCCTATCGGCTGCTGCCGCCCGTCGTCGTCGCACCGCTCGGGATCGCATTGCCATACGTCGAGGTCGTGCTCGGCGCGTATCTCGTCGCGGGCTTCCAAACCCGTGCGGCCGCCGCGATCGCCGCGCTTCAGTTCGTCGTCTTCGCGGCCGCCGTCGGGTCGCTCGTGGTCCGTCATATTCCGGCGGACTGCGGCTGCTTTGGCTCGGCGCTCCCGACGGCGCCGTCGTGGGGGCACGTGGCGGTCGATCTCGGCTTGGCGTTGCTCGCGTTCGGCGTCGCCCGTGCCGGCAGCGGCCGCTTCTCGGTCGATCGGCTGCTCGGCGACGGCTTCGACGGCGCCGAGCAACCCGCGCGGGTGCTCTAAGGGGTTCGGGGCGATCCAACGGCGGGCGCTCGGGCTCGTGACGAGAATCGAAGACTCATGAATCGTGCCGATCAGCGTTTCCGCTCGCAGGCCGTCGAGGCGGCCCGAGCGCGTGCCAAGAAGCGCCAGCTCATCCTCTACGGGTCTTTCGCCTTCCTCGCAGTCGTCGTCGTCGTGGCGATTGCGCTCGCGAACCGCGTGCCGAAGGCGGCCTCGACCGCCTCCATCAATGCGCCGCTCGCGGTCGGCCAGGTCGCTCCAAACTTCGACGTCTCGACGACGGCGGGGCCCTTCGTGCTCGCGCACGCCGGCGGCAAGCCGACCTTGCTCGAGGTCTTCGCGACCTGGTGCCCGCACTGTCAGCGCGAGACCGTGACGCTCAACGATCTTCAGAAGCGCTACGGCGACCGCGTCAATATCGTCGCGGTGGACGGCAGCCCGTACGGCATGGACGGCAGCTCAACGTCGTCGCAGGCCGACGCGATCGCCTTCCAGCAGCACTTCAACGTCGTCTATCCGCTGGCGTTCGATCCCGATCTCGGCGTGGCCCAGAAGTATCTGCAGGGCGGATTCCCGACCATGGTCCTCATCGGCGCGGACGGAAAAGTGCAGGCGATCGGGAGCGGCGAGATCACGGAAGCGGCGCTCGCCAAGAACCTGGGCGCCTCGCTGGCGGGCAAGGCGCCCAACCCGAAGCTCGGCTAGGGAACGACGCTCTTCGCGATCGCGACGAGTTCTGGCCGTAGCAGGTCGCCGACGAGCGCGAAGTGGCGGCCCGCCTCGGTCCACGTGATCAGCGTCGTCGGGCCGTCCTCGACGTACTGCGCCGAATGATTCTCGAACCGGATCTCGTGTGGCTGGAGCGTTCCAAAATCGGCCGCCGCGCCGCGCGCGTTCTCGAAGAGCGAGAGCGAACGCAAGCCGTCGGAATAGACGAGCTGGAGGGTTCGGATCCCCGCGACCGTCGTGACCTCGCCGCCCACGATCGCGAAGCCCTGTGGCAGACGCTTGGGCTCGACCGGCGTGAAGCCGGCGCCCGCGATCGCGCGGTCGACGTCGGTCGAGGCCGGCTGGAGTGTGAGGCCCGCGACGCGCGTATAGCCGGCCGGGGCCTTCGGGTCGAAGAGCGCGGCCGGGATCGCGCCCGTGAACCGGATCGCCTCGAAGCGCCCCTGTGAGGCGACCGAGCCGTTGCCGTGATACGCCTCGCGCTTGAGGACCAAGTGCGTCTCGCGATCGAGCCACAGCCGGAGCGCCCGTTCGCCCGTGTACTTATTGACGAGGACGATCGATTGCGTCGGCCGGTCGGCGACGATGTCGTCGTTGCCGCTGGAAAGCGGGCGGAAGTTCTGTAGCACGCGCTGGACGTCGCCCGTGGCGAACACGTCGCTCGGCTCGGTCTTGTCGACGACCGTGAGCTTCGAACGATGGGTGTCGAAGGCGAAGGCCGTCGACCCGTTCGAGATGACGTAATCGCCGTACAGCGACTCGGGGGCAACGTACCAGCGTCGCGTGCGATCGGGCGCGAGGTGGTCGATCTTCACGATCGTGGCCGCCGCGCGGTTCGAGCTGAATCGGACCGACTCGAACTGGCCGACGTACGACGTCGAGCGGGGCGAGTCGATGCCCGCGAGCAGCAACGTTTCGAGGCCGGTCCCGGCGCCGACCGGCACCGCCGAACCGACGAGGACGACGCTCGCGAGCAGCCCGGCGGCGCTACTGACTCGCATCGAAGGCGCCGGCCGCCGTGGCCGCGAGCCCGAGGTAGCTGGGCCCCGCGGCGTTCCGGGAATCCGCGGCGACGGTGCCGTCACCATCCGTGGCCTCGACCGTTTGCAGACCCTGCGCGGTGAGCGGCGACTGGCCCGACTGGGCGGCGTGCGCCGCGAAGTAGTACGCGGCGTCGATGTGCGGCGGCGTGCCGGCCGGATGCGCCAGTGGCGACGCGAACCAGCCGCCGATGAGTAGCGCGGCGGCGATGGGGACGGCAAACGCCGGTCGCAGGACCGCGCCGAAGCGCGCGAAGGGGCCGGGCCGCGCGGCCCGGACGCGCGCCCACACGGCCGCGTTGACCAGCGACGGCATCTCGAGCTCGCTTGCAAGCGCTTCGCTGCGCAGGGCGTCGCTGAGCGCGCGCTCGGCATCGGCATCGGCACGGCAGTGGTCGCACGCAGCGAGATGGGCGTGGAACGCCGCATCTGCGGCCGGCGAGAGTTCGCCGTGGAGAAAGTCGATCAGTTGGTCGTTATCGGGGTGGTTCATGCTTGCTGTGCTCGCTCGACGAGTCGGCGGAGAAGGGCTCGAGCCCGGTGCAGGCGCGAACGCACCGTCCCGATCGAGCATCCCATGATCTCCGCGATCTCTTGGTAACTGTATTCCTCGATGTCCGCGAGGAGGACGACTTGGCGTTGCTCGACCGAAAGTCCGGCGAGTGCTCGTGAGACAGGTTCGCCGATCTGCCGCTCAACGTAATCGTCGATCGGGGTGACGGCGAGCGGTCGCTGACCGCCGAATTCCTGATGGACGTTGTCCTCGGGGAGTTCTTCATAGAAACGCCCTTTTCGTCGCCGAAGTTCGTCCCGATGTAAATTGGTAACGATCCGATAGATCCACGAAAGAAAGCTGGTTCCCGGAACGAACGAACGCCATGCGCGATACACGCGAATGAACGCCTCTTGGGAGAGGTCGCGAGCGTCGGATTCGTTGTTCGTGAGTCGGTAGGCGAAGTTGTACGTCGCCTTCCCGTACTGCGTCATGGCCCGCTCGAGAAACGCCGACTGTTCCGGTGTCGGCGGCTCGAGCGGGCTTCGCGGCTCGGCCATTATCGCCGTAGGTACGGCGCCGCGTCCGCCGGCCCCGCTCGGCGGTTCAGCCGGCCGTCATCACGAACGGCGCGACCTCGACGCCTGCCGGGGCTTGGAATTGCAGCCACAGCTTGTACGTCCCGGCGCTCGGCGCCCGCACGTGGAGCGCGAGGTGCGGCGGCACCGTCGCCCCCGGAGCGAGCGCGGGCATCGCGGTCATGTCGCCCATCGTCGCCTGTTCGTCACGGGCCGGCGTGCCTTCCCCGCCCGCCGCGACCGGGTGGACGTGAAGGTAGTCCAGCGTTCGGCTATCGATGAGGATCGCGTGCGCGGCTCCGCCGAGATACGGCCGCAACCCCGCAGCGGGCTTGCCGTCGCGGGTGATCGTCACGGGGATGCCCGTCTCGCGGCCGACCGCCAACCGATCCGATCCGAGCGCCACGACATACGGCCCGACGGCGACTCGCGGTCCAGTTGCGGCCGGCAAGCCAATCCGCACGGGCGTCCCGCCGGTCCCGACGACGAGCGGAAACCGGAAAACCTGCTGCGCGAGCCCCCGGGGCTGGGTGTCGCTGTAGACCTGGTACGCCCCGGGGTGCGGGAAACTCAAGGCGATCGTGAAGCGGCCGTTTGGGTCGAGCGCCGGGTGAAGGTGCCGGAAATACGTCCAGTCGTCGCTGATCACGACGAGGTGGATCTCCTTGGTCATCTCGACCGCGTAGTCGCGGATGATCCGGCCGGCCCGGCGCTGCACGATCGCAACGTCGTCCGAGAGCGGGCCGCGCGGGGTCACGTCGAGCTCCGCCGTGAGCTCGGGTTTCGCGCCCGCGATCGCGGAGGTCCCGGGCACGACGTAGGGCGCGACGAGGACGGCGGGCGGCCGGTGACCGGCTGGATCCGGCGCGCCGGACTGCCGCGGCACGGCGATGCTGCCCGGCGCGGGCGTGAAGGGCGGGACAGGCGTGACCACGGGGGCCGGCGCCGCGCTCGCCGCCGCGACGAGCCCAAGGGCGAGCGCGACGCCGACGAACGCGCGGATGGGAACGAACACGAGAAACTCCTTAGAAGGGGGCGATCAGCCGGAGCCCGGCCTTGAACCCCGCGCCCCACTGCGTGGTGTTGAACCCGTTATTGACCTTGATGAGATACGGATAGTTCGTGAAGTTCGTGAAGTCGGCGACGAAGCCATAGCGCGGGTGGTTCGTATCGCGGAGCGCATCGCGTCCGAACGACGCGTCGAACGTGAGGTGCGGCATCAGCCGGCCCTCGCCGTTCTGGAACGCGACGGGATAGCCCGTGCCGTATTGCGGCTCGAGGGACGCGAAGTACGAGCGATCGGTGCTCAGACGCTTCGTGTAGTCGATCGTCGCTGAGAACGTCTGGTCATGATCCTCGGGCTGCAGCGTAACGTCGAGGTTCGAGGCGACGGTCGTCGGATTGCTGCCGGGCGGGGCGAAGAGGAACGTGCTGCCGGAGATGCCGCCCGCGCGCGAACTCGAGAGCGACGCCGACACGAATGCCGTGTCGCCGTTGCGATAGCGCGAATCGACGCGCACATCGACGCCCTTGGCGGTCCCGATCGTGTTGTTGTAGACGGCTTGGATCGGCGTGTTCGCGAGCTGCGTCGTATCGAGAACGTTGCGTACGTTGCGCTTCCAAAAATGAGGTCGTGCCGATTATCGTGGACATTCATTTAGCGGCGTAGCATCGTCATCGTTAGTATCTCACGCCGCCTCGGCGTTTTCAAGGGTGATTAACTGGTATCCGTTGATGCGCCGCCAGCTGCCCG
>JAABUK010002477.1_pt1 | contig 33000 bp, 35 predicted proteins | sample 5559141 | NCBI WGS metagenome assembly JAABUK01 (sample SAMN10711869, study PRJNA513367) | rock metagenome | isolation source: Antarctica rocks | place: Antarctica: Victoria Land, Pudding Butte nord | collected 2016-01-03 | reverse complement strand
GCGACGAGCCAGGCCAGCGCCATGACGGTGAGCCTGTTCGTGGTGCTGGGGATCACCGCGCTGTGCCTGCTAGCGGTCCCGCTGCTGCCCCGCAAGGCCGCCGAGCTCGAGCACTGAGCGACCACCGACACCAGCCCGTGTGGCCGCGAACGACGCTCTACCCGTGCACATTCCCCGGGTAAAGGCAACCGCAGCACTGAAAAGTACCCCGACCACAAGGTCGGGGTCGACGCCGAGACGGGTCGTTAGTCGGTATCGCACAACGGGACGTCGCCATGCCACATTCGATTTTGCGACATCGCTCGGGCCGGGGTGTGGCAGCCGGCGTGGAGACTCGGTGCGGTCGCGTGGTCTGGTGAATCACGGGCCCGCGGTCCAAAGGTCAGGGGGCCGACTCGGCGGCGCCGCTGCTGGATGCGCCCCCGGCCGCGGTCACGTCCGGGCCTGTGCTCGGTGAGTGGATGCCTCACCGATCGCTTGTGTCATGGCTTCGTGGAACGGGCGGGGCGGGCGTTCGAGCAGGGCGCGGATGGCAGTGGCGTCACCGACCATGTCCTCGTCGCCGCCCTCCCCGACGAACCCGCCGATCGCACCGGGTGGCATCTTCGCGGCACGCTCGATGAGCGGGGCGACGCGGGTGAGCACGCCGCGGGGCAGGTGGATCTTGGCCGGCTGACGTCGGCCCAGATGATCAGCGGCGAGGTCGACCATCTCGTCGATGGTGAGCACGTCGTCGCTGCCGACGTCGAAGTGCTGCCCGAACGAGCGCGGCTCGTCCAGGAGTGCGACGAGCTGGTGGGCGAGGTCGTCCACCGCGACCGTGCGGAACCGCTGGTGCGGGCTGGCCCGCAGGATCGCGGCTCGGCGCCGGGCGCCGCGCTCGACCATCCCGAACCCGTCGCCGCCGTGCCCGACGACCATGCCCGGACGCAGGACCGTCACGTCCAGACCGCTGCCGAACAGCAGGTCCTCGACGTCAGCTCTGCCCCTCAGCCACGAGCTTCGGGCGCCGTGCGCCACCCCGATCGAGGTCACGTACAGCAGCCGGCGTGCCCCGTTCGCGCGGCAGGCGGCCACGATGCTCCCCACGCCGTCGGCCTCGACGTCGACGAAGTCCTGACCCGCCCGCCGTCCGGGCTGTGGCGACAGCGTGTGCACGCACACGATCACCGCACGCACCCCGCGGGCGGCGGCGGACACTGCCTCGGCGTCCAGCATGTCCCCGCGGACCACTTCGACACCGTCGGCCGACAGGTCCGCCGCGCGCGACGGGTCGCGGACCATGCACCGCACCCGGTGCCCACCGGCCACCAGTGCCGCCACCACCCGACGGCCCACGAACCCCGTGCCACCGATCACCAGGACCGCACGCTCGTCGTCCATCTTTGCAACCTGTCCTTGTCGACAATGACACGGTGTGTCGTCGCCGACCGTAAGTGATGACATGTGGTGTCGTCAATCGGTAAGGTGCGCCCGCCCGCCGATCGGCACCCCGATCGCATCCGGTCACTGACGGGACCGCGACATCGAGATAGTGGCCAGTGCTTGCAGCGGGCCTCGGCAGCAAGCGGGTACCACATTCGACCGTTATCTAGAGTCGTCCGCCGCGCTGGAGCTATGAGCTGGGCGTTCTCGTGGAGGTGTCCGTCGTCGACGCGGTGGGCTGGTGGTGGAGGGCGGCTGTGGGTAGGAACTGATCGTTATTGAAGAGAGACGCCGCGCCGTGGGCTTGGGCTCTGCTCGGCTTCGTCTCGCCCTGGGTCGGCTCGTCGTTGGCCGAGGGCATGCGCGAGTTGGCGGCGCAGGCGCTGGTTGTCCTCGGCGAGTTCTCGGTTGCGCGCGTTGGCGGCTTGCAACCGGCGCAGCAATGAGGAGTCGGTGCTCCGCTGTCGTGCGGGCACCGCTGTCTCGGGTGCCCGGCGGCCGAGATCACGCAGGCGTTCGACCTCGGCGCGGATGTCAGACTGGAGGTAGAGCCAGGACCGCGACACGTCCGCTCGCCGGGCAACGGCTTCGAACGTGAGCAGTGTGCCGGCGGCGTCCAGCTCGCGGATCGCCTGGATGGCTTTGCTGCGGGTGAGCTCGTGTCGTCGGCGCGCCGCGGCGATCAGGTGCGCGGTGTTGTCAGCCCTCATCGACGGTCTCCATCTGGTCCGGTTGGTGTTCGGCGGCAAGAGCGGTGATGATCCGGTCGAGGTTCCCCACGACCTGCTGGTTCATTTCGACCAATCGCTGCTGACCGCGGGCCTCGGCTGCGGAGATGATCTGGAGGATCTGCTGACGCTGGGCGTGGTGCTGGGGCAGGAACTCCGGCGTGGTCAGGAACATCGGACAGGTCAGGCAGGCGTTGGCGTGCGGGCAGGTCTTCTGCAGTGGTAACGCGCAGAAGCCGTTAGGTAGCGCCTGGGTGGCTCGGCTGACCCGCTGCTTAGCCCATGCGGCTTCGGCCAGCGCTCCGGCGGGGTCCAGCGCCACCGTTTCGCCCTTGATGTTGACCTTGCGGGCCTGCTCCCAGTGTCGGCGGATCGTGGTGTCGCTGAGCCGGGCGTAGCCGGCGGTCATCATGTGCGAGTCGTGGTCCAGGATCCGCCGGACGACTTCCTGGGGCACGTCCTTGTTAATCAGTTGAGTGCCGAGCGTGTGCCGGAAGCGGTGCGGGACAATCCTGACCGGCTGGTCCTGCTCATCACGGATGTTGCAGCGCTTCAGCCACCGGTGCAACGACTTCCGGTAGGTACTGCTACCCGTGGGTCGGTGCCCGTCGGGGTTGCCTTTCGACATCGGGAACAACACCGGTGTGCCCGCCGGCCACCGGGCCTGCAGAGCGCGGCGATGCTCACCGATGGCGTGCTCGAGCTCCTCATCGAGTTCGCCTGGCGGAGAAGGAGCGCAGGTTGAATCGGCGAATCCTACCGTGCTCGGGCGGATCGCAGTTCAACATGGTTTTGGGCGGCGAGAAGTCCGGACCTAACTCGGCGAGCGCGACCGGGGCCAGGGCGAACAACGAGTCCTGAGCAACTGCGGAAGAGAAGGTCCCGGGGTCGGCGAAGATGGCGTCAATGTCGGCAGCTCCGGTGACGACCCACATATCCAGGTCCGGCACAGGAAAGACAGGCCCCTCCGCGCGCACCGCAGCAAGGGCGGGGTACGGGTCGGCGAGGAATGCGGGGGAAAACGGATCGAAGTCACGCGACACCGGGCAATTCGCCGGCACTTCAACGCTCATTATTGACTCCTCGGGCTCGAAGGATGTGGCGGCGACGGTGGTTACCGGGAGTGTTCCTCATGGGTATGGGGGGTCATGCATTCTCCTGATCGGTGATGCGGTCACGGACCGGACAGGTGGTCTGCGTCCGCGGTGCGCGGTGGGGTCAGCTCACCGGCGGTGCCTCGCCGGGCTGGACCTCGGGGAGGATCTCGCCGTCTTCCATCACGTTCTCGCCAGGGACCTCGTGCAGGAAAACCGCCAGGTCCCGCACAGGCTCACCGGTGATCGCGCTCCATTCCTCAACCATGCGGTGCAGCAGCCGGGCCTTGACCGCCCCGTCGCGGCCGGACCTGAGCAGCCCGACCATGCGGGGGAAGTTGACCGGCTCACCGGCCACGAAGATGCTGTCCCGCTCCACCTCGACGAATGAGCAGTGCACGTAGCGGCCCGGCGCCCCGGTCACCTCGGTGTGGACCTTGGTCGCCGCCGTGGCGATCTCCGCCTGGTGCTCCAGCGTTGGGCTGCCAGTGGGAACGGTGAACTGGTAGAAGGGCATCGACGGTCTCCTGGGGTCGGTGCGCCGACCTGGCCGGCGCGAGTGGGACGTTATTTGAGTCCGACTGTACGGGGGCGTCGCTCCCCGAAGCAAGACCTGGGACCGGGAAAGACTCAAACCGTGTTCTAGGCTGGGGTACGTGAAGCACGACGAGTTGGCCGACGTCTACTGCTCGGCCGCCCGGACCTGGGCGGTCATCGGGGAGCGGTGGACCATGCTCATCCTGCGGGAGTGCTTCCGCGGGGAGCGCCGCTATGACCACTTCCGCTCGAAGCTGGGCCTGAGCAGCAACGTGCTCAACGACCGCCTCGCGCTGCTCACCACCGAAGGGGTCCTCGACCGGGTTCCTTACCAGGACAACCCGCCCCGCCACGAGTACCGGCTGACCACCAAGGGCCAGGACCTCTACCCCGTCCTGCTCGCTGTCATGGCCTGGGGTGACACCTACACGACTGACACCCCCCCGCTGCGCCTCACCCATACCCCCTGTGGTCACCCCGCCGACCCCACCATGACCTGCGCGCACTGCGGGCAGCCCGTCCGCTGGCGCGAGATGTCCGCGGAGTACCAGCCCACCGCGTGGTAGCCGGCACAGCCCGCCCCGTGCCGCGACCGTCACGTCACGGCACGACCAACGTGGGCCCATCCTCGACAGAGATCGACAACCGCGACTGGTATGGGTTCACCGCGGAGCAGGCCGGCGTGGAGCTGGTGGGCCACCGCCCCCGGCGCGTGGGCGCTACCAAGCCACCGGGCCGTGGCCATCGGTGAAGGTGCCGGTCGGCCCGTCGGCGGGGATGGTCACCATCCGTACGGCCTGCACGGCGCCCTCCCTGGTGCTGCGTACGCCGTGGAAGCTGTTCAGGTCCCTCGCAACGAAGCCCGGGCACACCGCGTCGACGAGGATGTTCTCGGCCGCGAGACCGCGCGCGTACTGGATGGTCGGCGACGTGAGCGCGGTCTTCGACGGCACGCAGCCGAGCGCGATCAGGTCCGCGTTCGCGAAGTCCGAGGTCTTGGTGAGCGAGCCGGCGCTGCTGGAGACGTTGACGATCCGCGGGGCGTCGGGCCGCAGCAGCGGCAGGAGCGGGGCCGTGACGGCTATGACGGGCTCTACGCAGGGGGCAGCTGTCTTCCGACGTCGTAGATCGTCGACATCGTTCGCTGAGTCGTCACCGTGGTTGGGACAGCACGAGCCGGGTGCCGGTGCGGTCGTAGCCTCCTCGGTCGAAGGCCGCTGCCATGGGTGTGTTGGTGGCGTCGGTGGTGCCGGTGATCTTGGGGGCGCCGCGGTGGGCGTGCTGGCGGGTTATCTTGACGAGCAGGTCTGTGACGTAGCCGTAACCGCGGTGCTCGGGCAGGACTGCGAGGTAGCCAACGCTGGCGGCCGAGGCGGTGCGGGTGGGCAGCGCGAACCCGACGAGGTCCCCCGCGGTGGTGTGGGCTACCCCGCCACCGGTCCCGTTCCCCGGGCAGACCGAGGTAGAACCCGAGGTCATCGCGGGCCTGGGCCTCGGTGCCGAGCGCGGCCAGCGTGCGGCGGGTGAGGTCGTCAAGGCTGCCCTGTGCGGTCTCGGCGAAGAGGGCGAGGAATCGGTGATCGTCGGGTTCCTCGTTGAACAAGAGTCGGGGCGACGAGGCCGGGACCGGGTTGGACGGCGTCCAGGCGTAGGACAGCCGCTCCAGGGTGTGGGTGAGCCCGGCGCGCCGTGCGGCGTCCTGGCGCCAGCCGGGTTCCAGGTCGATCTCGTAGTCGGGCAGCGACGTCGCGCCACCGTCGCGCAGCCCGGCGTGGCCGGCCCGCAGCAGATCAGCGGCCACGCTCGCCCGATCACCCACGGTCGGCGACGTCCACAGGCAGTCCAGCGCCGTCGGTGACGTCCTGTCGGGCAGGGCCCACCACACCGCGCGTCCGACGAGGACGCCGTCGTATTGGGCCAGCCAGGTCCATTCGGGACGGTAGGAGCCGACGGCGAGCTCACGCTGGTAGCGGCCGGGATCAACCCAGCTTACGGGTTCGCGGACGCGGACGACACCATGCTCAGGTCGGCGGTCGATGCGGGTCGAAAGGTGATCATGTGTGCCTCCAGGGAGAGGCACCTGCAGGTCAACCGACCGGGTACCGGTCAGAAGCAGGCGCCGAGAATCGATCGGACATCTCGAGACCTCCCTCCGGATCGCTCGCGGGTGAGCTGAGACGGCACGCTATCCCCCCACGCAGCGCCTGTCGACCACCCCGTCACACCGCGTGATGACGACAGGTAGGCGGGCAAGGGTCAACTCGGTCGCGACGTCCCATATGACCATCCTTGGGTTCTCGCGGTGATCGCAACACCTACTGATTGGGTGTTGTCTGTGGCTGAGTATTCGATCTTCATTCGTCCGGATCTGTTGCAGCAGTTCTGGCAGGTCATGTCTGACGGCGGGTTCATCACCGATGCGGTCGCTGTCATCGACACCAGCCGGCGCACCGGGCGGCGGGTGCTGGTCGACGCGGGCGGGGTTCGGCCGCGGCGTGGCCGCGGGCTGAAGGGACGTTGCCTGTCGTTCGCCGAGCGGGAGGAGATCGCGTTGACTCGCGCGGCTGGGGAGTCGATGCGCTCGATCGCGGATCGACTGGGGCGCAGCGCGTCGACGATCTCGCGCGAGCTTAGGCGCTTAGCAGCGTCCCGATCACGTTGACGGTGTAGTGGATGTGGTCGACGAGGGGACGGTCGTCGGTGCTGTCGAGCCATCGGTCGAGGGCGACATCGAGGACGATGACCGCGACGCCCGCAGCGAGGGCGGCGGCCGGTTCGTCGACCCTGCGGCTGAGGAACCCGTCGTGGATGGCGCCGGCGAGGACCGAACGTTTGCGGAGCTCGCGCTCGCGCAGGCTCTCGTCGGCCTGCACGACCGCGCGGCGGGTCCGGAGGTAGTCGAAGTTGTCCTCGAAGCGGGCCCTGGCGACCGTGGTCAAACCGTGCTCGATCGCGGCGACCGGTGCCAGGTCCGCGGGGGTGTCGGCCCAGAGCTCGGCGACGAGCGCGGGCAGCTCCTCGTCACCGGCGAACAGCACCTCACGCTTGTCAGCGAAGTGGCGGAAGAAGGTTCGGGTGGTCAGACCCGCTCGCGCGGCGATCTGAGGCACCGTGGTGTCCGCGAAACCCTGGTCGACGAACAGCTCGAGCGCAGCCCGCTCCAACCTCTTCCGTGCGTCCGGGCGCCATCGTGCCATCAGCACACACTAGATGACACGACGTGTCGTCACGCCTGCTATGGTGATGGCACTTCGTGTCGTGACGTGCGGCAGGTCGTGGCACACACCAGGAGCAGCGATGGCGACCAGTCGTGACGACGTCGACGAGATCGGGTCCGTCACCGCGGCCCGCGTGGCGCTGGGGGCCGTCGGGATGCAGCTGCCGGGGTCGTTCGGCGGCGGCCTTGCCATCGAGCGGCAACGTGACGCGGTGGTCCGCCTCGAGCGGGCCGGTTACCGGGCCGCGTGGACCAACGAGGTGGTGGGCAAGGACGCGTTGGTCCAGCTGGGTGTGCTGCTCGCCGCGACCCGGCGGATGGTGTTCGGCACCGCGGTGGCGAACGTGTGGGTGCGGCCCTCGGCGACCCTGGGCGCCGCGGCCGGGGTGTTGTCCCAGGCCTACCCGGGGCGGTTCGTGCTCGGGCTCGGTGGGGGGTACCCGGAGCAGGCGGCGAGCGTCGGGCGCGAGTTCGGCAGCCCCGTGGCCGTGATGCGCGACTACCTGGCCGGCATGGACGGGGTGAGCACAACGCCGTCGGTCGCCTACCCCCGACTGGTGGCGGCGAACGGCCCGAGGATGCTGGCGCTGGCCGGGGAGGTCGCGGACGGGGCGCTGCCGGCGGGGCTTCCCGCCGCGTTCACCGCCGAGGCCCGACGGGCGCTGGGCCCGGACAAGCTGCTGGTCGTCGGACTGACCGTCAGCGTGGGGGGCGACGGTGCTCGTGCTCGGGCGGCGGCATCGGCGCTGCTGGGCATGGCGTGGTTCCGGCGGTCGCTGATCCGGTTGGGCTACACCGAACGCGACGTCTCGGAGGTCAGCGACCGGCTCGTCGACGACCTCGTCGCCCATGGTGACCCCGCGGCGATCACCACCGCGGTCCGCGCACACCACGACGCCGGCGCCGATCACGTCATCGTGATGCTGCCGATGGGGGAGGATTACGAGGCCGGTGTCGACACCTTGGAGTGGCTTGCCCCGGCCCTGACCGCGCTCGACCCCGCTGCCGAGACAAGCACCGACAGCGGATCGGGCGTGGGCACCACGACGACCGCTGACACCACCACGACGGAGGGTTGATCATGGGTGAGATTTGGGTGTTGGGGGCGACCGGGCGGTCCGGGCGGATGATCGCCGCGCAGCTGGTGGCACGGGGGCAGTCACCGGTGCTGTTGGGGCGTGACCCGGCACGGTTGGCGGTGGTGACCGACCGGATCGCCGCCGAGCACGGGGACCGGCCCCGGACCCGGGTCATGGCGTCGCTGCAGACCCTTCTCGCCGACCTGGAGAGCAGCCGCTCGACGGTGGTGGTGAACACGATCGGCCCGTTCACCCGCACGGCGGTGCCGATCGCGGCGGCCTGCCCCCCGGGCACCCACTACCTGGACCTGGCCAACGAGCTGCCCGCGGTGACCGGGTTGCTCGCCCTGCACCAGCAGGCGGTGGACGAGGGGCGCGCCGTCGTGTCGGGGGCGGGGTTCGGGGTCGTCGCATGCGAGAGCGTGGTGCGGGCCCTGTGCGCGGACCGGGCGGTGCCCCAGTGGGTCCGGGTCGATGCGGTGCCGGCGGTGGACATCGAGGCCGGTCCGCTGGGTGAGGCCCTCGCGGCGACCATCCTCGATGGGTTCCCCGCCGGTGGCCGCCGCTACGAGGACAACCGTCTCGTCGACGCCCCGCTGGGCAGCGGCCAGGAGCGCCTCGTGCTGCCCGACGGGTCCATCGTGACCACCGCGGCCATTCCCTTCGGGGACCTGGAGGCTGCGCACCGCGCGAGCGGTGCACCCGCGGTGGTGTCCGCGTCCAGCGAGGCGCCGACCGGGCGTGCGATGCCCTACGTCCTGCCGGTGGTGGCGCGGTTGCTGTCCTGGGACCCGCTGCGGGCGCTGGTGATTCGGCGGGTCGCGGGCATCCGGCTGCGACCCCGCACGCGGGCGCGGGAGTTCTCCTACGCCCACGCCCGGGTCGAGTGGCCCGACGGCACCACCCGGGAGGGATGGCTACGCACCGGGGAGGCCAGCGCGTTCACCGCTGCCGCCGCGACCGAGGTCGCTGTCCGGCTGACCCGGGGTGAGGGACGGGCGGGCGCGCACACCCCGGGTGAGCTCTTCGGGCCGCAGCTGGCCGTCGATATTGGAGCAGAGCTCATGGTGGACGAAGGGCAGCCGTGAGCGGGGCCGCCGGGCGCGGTGCAACCGCCGGACCCGGGCGGGAAGACCGCCATGAGCGCCCGCTCCTGACCCAGGAGCGCACCGACGCGTGGTGGCCTACCACCCGGACAGCCCGGCGCTCGGGGCGCTGGCCACGGCGATGGGCATCGGAGGGGGCAAGACCGCCGGCACGCAACCGCCCTTCACCGCGCACTCTCGCTCCGGCGGATCCTCGAGACCTGGTCCAGCCCCCACGCACGGTCACCCTGATCGCACCCCATGCCGGGTGATGCCCCGCGCCAGGGGGCAGGCTCCGCGGCGACGAGTACCGCCGCTGACTGGCCGGCGTCCGCGCTCGGTGGCGCCACCGCCGTGACAGAAACACCCACGATTGAGAGTTGACGATGACCACACCACAACCCGCCCCGCACCAGGACCACCCCGGGACGAGCAACACCGCCGCGTGGATCCCGGCCAAGAAAGCCAAGCTCCAGGTCGGGCCCGCTCCGCTACCCGCTCCGCGCGCCGACGAGATCCTCGTGAAGAACCGCGCGGTGGCCGTGAACCCCATCGACTGGGTCATCCAGGACACCGGATCGCTGATCTTCCGGTGGATCACCTACCCCTTCGTCCTCGGCTCGGACCTGGCCGGGGAGGTCGCCGCGGTCGGCTCGTCCGTCACCCGCTTCGCCGTCGGTGACCGGGTGCTGGCCCACGCCGTGGGCGTGGACAAGAAGCGCAACTCCGCCGCGGAAGGCTCCTTTCAGGAGCGCACCATCGCCCTGGAGCGCATGACCTGCCCCATCCCGGACTTCATGACCTATGAGGATGCCGCCGTCCTACCGCTCGCGGTGTCCACCGCGGCGTGCGGGCTGTTTCAGACCGACCACCTGGGTCTGGCGCACCCCGGCGCGCAGCCCGCACCGACCGGGCAGACCGTCGTGATCTGGGGCGGCTCGACCTCCGTGGGCTGCAACGCGATCCAGCTCGCCGCCGCCGCCGGCTACGACGTGGTCACCACCGCGTCGCCGACGAACCACGACTACGTGCGGGCCCTCGGAGCGGCCCAGGTGTTCGACCACCACAGCCCCACTGTGGTCGCCGACGTCGTCGCCGCCCTGGCGGGCAAGCAGGTGGTGGGGGCGCTGGCCATCGGCCCCGGCTCGGCGAAGGCCTGCTCCGAGGTCGTCGCATCCTGCGGCGGGAAGAAATTCGTCTCGATGGTCACGCCGCCCGCCTCCTTCGACACGCCCCCCAACAGCACCGGGGACCTCCTGCGGGCCCTGCCACGCACCGCCAGATCGGTCGCGTCGCTGGCGGTGCGCAACCGTCTGCGCCACGTCAGCACCAAGTCGGTGTTCGGCACCACGCTGATGGACAACGAGGTGTGTCGGGCGGTCTACGAGTACTTCCTGCCCGCCGCCCTGGCCGAGGGGCGCTACGTCGCCGCTCCACCCGCACGCGTCGTCGGGACGGGGCTCGACGAGCTTCAAGCGGCCCTCGACCTGCAGCGGCGCGGCGTCTCCGCGCAGAAGGTGGTGGTCTCACTGTGACCACCGCCCTGGGCCGCATGTCCCGCGTTCGGCGTCTCGCAACGCAATTCACGCAGGGCGCCGTGGCGCAGACCGGGCCCGGTCGTCGCGATCGCCGTCACCGCAACGTGACGCCGGCCGCGGCCTCCCCGAGGCTGCTCACGCTGCTGCAGCGCACCGTCATCGCCTACGGGCCGCTGACCGCGGCACTAGGCATCGCCGCGGTCCTCGATCCGCGCACCCTCATGGGGGAGCCGGTCTGGGTCAAGCCACTGAAGTTCAGTATTTCCATCGGGCTGAACGGCGCTGCGCTGCTGTGGTTGGTCACACGATCTCCAGCGACACCGTTCGTGCGGGGCGCTGCCCTCCTCTCGGCCCTGGGTCTGGTGGTGGAGCAGGCGCTGATCATGCTGCAGGCCGCCCGCGGTGTGCGCAGCCACTTCAACACCGACACCGCCTTCGACGGTGCCGTCTTCGCGGGCATGGGGGCGTCCCTGGTGGCGGGTGTCGGGGTCGCGACGGTTGCCCTCGCGGTGGTCTTCGTGCTCCGCCCGCCGCAGGACCCGGTGCTAGCGCGCGTGGCTCGGTCCGGCCTGGGGCTGCTGCTGCTCGGATTCGTTGTCGGCGCTGTGATGCTGGCCCGGGGGGGCCACTTGGTGGGGGCCGCCGACGGTGGTCCGGGTCTGCCCCTGGTGGGTTGGTCCACCGTCGCCGGCGACCTGCGGCCGGCGCACTTCGTCGGCCTGCACGGCCTCCAAGCCCTCATCGTCGCCGCGTACCTGTTGCGCCACGTGCCTGTCCCCACCCGCCTGGCCATCCTGCGGACGCTGACGTGGGGGGTCGCCGGGCTCGTGGCGGCGCTGACCGGGCAAGCCCTCGCGGGCGCCCCGGTGCTCTCGGCCAGCAGCGCGCTGGTGGCCGTCGCCACCGCAGCGGCGACCGGCGCCGGTGCCCGCTCGGCTCGGCGCCCCACGAACACACCGGTGGTGGCGTGATGAGCGCGCTTTCAGCGGTGAACTCCGCGAGGCACCCCGGCGGTCGGGGGAGACCGGCGCTGGTCGCTGTCTACGCCGTCAGCGCGGCCGCCGGACTCGCAGGCACCTGGTTCTACAACCTCCGAGCTCGCACCCTGCCCGGCGGTTTCCCCGGCGGCTACCTCCGCGGGTGGTTCGCCAACCCCGCCTCGTCCTCCGCGGCGGTCGACCTGATCTCCGTGTTCGGCGTCTCGGGGATCTTCATGGTCGTCGAGGGACGCCGGGTGGGCATGAAGGCGCCCTGGGCCTACCCGCTGCTTGCGTTGCCCTCAGCCCTGGCCTTCACGTTCCCGCTGTTCCTGCTCGTCCGCGAGCGGCACCTGCACCCCACGGGCGCCCACCAGCAGGAGGCAGGTCCCCCGCGTCACTGACCAGCGCCGACAAGGCGACTGAGGCTTGTTGCTGATGGGGTGTGCTGACTTCGCCGGTTCCACCGCAGGCGGGAGCTGGCAGCAACTACGCGAGCACGATGGCAGTGACGGCGAGGACGCCGACCAGTAGGGCAGGACCGACAGCGCGGGCCGGGCCGGGTGGGGGCGGAGTGGCGGGGGTCGCCGCGGTGGCGGACGCGGGCACGCCCGCCACGCCACGACCACCACGGTGCCGGTCCGTCAGGCCTGGTTGAGCTCGATCTCCAGGGTGACCTGGACCTTGTCGCCCACGACGACTCCGCCGCCCTCGAGGGGCATCTCGATGTCGATGCCGAAGTCCTTGCGGTTGATGGTGGTGGTGGCCTCGAACCCGGCGACCGGCCCGTGCCCCATGCCGGGGTTGACGCCGTTGAACTCGGTCTCGAGCTCGACCTCGCGGGTGACGCCGTGCAGGGTCAGCTCGCCGCGGAGGGCGAAGTCCGAGCCCGTGCCGTGGACGCTGGTGGAGCGGAAGGTCATGGTCGGGTACTTCTCGACCTCGAGGAAGTCGGCGCTGCGGACGTGGCCGTCGCGCTGGGCGTTCTTGGTGCTGAACGAGTCGACGACGATCTCGGCGGTGACGCTGGGGGTGCCGTCCTCGGCCACGACGACCTGGCCGGAGAACTCGTCGAAGCTGCCGCGGACCTTGGAGACCATCAGGTGGCGGACCTGGAAGGCGACCGCGGAGTGGACCGGATCGATGGTCCAGGTCCCCGCGGTGAGGCCGGTGAGCGTGGCAGTAGTCATGGGATCTCCCGAGCAAGTCATTAAGGTTGAGAGCTCAACCCTTGGGTTGGTGAACCTACCCGCGTCCGCTTATGTTCCCGGCTAGGGCGAAATTGCGATTGACTGTCGGCAAACGTAGGTCATCGGGTAGCCAGGGTTCGGGCGGCGAGCTCGGCGATCGCGATGATCGGGGCCTGGATCGTAGCGGCCGGGATGCGCGGCATGACTGACGCGTCTGCGACGACCAGCTGGCTGACGCCCCGAACCGCCAACGAGGGATCGAGAACTGCGGTGGAGTCCCCCATCCGCGCGGTACCGACAGGATGCCAGTACGTAGCAAGGTTCTCGCTGATGAACTCGTCGATGCTGTCGTGATCGCCATCTCGTGGGGGAGCAAGTCGTGGCCCAATAATGTTGGCGAGCGCCGGCGCGTCGAACAGCTCCTGCATCCGCTCCAGACCCCGACCCAGTCTCGCCCGGTCCGCGACCGATCTCAGATATCCGGGGTCGATGAGCGGGTCGGCGGCAGGGTCGCTGGAGGCGAGCCGCACGGTGCCGCGGCTCTCCGGTGTCAGCAGCGCCAGCGCGCACGCGACCATCGGGATCGGGGTCGGTGGTCCCCCCGCATCCTCGCCGAGGGGAAACAAGATCATGTGCAGGTCCGGCGCTGACACGTCGGGACTGCTACGAGTCACGGCCACGGACTGACCCAGTGCGGAAAGCGGTCCGCGACGAAGCAGCTGATACACCGTGCGCGGGTCCGCGTAGAGACTGTCGCGCAGCGAGCCAGCGTCCAACAGAGGCCAGGCGATCGTGAGCACCGGGTGGTCGTGGAGGTTGGTTCCAACGGACGGACTGTCGGCGACGACGGGAACGCCCAGCTCACGCAGGTGCCCAGCGGGTCCAATGCCCGAGAGCATGAGGAGCTGGGGAGTACGCAGGGCCCCCGCGCAGAGCACGACGGCGCGTGAGGCCCGCAAGTCCCGAGCGGGAGACTGCCCGGACGTCCCCGCTGATGCGGTGACGGTCACTCCCACAGCCACCCCGTCCTCGATCACGACGCGATCAACCCTCTGACCCGGGACAACCGAACAGATTGTCTCGGACGGAGGCGGGTCGAAGGTAGCCGTCGACGACGGAGTACCGCTCTCCGTCCCGCACGGCCACTGGTAACGGTCCGATCCCCTCCCGACCCTCGCCGTTGAGGTCGCGGCTCAGGGGTATGCCGCAAGAAACCCCCGCCTCGACAAATGCTGCGGCCGCGGGGTGCAGGTGACGCGGAACCGTCACCGGCATGGGCCCACCGGACCCGTGATCACCGCTGGCCCCGAGCTCGTGGTCCTCGACCGCGCGAATCTGAGAGCTGATGGTGTCCCAGCCCCAGCCCCAGCCGACGGCCCCGTCCTCCTCCCACCTGGCGTAGTCGGCGGGGAATCCGCTGTACCAGGCCATAGCGTTGACGATGCCGCCCCCACCCACCCCGCGGCCCGTCTGCAGCCGGACTCGCCGACCGCCCAGCGCTTCCTGCGGCACGGTCTGGTTGTCGTAGACGACGCGCTCGTCCTCCCACAACATCGGTGCAGCCCCCGGGGTCCGGACGGCCTCCCGCAGATCGTCTGCGCGTCATCGACACTCGCCCCGGCCTCGATCAGGATCACCCGAACAGACGGGTCTTCGCTCAACCTGGCCGCAACTACCGAACCCGCGACACCAGCGCCGACGACGATGTAGTCGACACTCGTCGGCACCTGCTCCACGTCAGCGGTCGCGACCCGCGTCAACCGAGGTGTTGCCGGGCGCCTCGACTGCTCCGATACATCCATGCGAATTTCATTTCCAAGTGTTGTAGTTGTCCACGATGAACATGGGGCGGCGTCGGGCGGCACAGTCACCCCGGTTCGTGCCGGCATCGGAGCCGTCTTCGGCCTCGACTGCGGGCCCATGTAGCGCGGAGGGGCGTGCGCGAGAAGTTCATCACGTATCCACTGTCCGAGAACCGCGGGGGACCTCATGTTGGGGTTGCTGGTGAAGATGCGGATGCGGCGGCTGCCGTGCAGGGTGGAGCGCAGTCGATGCATCCGCTCCGCCAAGCGGTGGTCGCTGGCGGTGTCACCGGGGGGGCAGCAGCACGGCCAGCGCCTTGATGTCACCCTCGAGGTCGACATCGTCGAGAAGGCGACGTTTGACGAGGTAGCCGGGCACGAGGGTGTAGAGCAGGCGACCAAGGGCTTCGGGATCCGTCGGAGCTGAGAGCTCGCCCGCGGCGGTTGCCTGACTGACCACCGCGATGACCGCGGACTGCAGCTTCTCGGCCTCGCCCTTGACGAGTGCTGCGATCTCCGGGTCGCGCTGGGCCTCTGCCCAGACCTGAAGGGTAAGGCGACCGGTCGTGTCGGCTATCGCGTCGACGGCCCGCAGGACCTCACCGAGGGCCTGATGGAGCGGCGGAGCGGCTCCCGACCCTTGATCCGGCATCGCGTCGAGACCTGACGTAACAGCGCGGATGACATCCGCGGCGATCGCCGTGATGATCGCCGCCTTGGACGGGAAGTAGCGGTAAACCCCGCCGGCTGACATCCCGGCCGCGGCGATGATGTCGTCCATTGAGGTCTCATGAAACCCGTTGCAAGCGAACGTATCGCGTGCTGCGTCAAGGATTTGTCCGCGAAGTTGCTGGCGTCGCTGCTCGGAGATTCTGGGCATGACCCCACTATAGCGAACGATCGTTCTTGACATCACTCGACGTTTGAGGTGACACTGGACCACCAAGACGAACGAGCGTTCGCGATAGGAGTCGACATGTTCACCACGACTGACCACCCGCCCGCCGCCGCTGCTGGCGCCCCACCCAAGCGCGTGCACCGGGATCGTTCGACGGTGTTCGCCCTCGTCGCCCTGATGCAGGCCGTACGCGAGGTCGTGGCCCCGCCGTGATCGACACGGCACCGGGCGCGCCGAGACGGAGGAGTCCGCCGCATCACGAGTGAACCATGGCCGGACGTCGAATCGGCAGCAGGCCTACTGGCCAGGGAACACCCACAGAAGAATTACTGAGAAGGGAAGCACGATGTTCTGGAAGACCACCACCACCGCACGGCACCACGTGACCGACACGACGTATGCCGTCATGGCGGACCGCCGCCTCGAGCCGGCCGATCTGGACGCCGAGGAGCTCACCCGGGCGCACGGGGCGCTCGCCTACCTCAAAGCGAGGATCGGCAACGACAAGATGCGCGAGCTCCTCGCGGACGATCTCGCCGAGACCACGAAGCGCACCGAGGCCTGGGCGGCAGACTCCACGGGCTGGAAGAACGCCAGCTTCACGCTCGTGTTGCCGGGACCCGACGCGGTGACCTTTCACCAGTTCTTCCTGAGCCTGATGCAGCAGGACCGTGAGCTGGAGATGCGTGCCGGACACCCCGACCACTTCCTGAACCACCCGGTGGAGGGAGGTGCGGGAGGGGCGCAGGTTATCGAGAACCTCGGTGAGGACGACCTGCCCTGGTACATCGACCTGACGTTCAGCACCGACCAGGACAAGTACCCCGTGAGCTGGGACGACGCTTACCCGGAGCGGGTCGGGGCCATCATCTTCAACTCGAACGGCACACAGATCGGCAGCGCCATGCACGAGATGCGTGACACGTCGGACGGGATGGAGATCAAGTTCACGGTCATCCTGCCCAACGCCGCTCCGGACGCGCTCCTCGACGGTCACCTGCGCCACTTCGCCGTCGAGTGGCGCAACTGGGCGCGGCTGGCCCGGGAAGAGACCGCGGGGGAGTAGGAGAACCCACCGGGCGGGGCCCTGACGACCCGCCCGTAATGGCCGCCGTCTTCGTCCTACTGGCTCGTCGTTCTCGCGTTCGAGCCGCTGGACCGGACCATTGCGGATCCTGCACCGACGACGGTTCAGGACGGCACGCGGGTGCCGCCCCGGCACGCGCCGGCCCAAGAGCACTTATGAACAATCCGACCCGAAAGGAAAGCTCATGCCGATCAACCCGCATGCCCTGGAGGAGCGCGACCCTCGCTTCGCCGACCAGCGCTGGCTCATGGACCTCATCATCAGCCTTGCCGGGCCCGACTGGGACCAGGGCCGCATCGAGTACCTGGCGCTGCCGGTCAGCCCGGACAACAAGGGCGCGTTCCAGTCCCTGAAGTCCTCGATCCGCAAGCTCGACGACCTGCCTCGGGAGATGACGAAGGTCGCCCGCCACTTCGAACTGCGCGCCAAGGCGGAGGAGGAGGTCGGGCACGAAGTCTCCGCCGGGGCGGACTTCCTCGCGGCGTCGGTGCTCTACGGCGGCGCGCAGTGGCCGATCTACTCCACCTCGAAGTTGAACGTGGTGCTGGAAAAGAAGAAGACCGACTGCTACCTCGCCTACGCCCGCTACGCCGACCACCACATCGAGGCGGTCGAGGTGCCCTACGAGGACGCCTCGGTCGCGGCCTGGTTCCACCTGCCGATCGGCTACAGCGGCGGGCAGGTGCCGTGCGTGGTGATGACGTCGGGGATGGATGCCTTCAAGGAGGTCGGCCTGCTGGGAGCGGGGGACCGCTACCTCAGCCGGGGCATGGCGGTGCTGGTGGTCGACGTCCCCGGCCAGGGCACCTCGCTGGTGCGCGAGATCGTCTACGAGCCGGAGAAGTTCGGCCAGGTGGGGGTCAACGCGTTCGACCTCGTGGCCGCCCGGCCTGAGGTCGACGAGAGCCGGATCACGGTCACGGGTCTGAGCCAGGGCTCGTTCTGGGCCACGCAGATGGCCGCCGCAGAGCCCAGGTACGCGGCCTGCGCGGTGATGCTCACCTGCTTCGACCCGCACAACACCTCGATGTTCGCCGCCCAGTCCCCGACGTTCCGGCAGAAGTTCATGTATATGACCGGCACGTCCACCGTCGAGGAGCTCGAGGCCGCGGTCGCGACCATGGACGTCAGGCCGCTGAGCGCGAAGCTCACGATGCCCTACCTGGTGATCATGGGCGAGGACGACCCTCTGACCGACCCGGAGCAGACGTTCTCGCACCTCAACGCCGTGCCGGGACCGAAGGAGCTGCTGTTCTACGTGGGGGAGGACCACGGCCCCGTGACCCGCTCCGCGGGACAGCTGGGCCCGCCGGTATTCCGGTACATCCCCGACTGGATGGCCGACCGGGCCGCCGGACGCCCGCTGGAGTCCCGGATCATCACCGTCGACGCGCTCGGCCGGCTCCACCCCGAGCCGTGGGGGGACGAGCAACACTACGAGTACGGCGCGCCGCTGGACGCGGACACCCTCCTCGGGGATAGCCCCGACACCGGGCTGCAATGAGCAAGACCGCCCCGGTGTACCGCCCCCATTACCCGATAGCGGCAGGCAGCCGGGCAGCGTCGTCGCGCCGAGCTCATGATCGGCCCGGTCCAGGGCCAGCGCCGCAAGACACTTTCTACGTGTTGCGGATGGGGTCGTCGTTGGGTTGTGGCGACAGTGCGTGGTCGTGGGTGAGCTGCTGGGGTACGCGAGGGTGTCGACGACCGTGCAGGACCCGGCGTTGCAGCACGACGCGCTGAGGGCCGCGGGTGCCGGTGGGTGTGGACAGACACCGCGTCGGGGTCTCGGGCGGACCGCCCGCAGCTGCTCGAAGTGATGGCCGCCCTGGGGGAGGGCGACACGTTATGCGTGTGGCGGCTCGACAGGCTCGGTCGGTCGTTGCCGCACCTGATCGACACCGTCCGCGGCCTGGAGGACCGGGGGGTGGGGTTCCGGTCGTTGCAGGAGTCGATCGACACCACCACCCCCGGGGGCAGGTTGGTGTTCCACATCTTCGGGTCGTTGGTGGAGTTCTCTGTTATCTGGACACGCCGAGATGCTCGCCTCCCCGATTCGAGGGCTGCCTGATGCAGTGAGCATCGGCGAGGGAGGCCGGTGTGCGAGTGATCAAGCACTGCGAGAACGGGATCGTCCGGCGGGTGGCATTGATCGACGACGCTGGTCGCGACGTCGTGCCGGTTACTCGGTTCCTGTCGCATCTGATGGATGCCAACTACAGCCCGAACACGGTCTGCGCTTACGCCTACGACCTGCGCCACCTCGCTACCTTCCTGGACGAGCGGCACTTGGGCTTCGGGGACTTCGGACCGGCGACAGCGATGGAGTTCCTCGGCTACCTGCGGCGGGTCCCGAGCCGCCGTCCCGCTCAACGCCTGGGCCTGGCGGTCGCGACGGGGCAGGGCCGGTTGCTGTCGCCGGCGACTGTCGCCCGGGCGCTGACCGCGACGTCGACCCTGTTCGAGTGGGCGATCGCCGCCGAGGCCTACACGGGGGCTGGTAACCCGATGCAGCGCCAAGTCGACCCGGTGCTGGGTCGAGTGCCGGATCGGCCGCAGCCTTTCCTGGGCGGGGCGAGCCGGCAGCAGCCGGTGCGCCGGACCGTCCGGGTCAGGTTGCCCGTCCGGTTGCCTCGGCCGCTCGGCGAGGAGGACGTCCAGGCCGTCCTGGACAGCCTGAGGACAGCTCGAGACCTGGCGATCTTCCTGCTGATGCTCGACGGCGGGCTGCGGCCGGGTGAGGTGCTGTGCCTGCAGCTGAAGGACCTGGCCTACGGCCGCCGGCGGGTCACGATCCGCAAGCGCGACGACCACCCTCGGGGCGCCCGGGCGAAGGCTCGCCGGGAGCGGGTCGTGGACCTGCACGAGCCGCGGACGCTGGACGCTGGACGCGGTCAGGCGGTACGTGCTGCACGAGCGGCCGGTCGAGGCGGTGAGCCCGTTCGTGTTCCTCGTCGGCGGCGCCGGCAAGACCCGCTGTGAGCCGCTCAGCTACCAGGCGCTGGCCCGTGGGTTCGCCCGCCGGTTGGACCGGTTGGGGATCCGGTCGCCGGAGAAGACCCCGCACGCGTTGCGGCACACCCACGCGACCGCGATGTGGGAGGGCGGGATGCGTGAGTTGGCGTTGCAGCAGCGCCTGGGTCATGCCTCCCCGGAGTCGTTGCGTGGCTACACCCGCGTCAGCGATGAGCAGGTCCTCAGCGACTACACCGCCGCCCTGGCCGCCCGCCCGTGACACTGCCCGCGCTGCTCGCACCAGCGGGACATGTCGTCGCCCGGGAGCACGCGGACCGGGCCGTCTACCGGGCGTGGGTGTGGGACCACACGCCGAGCAGCTCAGTGCGGTCGAACCGGATGCGGGTCTACGACGACTTCACTTCCCGCTGGCCGAGTCTGCGGCACTGGTTCGACGCCCCGCTGACCGACCGGCTGCTCGACCGACAGGGCTGCGTCCCCAAGGCGCATCCGCACGGGGGCGCAAGCGTCGTCATGCCCTACCTGACCTACCTGTCACTGGTGGGTGGGATTGGGTTGGACTACGAGCTGCTGCTGGCCAGGACGTTCGCGAGCCCGTTCACCACCAGCGTCCACCGGCAGTCCCTGGGCGTCGACGTCGCGCTGTTCGGCCGACACGTCGACCGGCTGGTCCAGCTCGGCTACGCCGCGGCCGGGGCCCGGCAGCACCTGGCCTGGCCGCTGGGACGGATGCTGCTGCACCGCGGCGACCCGGACCTGACTGCCCTGACCGTCGCCGACCTCGACGGGCTGCGCGAGGCGATCGGGGCGTTCACCGTCCGGTTGGAGACCGAGCCGCTGCGCGCCTTCTACGGCCGCCCAGGCCGTAGAAGGCGCGCCCGGGAGGGCAGAGAGGCCGCCCGCGGGTACCTGGCGACCGCGAGCAGCCGGCTGCACACCGCGCAGGTGCTGCTGTTCAACACCGGCCAGATCGACCGACCTCCGGCCAACCGCGTCGATGCCGGGACCTGGACAGACCGAATGGCGCCGGCCGGTGCGCCACCGCGGATCGCGGCGGTGATTGACCGCTACCTGCGGCTGCACCTGGAGGCGAACCTGGACCGGCCGCAGACGGTCCGGCACTTCCGTGACGCGCTGCACCGGCTTTTGCGCTGGCTGGCCGTCGAGCACCCCGACATCGTGAGCCTGGACCAGCTGCACCGCGAGCACGCGGAGGGGTTCCTGCGCTGGCTCGGTGCCCAGACCAGCACCCTTACCGGGGTGCCGTTGGCGTTGACGACCCGCCGGTCGGTGATCACGCTGCTGGCCCGGTTCGTCAACGAGACCGCCGCCTGGGGCTGGGACGACGTCCCGGGGCGGGTGCTGTTCGTCCGCGGGGACATCCCCAAGACCCCGAGGACGTTGCCCCGGTTCATCCCCGACCACGAGCTCGCTGCCCTGATGGCCACCGTGGATCAGCTCGAGGACCCGTATCAGCGGGCCGCGCTGATGCTTGCCCGCTGGAGCGGCGCCCGGCGTGATGAGATCCGCCGCCTGAGCATCGACTGCCTCGACAGCTACCCCGACGGCCACCCGCGGTTGCGGATCCCTGTCGGCAAGGGCCACACCGAACGCAGCATCCCGCTGCACCCTGAGGCCGCCGACGTGCTCCGCCCGCTCATCGAGCGGGCCCGCGCTCAAGACGCCCGCGACCGTTACGACCGCAGTGCGGGCCGGCCGGTCCGCTACGTGTTCTTGGTCCGCGGCAAGCTGCTGTCCAACACGTTCCTGTTCGACCTCGCGCTCAAGACCGCCTGCACCAGCGCCGGGCTCGTCGACGCGACCGGGCGACCGACGGTCAGCGCGCACCGGCTCCGTCACACCATCGGCACCCAGCTCGCCGAGGGCGGCGCCCGCCTGCAGACGATCATGGCCGTCCTTGGTCACAAGTCGCCGGCGATGTCGCTGATCTACGCCAGCCTGTCCGACCCGACCGTCAAGGCGCAGTACCAGGCGGCGCTGGAGCGCAAGCTCGGCCCCGACCTGACACTCGCCGGACCCGCCGCCCAGGCCCTGCGCGAGTACCAGCTGGATCCTGATGCGGTCCACTGGTTGCAGACCAACTTCCTCAAGACCGAGCTCGAGCTGGGCCACTGCCTGCGCCTGCCTGCTGAGGGACCGTGCGAGTGCGACCTTGTCTTGAGCTGCTCGAAGTTCCTCACCACCAGCGCCTACGCCCCACGCCTGCGCGCCCGCCTGGGCGTCGAGGAGCAGCTCATCGCCGACGCGACCGAACGCGGCTGGGCCCGCGAGGTCGAGAGCGCCACGAGGCCACCCGCAGTCGCCTGCAAGCCCTGCTCAACGAGCTCGGCGACCCGGAACCGCAGGTGGCCTGCACTGCCTGACGTGTCAGCTCGCTTGTGCCTGGGTGTCCTCGCGCAGGGCTCGGTAGACCGTGGCCCGGGAGACCCCGAAGCCGGCGACGAGCTCGGAGATCGACTCACCACCAGCCCGCAACGCCCGGACCTGCGCCTCGGTCAGTTTCGCCGACCGGCCGCTGTGCCTCCCGCGGCGGCACGCTCGCTTGGACCGCCCACGACGATGAGTTTTCGTCTCGCGATGCGTCACTAACCGTGGCAGAGCAGCCTAGAGAAGGAAGGAGAGCCGGATGTCGAGCTCAATGGTGAACTTCACCGCGAACATGGTCGGTCGCTCCAGTGTGATGAGATTGCAGTCATGTTGATCTACTCGATGAGCGTCTCGGTGGACGGCTTTATCGCCGACCGCGAGGGCGCGTTCGGGTGGACGGCCCCTAACGAGGAGCGGTTTCGTTTCAGCCTCGCGCAGACTCGCGAGCTCGGCGGCTATCTGTTGGGCCGCAGGCTTTACGAGACCATGCTGGTTTGGGAGACGGATCCGTCGCTGCGCGACAACGAGCTCGGGGCCGCGTTCGCCGACGTCTGGTGCGCTATCCCGAAGGTCGTCTTCAGCCGCACGCTCGACAGCGTTCAGGGCAACGCCCGGCTCGCCAAGGCGTCGGTGGCCGAGGAGGTCGCTGCGGCGCTCGACGCGACCGACAAGGACGTCTCGATCGGCGGCGCCGGCCTGGCCGCGGCAGCAATCCAGCTCGGCCTCGTCGACGAGTTGCGCATGTTCCGCAATCCGGTCGTCGTCGGTGGTGGCACGCCCTTCCTGCCGCCGGTCACCGAAGACGTTCGGCTAGACCTGATCGAGACCAGGACGTTCGGCTCGCGCGTGATCTACGAGCGCTACGGGCGCGCCCGCGAGGAGTCGGACTGACACCGCCGTCCGAGTCATCAGCGCCTCGCCGGACCGGGTATTCGCCGCGCTGACCGACTCCGACGCGGTGGACGCCATGCGAGGTCACCCCGTCGATGCCCGATCACGTGTCGACAGCAGGGCCGACGATGTGCCCAACGGGATCAACGCTGCAGGTCGGGCGGCGGGATCGTCGCCCTCGCTGGACAGTCTCGCTGCTTCAGTTGAAACGCTAAGCGCAGGGCTTCCTCGCAGCACGGTGCTCGTCGCTGCGGCGACCATCGCCGAAGGGTTGGCCGAGCTGCGCAACCGTGGGCACGGGACAGGGCACGGGCCTGCGACGGCCCGGAACGCCGGTGGGTTGATGGCGGCGAGCGATGGAGGCCCTGGCGGGCTGTGGCCACAGCGATGGCGGCGGCGGTGTCGGGGAACGGGTTGGCACCGGGGGTTGCCCGTCGTAGGTCCTGATGCGGTGCTCCGCGAGGCTGTGGCGGGGGAAGTGCCCGCCGACACGACCACCTCGGGTGACGGACTTGCATGAGCGGAGCTGTCCACATAATCGAGCGGGACCTGATCCAGGAGCGCACCCGGGCCGGGCTCGCCGCCGCGCGGGCGCGGGGCCGGTGGGGGGGGCTGGCCCCTTGTGCTGACCGCGGCCAAGGCCAAGCAGGCGGAGCGAATGATCGCCGACGGGACACCGCTGGTCGAGGTCGCCACCGTCATCGGGGTGTCGCGGTCCACGCTGTATCGGCAGCTGCGCCCGAAGGCGCAAGGCCCGGGGCAGTGAGCGGGCAGGTTTTCGTCGACGGGACCAAGCACCGTGACTACCTGATGGTGGCCGCTGTCCTGCTCCCGGCCGACGTGGCTCCGCTACGGCGGGGTGGTACGCGGGCAGCGGCGGCTGCGCATGAGCAAGGAGAGCGCACCGCGGCGCCGGGTGATCGCGGAGACCATCGCGGGCAGCGGGGTGAGCGCGGTCCCCTTCGCCGCCGAGCCGGTCGATGGGGACGAGCTGGGGCTGCGGCGTGCGTGCCTGCGGGGGGTGGTCGCCCACGTCGACGACGTCGGGGCGGACCGGCTGGTCCTCGGGCGTGATGACTCGGTGTTGCGGTGGGGACCGGCAGTGGTTGGTGGAGATCACCCGGGAGCTGGGCTGCCGGGACACCGTGCGCTACGAGTACGCGCGCGTGCCGCGGAGGGGCTGCTGCTCTCGGTGCCCGACGCTACCGCCTGGTGGTGGGGTAGGGGTGGGGACGGGCGGGGGCGCATCCGGCCCGCGGTCACCGCCGTTGAGCTCGTCTGACCCGCCCGGTCGGCAGGTCCCCGGGGCGGCGCGAAGCTCGGCCTGCCAACCGTCCGGATGGCTGCCGGGCTCACTTCCCGACGCTCGACGCAACGGGCACCCCCGATCGGATGGGGGTGAGGCGCGGCTCTCCAGGCGATGGCCCTTGGTTCGGCGACCCGGCCGCCTCGCGCCTGCGACCGCACTTGCGCGGGGGTTGCCCGTCATTTCAGGGCACGGGTTCGACGGACTTGCTCTCGGTCGTGTCGTGGAGGGTGAGGGGTAGCTGGACGGTGAATCGTGCGCCGCCGTGTGGGCTGTTGGAGACGGTGATGGTCGCGTGGTGGGCGTCCGCGATCTGGTGGGTGATGGCCAGCCCGAGACCGGAGCCACCGGTGCCTCGTTCCCTGCTGTTGTCCAGTCGTACGAAGCGGTCGAAGATGTGGTCGCGGTCGGCGGGGGGGACGCCTGGGCCGTCGTCGTCGATGGTGATGGTGATGGTCGCGCGGGTCGTCGTGGTGTGGATCTGGACTGAGTGCCGTGCGTGGCGGATCGCGTTGTCCACGATGTTGCGCAGCATCCTCGTCAGGCCGTCGGGATCCCCGGTCACCACCCCGTTGTCTCCGATGTGGAGTGTGAGCTGGGGTTGGGTCGGGGAGAGGTCGTGGTACAGACGGTCGAGCAGGGTCCCGACGTCGACGCGGTCGTGGGGGGCGCTGGGCGGGTGGTCGTCGGTGCGGGCGAGCAGGAGCAGCTGCTGGATCAGTGTCTCCAGTCGCTGTGACTGTTGGGCGGCGCGGTGGGCGATGGTCGGCCACGGCGCGGTCTCGGGGTGCGCGAGCCCGACTTCCAGGGTGGTGCGGATCGCGGCCAGCGGGCTGCGGAGCTCGTGGGAGGCGTCGGCGACGAAGCGGCGTTGCGTTCGGGCCGAGTCGTCGAGGCGCCGCAGCATGGCGTTCATGGTGCGGGCGAGCTGCCCGATCTCGTCGATGGTCTGCGGCTCGGGCACCCGCCGCGACAAGTCGTCAGCGGTGATGGCCTCGACCGCGTGGCGGATGCGGTCTACAGGGCCGAGTGATCGGCCGACGACGATCCAGACGGCGAACGCGGACAGCAGCAGGATCAGGGGGAGGCCGAGGAGCAGGAGGCGCAGGAACTCGGTGTCGACCGTCTCGAGCAATGCTGTCCCGGTGCCGGTGACGATGGTGACCTGTTGCCCGGCGACGGTGAACCGCTGTGCGATGACTCGGATGTCGGTGGGCACGACACCGTCGGCGGCGGCCTGGCGCACGGGGCTCGTGGCGCCGGCGGGGAGCTGGTAGATCGCGGGTAGCCCGGTGAGCGTGCGGGTGGCGGCCAGGACCTGGCCGTCGGCGGTGATCACCTGCGCCTCCGCGTTGGCGTCGAGGGTCGAGGCCGGCAACGGACCAGACCACTGGCCGTCGGGTGCGGACTGCGCGACCTCGGTGGCGTAGGTCCGCAGCTGGTCGTCGATCGTGGCGCGGACCGAGCTTGCCTGCAGCTGGTAGAGCAGCAGCAGGCCGCCGACGATGGCGGCGGTGATACCGAGGCTGGCGGCGACGGTGACGCGGGTGCGCAGGGTCATGCGCCGGGGCTGCAGGCGAGGACGCATCCGCGGCACCTCGCCGCTCACGGTGGGGCTTTCGTGATGAGGTAGCCCACGCCGCGCACCGTGGTGATCAGCGGCGCGCGGGTGGGCACCTCGATCTTGCGTCGCAGCCGGTGGATCTGGACCTCGACGACCGCGGGGTCCCCGTCGAAGGCGGGGTCCCAGCAGTGCTCGAGTAGCTCGGCCTTGGACACGACGTGCCCAGCGCGGCGCATCAGGTGTTCCAGGACGGCGACCTCTCGGCTGGTCAGGTCGAGGGGGGCCCCGTGTCGGGTGACCGTCCTGCTCGCGGGGTCGACGGTGAGCTCGCCGGCGGTGAGCAGGACCGGGCGCAGCCCGAGGTCGCGTCGGGTCAGGGCGCGTAGGTGGGCGAGCAGGACCGCGTAGGAGAACGGCTTGGCGAGGTAGTCGTCGGCCCCGCTGTCGAGGCCCTCGGCGTGGTCGAGGTCCTCGTCCATGGCCGTGAGCATGAGGACCGGGGTCCACACCTGCCCTGCGCGTAGCCGGCGGCACACCTGGTAGCCGTCGAGGCGGGGCAGCATGACGTCGAGGATGATCACGTCGTGGGCGCTCTCCTGGGCTTTCCACAGCCCGTCGGTCCCGTTGTCGGCGGTGTCGACGACGTACCCCTCGGCCTGCAGGCCCCAGGTCAGGGACTCGGCCATCGCCTGGTCGTCCTCGACTATCAGCACCCGCATTGCTCGACTATCCCCGATCCGGCTTGCTGGCCGTCGACGGACGATTCCCTGCTGGCCCGCCCCCCGGCTGCCCCGCTGGGCGGGCCGTGGTGGCGGGTCGGACTTGGAGCTCATTGGAGGGGAACGTGCTGCAGGTAGTCGGATGCACCGCCGGGGAGCAGCGCGGCGAGCAGCGCCCCGGCGGCCAGGCTCGCCGCGACGACCGCACCTCGCCGACCCGCCGCGCCCCGCCGACCCGCCGAGCCCAGTCCCGGCTGGCCAGGTGCACGGCCTGCAGGAAGTGCGGCACGATGTGCACGACGACCGCGGCCAGCCAGGCGTAGAAGCTGACCTGGTGGACGAGCAGGGCCGGTGACTGCGCCCACCCGGGCCCGTCGAGCAGGGTAATATCACTGACCAGCAGGGTCACGGTGAGCCCGGCGAGGAACAGGCCCAGAACCCGCAGCACCGGCGGCGGTGGGGTGATGTCGGCGAACCCGTCCCGGCCCCGGTGGTAGCTGACCATCCGCCACGTCACGCTCGTCAGCTTGAGCCCCACCGGTGGGAGCAGGATCAGACCGAGGACCACGTGCCAGGTCAGGACGCTGCGCACCCCGGCCAGCACGGTCACCACCTGCAGCGCGAACAGGATGAGCAGGGTCGGGCCGAGGATCGCCGTGAGCCGGGAGTTGGCGACGGCCACCGGGATCGCGTCGGCGGGAACCACCAGCGGCGGGCGTCTCACCGCGGTGGGGCCTCGCCCCGGTCGTCTGCCGGTGCGCCTGCTGTTCGGCGGCGCCGATGCCCATTGCTCAGCCCTGCCCATACCCGCTGGGTGCTGTGACCAGCTCGGGCAGCTCCGGCTCTGTCGGTGGGGTGTCCCGGAGGCGCAGCAGGCGGGCGGCCCGCTCGGGCATCCACCAGTTCGCCGACCCGAACAGCGACACCAGCGCCGGGAGCAGCAGCATCCGCACCACCACGGCGTCGAGGAGCACCCCAGCGGCCAGACCGGCCGCGATCTGGCGGACGGTGATGTCGTTGGCGGTGGACAGCGAGGCGAGGGCGAAGAACAAGATCAGCGCCGCACTGGTCACCAGTCGCCCGGTGCGGGAGACACCTTCGACGATGGCGGTGCTGGTCACCCCCGTGCGGTCGTAGCTCTCCCTGACCCGGGAGAGGATGAACACTTCGTAGTCCATCGACACCCCGAACAGGAACCCGAAGATGAGCACGGGCGCTAACGCGTCGACCGATCCGTAGGACGAGGTGCCCCACAACGCCTGCATGCCCAGGCCGTGCTGGAAGACCAGCACGAGGATCCCGTAGGACGCGGCGACGGAGAGCGCGTTGAGCACGACCGCCTTCGCGGGCAGCAGGATCGACTTCAACCCGCGGGCGAGCAGCAGGAACGTCACCAGGGCGACCACCCCGAACAGCAGCGGGAACGCACCGTAGGTGGTGCTCACCTCGTCGATACCCACCGCGGCGTGACCCCCGACCTGGGCGCTGGGCGGGACGGTCTGGCGGATGTCGGCCAGCGAGGTCCCACCGTCGGCGGTGCCCACCTCGTGGCGGGGCAACGCGATGACCATCGCACTCCCGCCCGCCCGCCAGGGCGGGTCGGTGGGGGTGACCGCGCCGCGCAGGCTGGACACGGTGCTCAGCGAGTCCACGACCGCCGGCGCGTCACCGGCGTGGGGCAGGTAGATGGGGACCGCGGTCAGCGTCCCACTGGGGAAGCCGTCCGCCTGCAGGGTGCGCAACCCGTCGGTGTAGCTGCCGCTGGAGGCCAGCGCGCTGCTCGTGGGTTGGGAGACGTTGATGGTCAGCGTGACCGCGGCGAGCCCACCGAGGATCCCGAGGCCCAGGACCGCGGCCACGACGCGGTGGCGGATCACCCGGTGCGACCACCACGTCCAGAACCGGCTCGCTTCGCCGCTGGAGCGCCGCCGCGGCCAGTCCATCCGGGGCCCGACCTTCGAGAGGATCGCCGGGAGCAGGGTGAGCGCGACCAGGGTCGCGGTCGAGGGGATGAACAGCCCGGAGATCCCTATCCCGCGGACCAGGGAGTTCGGGACCACCACGAGGGCGAACAGCCCGAGGGAGGCGACGAGGCCGCTGAACCACACCGAGTGCCCAGCGCGGCGCATCGCGACGCGGACGGCCTCGTCGTTGGGCCTGCCCGCCCGGCGTTCCTCCCGCCACCGGGTGACCACCAGCAGCGAGTAGTCGATGGACAGGCCGAGACCGAGCAGGGCAACGATGTACTGCACGGCCGGGTTCAGCGGTGAGGAGGCCGGCATCAGGAAGGACAGGCCGTAGATCAGCAGCTGCATCGTCAGCACCGAGATGATCGCCATCATCAACGGCAGCAACGCCAGGAACGACCCGAACACCCACGCCAGCACCACCAGCGCACCCAGCCCACCGATGAGCAGCTCGGCCAGCACCGAGGAGTTGCCGCTGCTGGTGGTGGTGCCCACCGCGAGCGACTTCAGGCTCGTGCCCCCGACGCTCAGCGACGGTGCCGCTGACCTCGCGGCCTGGGTGATCGCGTCGACCGCGGTGGAGTCGATGTCTTTACCCTGCCCGGGCGGGTAGACCAGCGTGATCGCGCTGGTCCCGCCCGCGCCGACGAGGACGGGGCTGCCGCCGGTGTTGGTGTAGGAGACCACCCGCGACCCCGTCACCACACCGGTGACCGCGGCATCGACCGCGGCCAGCTCGTCGCTCACCCCCGGCGAGGTCACCGTCTGCCCGGCGGGCAGATTCAGCGTCACCACACCCGGGTCCGACGTCGCCCCGCCGTAGCTGGCCGCGATCTGCTGATCCGCCCGGTAGGCGGCGGTGTTCACGGTGTTGCCCCCCTTGAGCCGGCCGGAGACCGACGGGGCCAGGACCGCGCCGACGATCGTGATCGCCAACCAGAACAACCCCACCCACAACCGGTGCCGGACCACCCACCTACTCACTGCGTCCATGACTGCTCCCGCTCCACGCTCGCGTCGCCTCAACTGATGGGCGGGACCCTAAGCAGCGGAACCTTTCCCAACGCTGTCACCGACACCATCGGCGCCGCGGCCCCGACACAGACTGAATCGCCTGTAAGTGTCGGTGCGGCTGGCCCGGGTCTGGTCACGGCAGGGTCGGCGTCGTCTGCCGCGTGGTGAGTGACTCGTGAATCGCTTGGCCCCGTGAGGGTGCCTTTCCCGGGATCTGTCCGCGCTGCGTGGTGGGCGACATCGACCCGGTCGTTCACCGTGATGGCTTGATCAGAAGCCTGCCCGACCCGTGGCTGCGGGTCGTGGCCCCTTACAGGCCTGCCTCGCGATGACTCTCCCGGCCGACGCCGATCACGACGTCCCCGAGCGAGGAGTTGCCGAAATGCGTTCCATCGTTGCAGAGCAGACCGTGTCCGAGCAGTACGAGTTCGTCATCGGCGTGGACACCCACGCCGCCACTCACACCTTCGCGCTCGTCGCGGCCGCGACCGGCGGGGTGCTCGCGCATGCGGAGTTCCCTACCAGGCCGGCAGGGCTGTCACGAGCCCACCACTGGCTGACCCGGCGGGTCGGCGCGCGAGCTGCGTTGGTCGTCGTCGAGGGCACCGGCTCGTTCGGCGCGATCCTGACCGTGGGACTGCAAGCGGATGGTCGCCACGTCGTCGAGGCCGCCCGGATGCCGGCCACCGACCGGCGCGGCACCGGCAAGAGCGACGACCTCGACGCCACGAGGATCGCCCGGGCGGTGCTCGGCTCGCCGCTGGGCACGTTGCGTGTGCCGCGGGAGTTGTCGAGCGAACGAGCCCAGGTCGCGATGCGGGTGCTCGTCGTGGCCCGGAAGCAGATGACCAAGGAACGGACTCGCACGATCAACACCCTGACCGCGCTGGTCCGCACCGTCGACCTCGGTGTCGACGCCCGTCGGGCGTTGACGCCCGCCAGATCACCACCCTCGCCGGCTGGCGTGACCGCGACGAGGACACCACGACCGCCACCTGCCGGCGCGAAGCGGTGCGCCTGGCCCGCCGGGTCCACACCCTCAACGACGACCTCACCCGGAACCGCCCCGCCGCTGGTCGCCTGTCGATGCTCAGTGAGCGGTGTCGAACTCGACGGGTGGGACGAGTCCGAACACCGCGGTGGCCACGCCATGGCCCGCTGCACCGTCGAGTGGCTCATGCACGCCCGAGGGCTGTGCGGCACCAGCCGGGGTGCGCCGGGCGGTCGAGCCCGAGCGTCGGGCGCCAATGTCGGCCGTCGTCGCCTGTCTGGGCTTCACCAGGGGACGACGCCGTCGTCGTCGAAGAACCCACCGCGCGGCCCGTCGTCGGGCAGGGTTGCGAGCCGTATCGCGACCGCGGCACCCTGCTCGGGTGTGCGCGGCGCGGCGAAGCCGGTGAAGTCGGTTGCGACGTAGCCGGGGCAGCAGGTGTTCACGATGATCTGCGTGTCCACGAGTCGGCGGGCGTACTGCGCCGTGATGCTGTTGAGCATCGACTTCGACGGTGCGTACGCGGCCATGACCGGGCCGGTCTGCAAGGTCAGCGAGCCCATGTTGCTCGACACGTTGACGATGCGCGGCGACGGCGCGCGCAGGAGTAGCGGAAGCAGTGCATTCGTCACCCGCACGACCCCGAACACGTTCGTGTCGAGGACGTCGCGGACGACGTCGAGGTCGAGGGTCGTCGGGTCCTGCGCGTCACCGTCGACCCGACCGGAGATACCCGCGTTGTTGACGAGCACGTCGAGCCGTCCAGCCGTCTGCTCGATGCTCACCGCTGCCGCGGCCACGCTCTGCGGAGGTGACGTCGAGGGAGATCCCGAAGGCATCAACGTCTGCAGCACGCAGACGCTCGACGGCCTCCGCCCGCCTGGCGTGGTCGCGTGCTCCGACGGCGACGGTGAAGCCGGCCGCACCCAAGCCCAGCGCGACAGCGAAGCCGATTCCCTTGTTCGCGCCGGTGACCAGCGCGGTCTTCGTGTTGTCCATGTCGTCGATGGTCACCGAGGGGCGCGTGGGTTGTCCAAGACCGATCCGGTGACCTGTGATACCGACCGGGTATCAGCTGGGTACGCTGCGTTCGTGGCCGATCTGGAGACCCGCGAGCTCCGGTACTTTGTCGCCGTCGCCGAAGAGAGGCACTTCGGACGAGCCGCCGTCCGGCTCGGGATGGCCCAACCGCAGCGACGTGCCGGACCTCCCGATCGCCCGGTGGCCCCGGCTCGACGGGTCCTACCCAGACGGGCCCGGACCGGAGGTCCGCACCCAGTCTCAGCTCGCGCAGCTCGTGGCACTGGGAAAGACACTGCTCGTCATCCCCACCTCCAGCCGTGCCTGGCAGTGGCCCGACCACGTCGCGGTCCCCGTCGTCGACGCCCCCGACATCACCACGGTGATCGCGTGGCCGCCGCACGGTCATTCGCCACCGCTCGGGTCGATCATTCGCGCAGCGGCCAGGATCCGAGGCACCGCGCTACCGGCACCCACAAGCTGAGCGCACGCACAAACGCACGTCCAGTACACCATCACGTGAGGTGCACCGGCGGCCACGCGCACCAGGGTCTGGAGCCAGCCGATCTCGTCGCTGCAACCGTCTGGCCGGCCGCTACGTTCCGCCCCAAAGGACGTCGCAAAAATAGATCGTTTTTGACACGCGGCCGCGGTGGTCTCAGGCGCAATTTGCTGCCGCAGGTCGACGGGCTCGCCTGTTGTTGCGGAACTCGTGATCGGAATGTGCGTGTCAAAGTAGGTGGCTTCGGTGGGTTGTGGCACTGTCGCTGCTCGTGGGGGAGCTGTTGGGGTACGCGAGGGTGTCGACCACGGTGCAGGACCCTGCGCTGCAGCACGACGCGCTGAGCGCCGCGGGGTGCTGGCGGACGTGGACCGACACCGCGTCGGGGTCCCGGTCGGAGCGTCCGCAGCTCGCGGAGGTGATGGCCGCACTGCGCCCGGGGGAGACCCTCACGGTGTGGCGCTTGGACCGGTTGGGTCGGTCGCTGCCCCACCTGATCGAGACAGTCCCCCCCGGGGCCGACTCGTCTTCCACATCTTCGGCTCGCTCGCGGAGTTCGAGTCGGACCTGATCCGGTCGCGCACCGTCGAGGGCATGCGGGAGGCCGCCAAGCGTGGACGACTCTTGGGCAAGCCCTCAAAACTGTCGGTACTGCAACGGAAGCGACTCCTCGCGGACTACGAATCCGGGGAGTACAGCGCCGCGCAGCTGATGGACATCAGCGGCCTGTCCCGCTCAGCGATGTACGCCACGCTGAACAGGGCGCGGGAAGAACAGCGTGGCTGCCGGGAACACCGGTAGGGGATGAGCGTGCGCTTCGGATTCAGTTGGGGCACCGCGGACCGCCAGGCCGGGGCTGATCCCCACTGCGTGGACGACGGGGATCGGCGTCGCCGGTTCTCCAGAGCACACGCACCCGGTCAATCGCGGAGGACGTCAGCGACCAGCACGGTGCCGGTAAGCCGTTCGGACCCGGGGAAGGGCACCGCGCGCCTGAACGGCACG
>JAABUK010002475.1_pt1 | contig 33021 bp, 28 predicted proteins | sample 5559141 | NCBI WGS metagenome assembly JAABUK01 (sample SAMN10711869, study PRJNA513367) | rock metagenome | isolation source: Antarctica rocks | place: Antarctica: Victoria Land, Pudding Butte nord | collected 2016-01-03 | reverse complement strand
AGATGGTGGAGTTGGGTGAAGACAGAGAAGAGGAGGAGGATGATGATTATGGGGGAGATGGGGAGGAGTTGATGGGGCGAGGGGGAGGGAGGGGGAGGAAGAGTACGAAGAAGGGTGGAGGAGAGGGCAGGTTTGGTTATATGCTGTAGGTGACTCGATAGATAATCGGTAATCGTGGTGTGATGAATGTTTTCGCATTGCCGTTGCAGAAGTAGATCGAATTGGTTCAAAGATGATTTGGGTAATGCGTGTTTGTGAGAGCCGCGAGTTGTATGAGCAGAGCTTACATCAAGAATGTCTTCTCCTCAGAAGTGATTTTATATACAGTCGAATCTTTTACAACTTCCTCATCATATGTACCCATGGCACCAGAAGGGTATTGGATTGGAATGGTTGGGAAACACAGTGACCTTCTTCCGGATGCCTGGTGATTTCCACTACAGGGACCCTTTAGGCTGTATTCTCCCAACCATGCCAGCATAGAAGCCGACATTAGCTCTACCAATGTGCCAAGTCCTGTCATGCTTTCTATTGTTTCTTCTCCGCCTCAGCACTCTGCGCAGTCTCCTGCTGCATCTTCTTAATCGTATCATCGCTCGCCTCTACCTCGCCGCGATCTGCTTTGATCTGTGCGAGAAATGCGGCCGTTAGCTTTTGAAGGTTGATGAATGGTGACTCGATACGCAAGGTCGGAGGGACAAGAGCCATTGCTGGCTTCCCCAATCAGGCTTGGCTGCCCACGAATATGGTTGATCTTGACAAAGCCGGGAAGTGAAAGTGATGGCAGAAGACTGTCCCCGCTATCTCTCCAGGCCTCAGTGAATTTACATTTCACAAACGTACCGCTTGTTCACTATTACTCGAAAGTTCCTTCCTCCACTTGCCTTTCCCCTCCTTCTGTTCCTGGAGTTGCTCTTTCTTACTCTTCTCGTTGTGCTCGGCGAGGTTATCGCGATCTTTTCCATGTGCTGCTGTGTCAGCACGGGAGCTTGTATCAGCTGGATGTGTGAGTGGAGAGGTGCGTGCCGGTTGAAGCAGAGCTGGAATTGGGAGAACAGACCTCCATCACTTTCATTCAGAGCCGCTCGATGTGAAGAGGTCGAGAATGATGATACGGCTGGTCTGGAGAGTCTGATGGCAGAAAAGGGAGTTCGAAGAGGAGCGCGGGCTACGCGGGAGTAGAGGAAGGACATGGCGAAGATCGAGATGGAGAGCTGAGTTGACGGTGCTTGATAAAAGATGATAGAAATCTCTGCGTCTTGCGTTTATACGTGGGTAGTGATTGGATCTCTGTGAGACGCAGTGGGCAATATGAACTCGCCTCAAACTGAGGTCTGCAAATGATGCCGAAGAATGAAAATTGGAGTAGCATTGACGTAACTGAAATTCTTGACTGTGCCAAGAGAAACCTTGACAGGGGTAGATATCATCGTGGACCTTTCATTCTTATTTCAACCTCTTCAGCTTAACTTTTCTCTGCCGGACAATACAGGTCCTCTGAAACAAATACAGAAACTATCAGACGCTCAAAGTAAGTGGTCTTCATGTGACAAACTGACTCAAATGGAGAGGTTCTAGATGGCAGATGTCAAAGGGCTCACACAGAACAGAGGTTTCATACCCTATTATCCAGCTTCTTCTGCTGGACTTCAAGTTCCAGTCTAAAGCGTTCACGCCAATGATGAAGAGCATCCCGCCGAGCTATCGTTTTCTCCATCTTTGCTCTCCTTGCACTCCTTCGCCTCCGTCTTCTCTTCTCCATCTGAGCACAAACCTCCCTTCCATCAAGATACAAAGATACACACAACACTCCAGACAGCAAAGTCCACATGTCTTCAAGGCTTCCCATATACTCCCATAGAGTCGCAACACCAGTGGTGCAAGCCCATAGATTAAGACTGCTAAAAGGCCAAGGAGGACTATCTAGTACACAAAGGCGAGTGGAAAAGCCTGTGTATCTTTAAATCCGGTCCAACAGAGAGGTAGGTCACTGTCCTCACCGGGTTGAAATCGTCTTCGCTGCCACGTATGCTAGTGCATATGGCCGCCGTGATGGTGGATACGGGGACTGAGGTGACTGTCTACGTGACCGTGGGCTTCATGGTGAAAGTAGTCAACGTCAGAGGTCCTTCAGTGGCCCGGCGGACTAGAGGGTCAAAGGCGAGCTCCGCCCTTAGGCAGAATAAAGGTAAGAGGTGGCAGTTGATCGTTGTACGAATCCTGGAGCTCTCGATGTTGATGCTGGCGTAGAAGGCCTACGACTTGAAAGGGCCGCACCAACGATGCAAAAGCAGGAGTAAGATGCTTTTCCTTTCTACTCTGTGGGAGATTGGAGCAGTTGAATTTGCAAACAAGAAATGAAGAAATTGAAGAAGAGAGTTACAGTGACATAGATATACCACCAAATGACCTGAGGACCTTATCCAATTATTAGTTCTCTTTGAGGGAGACACGGGGCATTGAAGATGATCTTGACGCAAGACAATGAGGGCCAAGGGTTTGGCATGATGATAGAACAGAGAACACATTCTTGAATGGCGCGAACTGCTCCGAGAACCCGAATGATAATCCACTTTAGTTGGCAATGTTTGTTTGCAGCCTCGTCCCCTTCTCTACCAGTTTACTTCCTTTCAGCATCCGCCTCGAATATCGTCTCCCCACTGGAGCTTTGGCAACCTTCTTGCGTTCCACTGCTTTCACTGCGCCCGCCGTCCCCATCCCTTTCCTCGTCCCCTCCTCTCCTTCATGCTGCTCTTCCCCAGCATCATCCCCAGCCATCTCACATGCAGTAGCATCTTCCACCCGGAGACGTCTCTGAGCCCTTCCACGATTCACAGAGACCAGCAATACCAATCACTACAGATCCGATGATGAAAATGAACCCGCAGAACACAACCAGTACGAAAGCTAGCATTCGGAAACCCGCTAGAATGTCTCGGATTCCGGCTATCGAGAAAGTGTAGACGAGCGCTTCGAATGTAGACATATCGACAGAAAGTCTTGTGCAGGAAATTACCAGCGCGATGACCGTAGCGGTAGGCGTGACCGTCGTGAAGGCAATTGAGGTCTTCGCTGCAGTGAGGCTATCTGTCGCCGTTGCCCATGCACGGGCTATCCAGGTAAGCGTCTTTGTCGCCGTTTCCCATTCATAGGTCCTGGTTGTCAAGTGTGCGTCATTGTTGCTGTTGCCCACTCCTTGACAGTGCATGTCCATGGAAGTGTTTGCGTAGCTGATACCACGGTATTGATTGTCTTCGTCAATGTTCTCGTAGCTGTATCTTGAACTTGGTGAAGGTCTTCCGTGGGCACCATTGCTTGGTCGGCTTTTCAAGTGGCTAAGATGGAAAAGGTGTACGCTAAAACTGGATAAAGGGGGGAGAACTATGATTGATTTTTACCAGGAAAAACGGTACTCTTAGACCTTTAGACAGAAAGGGGAAAGAAGATCAGGAAGCTATATAGATGAGAGAAGTATGATGTGGGGACACAGGATACTAAGCTGCTCAGAGGGTGAAACGTATCAAAACAAGGAGGACTTGGCATAAGGCAGACCCGGAGAACGTGACTGCTACCCGTCTGCAGGAAACAGAAGACCCAGTAGAACGAAGCTGAGTGCAAATCGACTGTACTATGTTCTCGGGATATTGATTAACGCAACGTCAGCCAAAGCTAGTCCTAGGAAGGTACCCAAATTTTGTTCGTGCTGTAGGCAAGCTGCTGTTCTTTGTGGTGTCGTCGGCGAGGCCTCTTATCGTATCCGTTCTACCTGGCTCAACCACCCAGCTTCTGCAACTTCTCCCTTTCCTCCGAGTTTAAGGCTGCAAACATCTCTCCGAATTCTGGCTTTTGCGCTTGCTCTCGGAACCATCCCGTTAGAAAGTCACTGGTTTCGTCGTCTCTTTGCCTCGAGTTGGTAGGACTTTCTTCCTCATCATACGCCATGAGTTCCTGCTTCGTCATGCCAAGACCCAGATCCAACGCGCCGGTGCTGCCAGCACCCACGTCTTCCCATTCATCACCGTCCTCACTGCCCTCGGAGTCCAAAGCTGCTGCTGCTGCGCTAGGATTGAAGCGGTTCGAAGAAGCATTCGTGAGTTCTTCCGCTAGCACCTTCAATATCTTCAGGTTCGCTGGTATGGTGGTCCATCGATCCGGATTGGCCTTGGCTTGACTTCGGGTCTTGATTCGACCCGTCTCCAGCATGATCAGATCACCTCTCACCCCTACTCGCCGTATACGCAGGTCATCAAGATCGTAGAGCTTGCTCAGCGCAACCACATTCTGTCTGATAGCGTCGTAGCCAGCGAAGTTGATAGAACTCTCCAGCCACTTCGCAAGTACAACATTGAGACCGTTTTCACCGTGAATGTCAACTTGAGAGAGAAAGTCAATCACATCCCGCGGGCTTGATATTGACAAGCGGGCGAATACTAGAATCAGCGATTGAATAAATTGGGCCTTTTCAGCCGTAGCAAGACGCAATGCCACGGCTCGAAGGAGCTGAAGAAGGAAAGGACCCAGCTTATCACCTCCAGCTCTTTCAACCAATTCAGCTGCAAGTCCGCCGACTTCCGCAGCAGCATTGTCATCGACGAGAGACGAGTTTAGGAGACGATCAATGATGATTAGAGTCATTTCAACAGCATTCTTTCCAGTAGCTGGATCGTTCCACGCTAGAAACTGTGACGATCCATGGGCCAACATATGCTTGACGGCCAGGGTCGATGGGCGCACAAGCTCGGGATCTGATGACTCAAGCAAAACGCGATTCAGCTTTGGCATCACAGCTGCAACAAAGCCGTCAGGAAGAGGCTCTGAACCATACTCAGCGAGAGCTGATACCAACTCGGCGGCGAGGTTAGTCAGTGCGGACTCCTGGGTCATGCTACCAACGTCGAAGGCACCAGTCAGAGATGGAATGGTCTTCTCGCAAAGACAAACGTATGGTTCGTGTCCGAGCTCCGCGACCGATGACACTATGCTTTCAAATGTCTCAGTGACAAGAAGAGAAATCTGGAAATTAGCTGCTCCGTGAGATGCCAGGGTAAAGAGTAAATCAACCGCAGGCCCGGTGTATGTGCAAGCAACGTCAATCATAATCACGTCCCGCAATGTTTCGATCAGAGACACCTTGAGGTCATCGACTTCGGGATCATTCATGTCCTGAGATGAGATGAAGCTTGATATGCCGTTGATCAATAACGTTTGCAATGGCTTGGTAATATTCAAAGGAAGGGCTTCGATGAGATCCTGAATAGCACGGATGCAGGACACTCGAATCAGGTCAGGCGCCTCGGCAGCAGCTAAAGTTTGGATGGCAGCATTGAGATATGCAGTAGCCTTCTGCGCGTAGGAATCACCTGTTGTCCTGGCAAGAACACCCGCAACGGCGAAAGCACGCGCTCGCAAGTAGACACTTGGGTCTTGTTGGCTTTGGTCAATGAAGTCCTCGAAGCCTATAGCCGTAGCTGGCGAGATCTTTCGATCAAGTTCGGTGAAATCGCGAAGCATTTGATTTAGAACAAACAATGCCGCCTCTTTGGCTTTCCAACTGCCTATAATGTTAGTCCAGACGGCCTCTTCAAGAGTTTGTGGGACTTACGTTGTGCTAGGCTCAGCGGATAGCCCTTTGCAGCTTATTAGTAAGGCTTCGACAGGTACTTCCTTTAGCCACTCAACCAGGCCTGACACGATCAGAGCACCGCAAGCGACTCTTGGAGTGTAATTGGCCGTCAGAGCAGTTTCCTCAGAAAGAAAAAGATTCACGTCAATTTCCCACAGTCCTTCCTCTTCGGTCGTGATTTGAGCGTATGAGATGACCAGCTGCATGATTTCTTGAAGCCAACCGACTGACTGTGGTCCATCTGACGTCTGCTTGAGCTGACTTTGGAGTTCCGCTTTCACAGGGGGTGCTTTGAGTAGATTTTCCATCAAGTCAATCTCATCTGACACCAGGAAATCTAAGGTGTAAGGTAGTCCGTCGGCATTTTCGAGCCTCCCTTGTCGTTCGTCGCTAATGAACAGCTCATGATATGCGAGCCTTAACTGGGATAGCTCATGCCACGCAGTCTGGAACAAGACCATACTGTGCGGTGTCAGGATTGCCGGAAATACCCCTCGAATTTTGACCAGCGTCTGGTGGGGTCAGCTTCCAATGATAAAAATGGCATCGAGTCATGATCAGTCAACGTACCTTCACGACCTGAAGCTTCAAAGCAATCAGTCCTCTCCATTGACTAGGGTTACCCTCTTCTTGTCTCTCCTCGTCTTCTCTAGGGGTTGGTGGAAGTGGTATCCTAAGCGTCTCAATGAAGAATGCCATCCATCCTTGCAGTGCCTGGTCCAAGAAAGCTTTGACGGCGAACTTATGATCCTCCATCACCATTTCTAAAGTATCGAAGCAGGCTCGGAACACGCTGATAGCCAAAGCGCGTAGTATCGGCTTTCTCTGAACATTGGTTGCAACATGTTGAAGTCCACTGACCAAATCTCTCGCCACTGCGAAGAACTGCTCCTCACTGAAGCCAGACTCGACCAGATCTGTAAGGACTCGTAGAGCGCCGTGGACTTGAAGGTCTGATGTATTGCCTGACAAGATTCGGAGAAGTTGAGGCAAGAGATCTGGCCAGGAATCTGGGAAGTCTACTCCTGCAATCTTGCTTGCGACAAGTGAGGCAGCGTTCTTGACCTTGCGGTTTCCAACTTGTCCTCCATCATCGCCAATGCAGATGGCCAATACCTGATGCCGAACCTTCGCTTTCGCTTCGTCATTGAGCACTATCGTTCCTTTGAAATCTTCATCAAATTTCGGAGACCATGTCGCAACCACAACACGATTAAGTGTCAGCAATGCTGCTTGCCGAATATGTTCGGCGACATCGCTGTGCGTTGAGATTGACAGTAGTGCAAAAGGTAAGTCTGGGTATGCACAGAGACGCAAGAGCTTCAGCTCTGCAGCTTTTCGAGTATTATCTTCCCTCGCCTGCGTGAACTGCAACAGTTGTATAACCTCTTGCTCCATTGCCAATCTGCCCCGACTAGCAGAGGGATCTTTGGAGCTAAGATGATGTAGGTGCTAGCTCAGGATCGGGATAGCTTCGTGTGATGTCGTGCGGTCTGGTTAGCTCAGTAGACAAAAAAATCGCCTCGGATAGAGCAGATACGCAGGTCAGTGTATTGTAGGTGGCGCGCAATGATGCGGTTTGATGTCTTTCGATGACAATCGCCCAAGTGTTTTTGAATCAGCGATCATGCACACACTCAACGCGCAACGCGTCTAGGGCAGTCCTTCCACAACAACCATTCGATTTGGATGTTGGACATTGAAACTCGTAAACACCAAGGGGGCTATCTGATCAATCTACAGATAGAGTCATTGGCATACAAAACGCCAGTGACCGGCTCAGTCGTCATGGTTGCTCCTCCGCCGAACCCAAGCACAACCTCAAACCTGCTAAGCACGCAATCCTCACTTATTCAGACTATGTGCGCGTTCCTCACCGTCAGCATACATCACATCCTATATCTACGCTCCATCTATCCGCGAGTCTCTTTCCTAAGCACTCGTGCCTACAATTTCCCAGCTCGACAGAATCGTCATCCCGCTGTGTGTGGCTGGGTCAACAGTGCAATTGATGCAATTCGAGATCAACTTGAAAAGAATACAGTAGAAAGGGTTGCTATCTGTATTTTTAAGGTGCAAAAGAATGTGGTGCTAGAAAGGTGGACGTTCGATCTGAGGGCCTTTCCCGTGGTTGAAAAAGGGGATCAGGATACACCCTTTGAGAAGCAGGCAGAGGATAACGATGCTTCCGAGATCGATCTCAAGAGAAACATCAACGCAGCAGACCTCGAAGCACAATTTCGAGCGATGCTAAGTGGGATCACCTCCTCGAGCGCCAGACTGAGTGCTCTTCCTAGAGACACGGAGTGCAGCTTTACCGTCAGCATTGAGGTACGTGACGAAGCGGATCGACCTGTTGGTAGGCTCGAAAAGGAGGAACGAAAGTGGATTGCTGCTGAGCCAGAACCTTGGAGCGACGTGGAAGAACAGCAAGGAGATCCAGAGGGGGATGAAGGGGCGAAACGAAAGGTGGCTACCTGTAAAGGGAATGGCAAGACCATACCTATTAGAAAACTTGAAGCTGGTGAGTTGAGGATGGAGGTCTGGGTTGAGCAGTCAAAAGAGAAATTTACCCCAGAAAGCAGCTCTCGAGCATAGCCTTAGCGATAATGCGATGACTTTTTAACCAATGTGAGTTTCCATCGTCCATCTTCTATGTCTTGAGTTCTGATAGCCAATCAGCTGGCCAGGCGATATTGCCTAGAAGGTACATTTGATTTGGCAACCATCACCCAACCAAAAATCGATCACAACGTAACACAACCTCTCAGCCGATGACAGTACGTTTCAAGAACCCGAAACGCCAAACAGGATTGAGATGCTCTCATGTAGTGCAGCTAACGACCGATACATGAGAGGAGCTGGTAAGCACTGGCCGTATCAAACATGATTCCAAGCTTGGCTCTGTTGTTGCTGTGCTTGGGTACAGCGCTTATCGCGCGGATTCTGGAGATCATTGAGTTCTCCTGCCCAGAAAGTAGGGTAGTGAATTTCGTTATTGAAAATCGGGTGTTGATGTTCTGCTTGAACAATATTCCCATCACGCTGAAGAAGGTCGTGGTGATCGTTCTGAGCAATATTTCTTCCGAGCATGTTAAACGTATCACGCTGAAGAAAGCCCTGCATGCGAGCAGCTAAAAACTCATCAGGTTCAACATTGCAGTGATTCCGTATTGGCTGTGCAGGCGCTCCATTGGCAGCAGGTCTCACATATGCATATTTGATGTATTGGTGAGCATGGCGAATTGGCGCAACATGACCAAGATTGGGCTTAGGTGGAATAGGTATGGGAGGTACGCCCGGGCCTGGGAGGAATGGGTGCAACCTGTGTAAGTGTTGCTGGTGGTCTTCTAGCATCCCTCTGACTCGATCATGTTGTTGCTGGGCCTCTTGATGAACATTCTGGAACGTGTTCATCCGCGCTGCATGTTCACCTGTCAGTAGACCAGCTCGCTCACCACCAACCAATAAAGGACCCTGTCCAATGTCCATGAGCGGGACTTGCGGTACAGCGGGAAGATTGAACCCTGGTTGTGGTCTTTGCAGCTCACGGTGACGGGCCATCTCCGTTTCTCGTCTAGGCCGTTGGTTGAGATGTGCCTCTATCCTCAGATCTTCTTCGTTGACATCGGCATTCCGAGCCTTTGCCTCGGCAATTGCAGCCTTTTCGGCTTTGTCGGCTTCCTGCTGGTGCCTATTCTCAGCTGGCTGATCCTGAATGGGGCAAACTGTCGGTCCTAAACCAAAATGTTGATAGTTTCGGCCGGTGATATCCTTCTTACAGACGTAGCACATTACCGCCCTGCAGTTTGAGCAAGTCATTTTATTGCAACCAGCAAACTTGACTATCTTGACTTTACACCTTGGACAGGACCTCATCATCGCTTCGCTGCGAGCTTCTTCGATGGCGTGACGAGCGGATAACCCTTTCTCTTTCTTCGCTTCCTCACATGATCTTGGCAAGTGAGACTCTTCTTTGCATTTCCGACAACTGGCCTTCTCGCAGTCGGGGTTGAGGCACTCGAAGATATTGTCAACATCAACAGGTGCGCAGATGGCTTGATACTCGCAGAAAGGACACTGCTCGAGTCCCTCCAGGCCAGCTGCCTTGATCTCCGCAAGCTGCTGGATCTCTGCAAGCTTATCGGAGATTTTGACGGGAAGGGCTCGCGCAAGCGCTTCCTTTGACATTTCAGCTCCACAACCAGATGTGTCCATACACAACATCTCATACTTCAAAACACCGATCTGCTCTTTCGCCCTCGTGTTGATGCACTTGTTGCAGAAGAAATGCGCGTCGTCGTTTTCACAGTTAACAACTCGATTGATTGGAATTTCATCAAAGCAGCATTGACAGTCTACCAACGAGCCTTGCAGCTGATGCACCATGAAATTGTTTGCTTCGGCTTCCTCGTCAGCTTTTTGCCTCTTTTTTTGAGTTTCCTTACGATGTTGTTGCTGCGCGGCAGCCTGATATTCGTTGACGATGCTGATGTACTGATGGCCTTCTCGTTGCTCAGTAGCAGTTCTCCAATACTTCTTCTCTAGTGCCACACGACCGAGCTTGTACCGACTGTATGATTTCCGCGGGCTGTTGTTGTACGTGTTCTCGCTCTCAGCTAGGAAATGGAAAGTGTCATAGAGTGTGCCTTTCTCCCGTAGCGTCCTGTTTATGAAATGCGTTGAAATTCTGGTAAATGCCTTCGCTAGCAAGATCAAGGCTTCTTTGTAGTACGTCTCATTTTTCAGAACATCTTTGTTCCATCGTATGGTTACGTCTTCGCGGTCTTGGGTGTCGGGAGAGTGCTTCCGCTTCAAGTATTTCTGCTTGGGGAACGACTTCATTTCAGCAATTTCAGCGATAATAGCTCCAGGCACGTGAGCATTTACAGCCTGAGACTCGGCAAGCGAGCCTCTCTGGCCGGGATGATGCTCCCTAAAGAGCTTTCGGACAAAATCATGCCGCACCTGGGGAAACACCAGAAGGACTTGTTCGAGACAGTGCTGCTCTTGTTCTTGGTCCAGAGGTAGGAAGCCTCCACCACCACTGAATGGCGCTCCATCTCTTTGCGCAGTCGCATTATCCACAAGAGATGACCCTTTGTCTGTGCAGCTGTTGAGAGGTCGAAAGCCGACGTGGGTCTGAGTACCATTATTCTTCCTTTCGACTTGCCTTGCATCCCACTTGTCGCAGATGTCTTTGTGCCCCTCAACGGAGCCAAGGACAGGGTGAAACTGTTTGAAGCCCGGGCCTCGATACATCTTAAGTTCAAACTTGGCATCGTAGTAGTATGGGCAAAGATCGTCATTCTTTTCCAATGGTCCATTCCTCCCTCGATCACTACCTCGTGCGCTGCTGTCAAAATTAGTCAAACGAACAGCAGATGGATAGTGCGGGCGATGGTGTGGCGTAAGGCTTGCAGGGCTTGGTTGTCGAAAAGCGAGATCGGCTCTATTTTCTTTCGCCCGGAATGATAGCTTCGCCCCTGGAAAGTCGGTACGCTCCAAGCTCTCTGATGATCTCGCACTAATATGTTGCGTGTTAATTGAGGTTGCGATCAGCTTGGAGCGGGACGGAGGGTGTTGCATGACTTCATCCTCGTCATCTGAAATTGTTATCGCATCCCCTCGGTGGGATCCGGAAGCCATAATTCTGAGTCTGTGTGCGAGCCGAGTCTTACAAGACACGACGAAGCGCGTGAATCTTCTGTGAGAGTCGTCAGGTAAAGCCGCACGCGAGGACATCACTCGGGCTACAAAACAACCTTCTGAGACGGCCCAGACGAGTACTGTGAAGCGAACAGAGGATAGGAAACATGCAGCAGATAATCACGGAAGAGGCGAGTCGTAGGATCTTTCAAACAAAGCAGATCAAGACCACCAGGATGACTTGTTGTACACCACGTTCTTCTCAGCTTAACACTGGCAACATTTTTTTGAAGATCCAGGGTTGAAGCACAGGTATGGACTTACTTGTATCATGGACAAGATATTGGTGCTCAATGTAAAGGTGCCTTCAGGCTCCACAAGAATAACGCCTAGAGGAGGAACCGCGAGGATGGTAAGGCTGCAAGTCTGCCTCGAGACCCACAGCCAGAGCGGGCTCTGCGGAACTCCTCAGGCAATATCATCTGTCGAAACAATCGCAACTGATCCCGCTAAGATCCTCGAATTTGTGGGGAGAAGCAAGCAGTAGATTTGTGCCTGGTCATGTCGGTGTTCATGGCGGCGGAGCGTCGTCACACCAAACAGAGCGGCTACTTGCAGCATGCAATATTGAAGTATCATGATCACTCCTAGTCCACGGTATCTACTTGCTTGACGCCAGAAAACACGCGGAGTATCTTCGAATCCCTCAGCTGCAACGACCCGGTCTCCAGTAAGCAAAATGTCTTCTTACCCGCACTTTTTCTGCTTTCAACACGGATATCACCGCTTGAGAGCGGCTCTCAGCTAAGAATATCGATCAGGCCAACCAATTCCCCTGTGGAATAATAAAGCGGCCTTACAGCCTTTCGTTGTCCCTACTGATTCGATCTGTGTATCGTGAAGTGTCCGAGTACGTGCTATTGCTCAAAGCCACTCTGATTAAGACGGCATAAATTTCGTCGAAGGGGCTTTGATAGTGTGGCTATGGGATCAACAGAGGAGATCTCCAGGGTTAACGCCGTGGAGACGACATCGCCTGCACCATTCCCCCCCTCTGAGCTACCACCATCCAGCTCTCCATCCATCTCCCTGGTGCCGGCAACGCTTCTTGAGCGGTACCAATGTTGGAATCTCAATGCTCCCTCTTGGCGAGGTCCCCTGTCTGCCGAACAGTATGTTAGCCGTGAAACATTTCTTGAGCGTCAACTCTTGACGCGGGATGGCAAGATCACATTCTGGATACTAACAGATACTTCCCTGTCGGCTGGTCAAGACGGAGCAAGACCCATTCTTGCGTCTTGTGAGACGCTAAGAAAAGAAGGATATTCAGCTAGCGATGGCAACGTCAACCGGCTCGTGACCCACGGCGTAGGGTCCGTCTTTTGTCGCGCCGAATATAGAGGTCGCGGATATGCCTCTCGTATGATGACTGAATTGGGGAAAACGCTCGAGACTTGGCAGCAGCAGAAGGGCTCCAGAGCGCTGTTCTCAATGCTATGGTCCGATATCGGACGTTCCTACTACGCAGCTCACGGTTGGAAAGCGATGTCTAGCACATATATCTCACTTCCGGCGATCTCTAGGCAAATCTCATTTCAGTCTCTCAACTTACCGGATTGTTCCCATATCCAAGACTTGTGCACTCAGGATCTTCAGAACAGAGTTTGCCCCAAAGCGGTTGCAATTTTGGAAGAGCAATTACGAGCGCAAAGCGAAAAGAACCCCGGTCTTATACATATAGCGATTCGGCCAGACTACGACCACATGGAATGGTCCCATGCTCGAGAGGATTTCCAAATCAAAGCTCTCTACGACGAGGACCCCAACATCAAAGGGGCCGAAGATCCTGCTACAGGCTGTGCCCTGATATGGTCCCGCGTATTGGGCGAGATTCCTCGAAACAACAAGCTCCATATTTTGCATACCGTAATTCCAACTGACGCCACCGGTGATGTACCAGAAAGCATCGCAGCACTTCTACTGAGAGCGCAGATGGAGGCAAAGACCTGGAACATGGATGGAGGCGTCGAATTATGGACTCCTACAGCGGATGTCATCAAGGCGGCACAAATCTTGGCGGGAGAAGAGAAGGTACATATAGCTATCAGGGACAAGGAGTCTATTTGCAGCCTGCGCTGGGCCGGTGGCAGGGACGAAGAGGTGGAATGGGTCGCAAACGAGGGATATGCTTGGTGTTAGGTGAAGCTCGTACCTCAGACAAGGTGCATAAGATCTACTATACCTGAATTGCGTTCAGATGCCCAGTGTACCACTGGATTCAAATGTGATAGCCATCCAACGCGGAAATCCTACATTTCCCCCAGAAGCGGGCAATTGCCTGCTACAGCCACGGCCGCCAGACTTGGGCGCACGCCCGCCTTTTGCATTTGGCCTCGTAGAACTGCATGTCGGAGGACAGGATGGCGGTACTATGAAAGTTGCCACTGCTGTTCCATTCCGCCACAGAACGACTCCGTCAGTCAAAAACATCATTCAGATTCAGAATGGCACCTTCTACCGCCGGCATCCTGGTGCCGCCAGCTCATCTGCGCTTCAGGGCTTGAATCTTCCATTATTTCCAAATCTCGATTTCTCCCTGCCAGCACTTCCACTGAGGCGAGAAGCGAGCAACGGAAAGGAACAGCAGCATTGGGCAGTGATAGGCGCAAGCGGAACTACCACATTTCTCAAACTACTTCGGGGCGCTCATATCTGCATCCCGCCCAATGCGCGGACGTTTCCATACCTCTCTTCCGACGACATCGAAGCCAAAGACCACCGGCTCCGGTCTCCTTCCAGAGCCATACAATATGTGGGATTTGCATCTGGCAAGGGTCGAGGTCTAGGGGAAGTGCTCAGAGGCTCGTACCTGAGTGCACGTTATGAGAGTCAGTGGGAAGAGACCGACTGGTCTGTACTACAGTATCTGAAGGGGGAGACAGAGCTCAATCCCTCTCAAGAACTGCAAGAAAGAGACGTAAGTTTCAGCACATTGCTGTCGCAGGTTGTTGAGGATCTTAGGCTGGAGCGATTAATCTCGATGCCGGTGAGCAATCTTAGTAACGGTCAGACGAGGCGGGCCAGAATCGCAAAGGCGTTGCTTAATCGGCCCGAGGTCTTGTTGTTAGATGAGCCTTTCAGTGGGTACCGAATCCCATAATCCCTATCTCGACTAATCCCTTCCAGTGGGGCTTGATCCTCCTACATTGGTCTCCCTTTCTCCCATCCTCCGTGAGCTGGCATACAAGTCTTCTCCTCGTTTCATCATGTCGTTACGTCCTCAAGATCCCATTCCTGATTGGATCACTCACCTTGCTATCCTGGGCCATGACTATAAGCTTGCCCTGGCTGGGCTCAAAGAGGAAGTACTTTTCGCAGTCTATCGATGGGCCAATGCTTACGATAGCCCAAAAAGTGGCATTGTTGCCAAAATGGGTGCCCTCATGACTGAAAGATATGGACAGCCACCCACAGATATCGGACACACGCTTTCGAGCATGGGCGTGTCCCAATATGCAACCTTTTCCAGAATCATGTCAAGCAGAAATCCGAGCTATGTACAGCCTACAGGAGAGCTGGCACCAGAGCATCTTAGTGCCACCAATAGAAAACTATGGCAAAATGCAGCTGAGAAGCCTCAAGAGAAGGCAAGCTTGGATGATATTTTAGCTTTAACATGCTTGCTCCCAGTAGACTTCAATCGTCGTGACGATATCCAACGTCCTCCCGACAGGACATCCTCAACTAACACAGGCCTGAGACGCAGCAAAGCCAATCATACAATTACCATGCCACAGCAGGCTGTGTACACGAAGCCACTCATCGAGCTCAACAAAATCGTCGTCGCTTACGGCTCAAAGACTGTTATTGGTCAGCACATTCAATCCGGCTTCAGCACTCCGGGCCTCAATCTCACAATTCGTCGAGGCACTCGTCTCGCCCTCCTGGGTCCCAATGGCTCTGGAAAGACGACATTCCTCTCCCTCCTCACATCTGACCACCCTCAAAGCTATTCGTTGCCGATCAAATATTTTGGCCGCTTTCGCTTACCTTCGCCAGGCCGGCCAGGTCTCTCCCTTTGGGAGATCCAATCCCAAATTGGACATTCTTCGCCAGAGATCCATTCTTTCTTTCCCAAGGGCCTCACTATTCGACGATCGTTGGAAAGTGCGTGGTCTGATACATTTGCAGCCAAGCCGAAAGCTACGGGTGAGTTTGGGAGGCTTGTAGATACTTTTTTTAAGTGGTGGGAACCCGAGCTGAATCAATGGTATCGTCAGCGTCCACCTGCCGAGTCCAGTTCACCAATTGACGGTTGGGTTTCGAACTCATATCCCCCATTCAAGCACTCCACACAGACAGCGAATGTGCTGGATTGGGCATCCTCCCCCACAAACACTTTCGGCACCCTTCCTTTCCAATCTCAACGCCTGTTGCTATTGCTCAGAGCAATAATCAAGAGCCCTGATATTGTGATCCTTGACGAGGCGTTCTCGGGCTTAAGTCCCGAGTTCAGGGACAAAGCGATGTTATTCCTCGAAGGTGGTGAAGGTCTTATGCCGACTCGACACCAGGCTGCAGCTTACGGAGGCTCGGTGGATTGTGAGGACGAGGATGCTGCGGGAAAGCCGCCGTTGAGAAGTATGCTGAACCGTCGATTTGACGTGGAGATAATTTGTCATGGGTCTGGAATCACGGTTGACGATCTGCTCGCCGCAAAGGAGACGCTCACGCACGAAAAGCGAGAGACATTAAACCATTTGAGAAGGATGACGCCAAATCAACTTACTGCTCTAGCTGTCAAGAAGCGTCCTTCTTCGGGTCCTCCTTCCGGATATGCATTTACCGGTTTGAGCTCTGAACAAGCACTTGTCGTGGTGAGCCACGTTCGTGAAGAGATACCGGACATGGTGAACGAGTATATGCGCCTGCCTGGGGAAGAGGAGGTAAGCGAGCAGGGCAGAAGTGTTGAGCTGGGGAGGTGTGAGGGTGGGAGCATTAGGACAGTGGAGGGCTGGAGTAAGATCTGGGGCTTGAGGACTTGACGCAGCCAATTAGAGGCATAGGAGGAAGAAGTATATGATGTGGCCAGTTTTCCCTAAGAGAGATCATAGATCTAGCCCTACTGAAAGTCATTCGAATCGAGAATATCCCTTGATCCAATTCAACCACTGCATATTGGGAGTCGCTCAGTTTCTAACGTCAGGGGGAATGCTTGGCAGGGTCTAGCAATCTGAGGCTGTCGTCCTCCGCTGGGTCTGAAGTACGATAGGTCGGAGCAGGCCACAGAAACCCTACCCTTCTTCACTTGCACCTAGTGCAGAGAGCATGGCTGTTATATCCCACCATGGCACTCACATCAGTAGCGACACCCTGTTCAAAGCTTGAATGTCCAGTAGCTGACGCAACCGACAGTGGAAAACCTTCAATTTGTTCGACGTCTCGCAAGTTCCAGTACCTGCCGACGACGATGGCTCCTATGTTTTCAGCGTTCGCTCGCTTTAGCCCACCTGTCTACGCTATAGCTGATGGCGCTTGCAGAATGATGTGACCTGCTTGACAACCGGCTCAGACTCGCTGTTCCTCGGAGACTCAAATGGAGATGTCCGAATTCTGTCCCGAGCTCTAAGAGTCGTTCGTTCCTTTCACGCTTCAGAATCGTCCTCCCACGCCTCAGTCACGCATCTCAAACAAATAGAGTCAACGTCACTACTTGTGTCTATTACCGAAGATTTGTCGAGCGACCCGCTCCTGAAGGTATGGGCGTTGGACAAGGAAGAAAAGAGGATAAAGGGGCCCAAGTGTCTGTGTACGATTGGCGTTCAAAATGGACGAAGACAGTTTCCTGTAAGGGACTCATCTATGCTCTTGGCACTTCGAAGACTGAATGATGGTAGGTATCGGCTTTTGTGGCATTGGAGGATCTGAGTCAAGTCGCAGTCGGCTTCGCGAATGGCGCTGTGACTGTCATTAGGGGGGATCTAATACATGATCGAGGCACCAAGCAAAGGACTGTCTTTGAGTCTGAAGAGCCTATCACAGGCCTGGCAATCAGGGAAGGTCCCATGACAGTTCTGTATATTGCAACCACGGGTCGAATAGCGAACCTAGTCATCTCAGGACGAGGACAAGGGCAGCCACCCCGAACCGTGGATAATCAAGGATGTGGAGTTGGATGTATGTCGATCGACAAAGAGACCAAAGACATAATCATTGCTCGAGACGATGCAGTCTACTACTATGGCCCAAATGGACGTGGACCAAGTTTTGCATTTGACGGGCCCAAGAAGATGATAACGACCTTCAAGGACTATGTAGGGCTTGTCTGCCCACCACGAGTGGCTCAAGTATCCAAATCGAAGACTTACCGGCGGCTAGGTGGCAGCGAGATGGACGACTTATTCAGCACATCATCGTTCAGTCTGCTCGAAACCGACTTAAGATATATTGCTCACACAGAATCTTTATCAACGCAAGTGAAAGAAGTCTTTAGTGAGTGGGGCGAGCTCTTCCTTCTGACAATAGATGGGAAGGTCAGTCACAGCCCTCCGTGATACTACTTCCAAACTGACGGTGATAGCTCTATCGTTACCAGGAGAAGACCTTGCAGCAGAAACTTGACATTCTATATCAACGGAATCTCTACATTCTCGCGATCAATATTGCGCAGAAGGCTGGCGTCGATAGAGCCTCGCAGAACGTCATCTTTCGCAAGTATGGAGATTATCTCTACCAGAAAGGAGACTATGATACAGCCATGCAACAATATCTTCGAGCTATTGACAACACTGAGCCTTCACAGATCCTTCGAAAATTCCTCGATACGCAGAGAATACACAATTTGATTGACTACCTAGAAGAACTTCACGACCACGATAATGCGACGGCAGATCATACTACACTTCTGCTGAATTGTTATGCAAAGCTCAAGGATACTGCAAAACTAGACGCTTTCATCAAAGCCCCGGGCGAACTTAAATTTGACCTAGAAACGGCCATTTCGATGTGTCGGCAAGGAGGTTACTTCGAACAAGCCGCCTATCTCGCTACCAAGCATGGAGAGAACAGTCTTGTCGTCGACATATTGATCGAGGATTCGAAGAAGTACCCTGAAGCGTTGGCATATATATGGCAGCTAGAACCCCTTGCTGCATATCCGAACATGATGAAATATGCTCGAGTCTTATTAGAACATTATCCTGACGAGACGACACAGCTCTTCATTGATTACTACACCGGGCGATATCGGCCGAAAGAAGAGCTTACGGTAACTCAAGAACCTCAACCTCAAAGTCAAGCTTCAGCTTTTCAGAATCTATCTGCTTTGCTGCCACTTCCATACATGAATCGATCTGCTGTTGCCAGCCCTGCTCCTGAGGCACAGCAACAAGCCACTACAGCAGATGCTATATTGGCTTCGAAGACCACCACTCCAGCCCCAGAGTACCCTATACCAAAGCCTCGAACAGCCTTCTCATCCTTCATACCACATCCGTCACATTTCATTAGGTTCCTAGAGGCCCTGGCCTCACAAAACGACATCTCTTCCGCCGATAAAACGGATCTCTACACTACACTCTTTGAAATATATCTCGAGACCGCCAACTCAGAATCAACACCAGCCTCTGAAAGGGACGAATGGCAGCAAAAAGCAAAATCGTTGATCACCTCTCAACCTCAAATCTCCGCAACGTCACGACAACCATCCGACGACATCCCAACCTCTTCCGTCCTACTTCTTTCCTCCCTATCCAACTTCCCCACCGGCACCACCCTCGTCCGCGAACGAGCCAACCTCTACGCCGACATCTTCCGCTCCCACACCTCCGCCACCGACACATCGAGTGCCATCTCCGCCCTCCGCAAATATGGCCCCGAAGACCCAACCCTCTACCCTATAGCTCTCTCGTACTTCTCCTCTTCCCCCACCATCCTCTCCTCCCCCGGCGTAAAAGACGAACTCCAATCCATCCTCCGCAAAATCGACCAAAACAACCTCATGGCCCCATTACAAGTTGTCAAAGTCCTCAGCCAAGGCGGCGCAGTGACAATGGGGATGGTGAAATCCTACCTCTCCGAGAACATCAGTCGTGAAAGAAAGGAAATCAGAAACAACCGCGCCCTGATCGAATCATACAGATCCGAAACCGCAGCCAAGAAATCCGAGCTCGATGACTTGGGATCGAAACCCATCGTCTTCCAGGCCCGGAGATGCAGCGCCTGTGGTGGGAATCTCGATCTCCCGACTGTGCATTTCCTGTGCAAGCATAGCTTCCATCAGCGGTGTCTTAACAGCGGCGCTGCACAGACAACGTCGGAAGCAGACGCAGGGGAGCTGGAATGTCCCGTCTGCAAACCCCAGAACGATACCATCAAGGCGATACGCAGGGCCCAGGTGGAGAGTACGGAGCAGCATGAGCTATTCCAGGCGGCCTTGGAGAGGAGTACGGAGAGGTTTGGGACGGTGAGTGAGTTTTTCGGGAGGGGGGTCATGAACGTGAATGTGAATACGGGTGCGGCTGCAGGGGTAGAGTGATGATGGTGGCGTTGATTAACAGTAGGTATATAGCATAGCTATAACGTCATGGTTGGCTTAGGCAAAGCAGACCAGGTCTGGGGTGCGCAGTTTATCCCTGCATGACACTGTACTGCTCTTTCTCATTCCAGGCGAGCTTGTATCGTTTGATAGACCCCCTCAAAAAATTCAACACCGAGTGAAGCAAGTTGTCCCTAGCACAACTTCATAACCCCGCAAGGGATGAGAAAGAAGGCAATAGAGAAGAAAAGTTTCGTCACTTGAACCACGTGCAGATTTGGCGGTTTGGAAACTTGGGGATTTGTATTAAGTCATCACACATACACACGATATTGTCCTTTTTCTCTTCCAAAACAAGTCCGGCCAAGATAAAATTTCAAAAGAGTCATAGCTTGCACAAATGAAGCTGATATGCACAGTCGGTTATAACGGCGGATACTGCTTGTTTTCCCGACTCCCGCTAAATCGTGCTTTTGGAACGAGTCCAAAGTAAGGTCATAGAAGGATGAAGCCCACGACACCGGCAATTAGGAATGCTGGGATGGTGCCGAGAACTGTAGTTGAGGAAGACGAGGCACCACCGGATGCTGTTGGGGCAGAGGACTGGCTACCCGTCCGTGATGGAAGAGAATTTCCTGATGTTGTCCGGGCGGACGAAGAGCCTGTCGCCCCTGCTGCCGCGATGGTTGTCGAGGCAAACCCAACACCGCTCGGTCCTATACTTATAGTTTGACCGTTTACCACGATCGTAGTTGGGGTTGCGGATGGCCCAGTATTGTAGGTTGTACCTGATATAACGACTTGGGAGGACCCGATCCCAAGGGTTACACCACCAATTGCTGTAGTGGCGAAGCCAGCGCCTCCCAAGGTGGTGGATGCAAAACCTACGCCACCGGAGCCGATACTGATGGTCTGGCCATTTAGCACGATCGTCGTGGGAGTGGCGGAGGGGCCAATATTGTATGTTGTACCTGAAATGACAGCTTGAGAGGCGCCCACCCCTACATTCACGCCGCCGATTGCCGTGCTGGAGAAAGCCGAGCCCATCACGGTTGTGGAAAGGAGGCCTACCCCGCCAGAGCCGATGCTGATCGTCTGCCCGTTGACAACGATTGTGGTAGGTTTCGCAGAGGGTCCGATAGCATAGGTCTGTCCTGAAATCACTGCTTGGCTCGTACCAACCACAACGACAGGAACATCACCAACCACGATAGGAACTGAAGAGGCACCGAGAGAGCCACCGCCGGCTGAGAGAGGTATAGTCGTAGAAGGGCCAACCACTTGGGTTGCTGCCACCGTATAGGACTGGCCGTTCACGACCACGACCTTGGCCTGATCGGAGGCTGAGGGCATAGGCACCACTTGGTTCCCGATCACCACATCCGATGGGCCAATGAGAACGGGAATGTTCTGGCCTGGTTGTCCTGTTGGAGTTGGAGGAGGTGCGTGTCCGAGTCCGGTTGTCAGCTTCAGGATGTTGGAAATGATGACAGCAGGGTTGGCGGGTGCAGGGTTTCCTTGATTGTTGTTTCCCGGAGATGACCCTGGAGCTGGTCCGGAAGGGTTGCCATTGTTTGCTGGCGTACTGGGAGCTGGTCTCGCCGTCCAAGACTGATTAATGATCGAAGCAATGATACCCCCGATGCCGGCACCTTGACTTCCACCACCTTGGCTTTCACTGCCTTGATTGCCATTGTTCTGCCCGTTCTGATTGTTGTTGTTCTGAGTATTATCATTGCTGGGAGGATGGCCATTCTGGTAATTGTTATTGCCCGGCTGCCCATTCTGATTGTCGTGATTTTGATTTTCCGGAGTTGGACTTGTATGGCCACCAAAATCGGGCGGAGGTGTTGGTGAAGGATTAGTTTGCCCCTGTGGACCAGTCGGCATCCCATACTGAGGGACAGTCGGCACTTGCAAAACTGGGACGGGAGTCTTCTTGGTTACGAAAACTGTTGATTTAAACCCCGCGGCAGTTGCAGTCGGGACCACTGATAACTCAACTGTGGGGACATTATTGGTGCTGCCGGGTGCTGCCGGCGGGAATGTTATAGACGAGAAAATAGTGGTGCAAGGAGGCAATGGATACTCGATCGGAGGGGTTGTGAGGGTTTGATTGGCTGCAGTCACAGTGACCGTGAACCCTTCAGTAACGGTCTGCGTCACAACCTCAATAGGCGTGCTATGTAATCGTAATACACCTGAACAATTGGACGCGGTGATGTTGTCATCTACAGAAGACGGTGACCTCGAGGGGACAGTGGTAATGGTGCTGTTGTCGGATAGCGTGATGATTGGTAGTGAGGGCATAGTGAGGGAAACACCATCATCTGAGTAGGTAGATGTAGTTGACCGGGTGTCGGAAGCGGTATGTGAACGATCTTCCGAATCACTTGATACCGAAGGTATTCTTGGAGGGCCACGTGATATTGATGGTATGCTTGGAGGGCCACTTAATATTTCACTATCAATCATCGTCGAGGAGGTTGTCGAGAAGGTCGTCGAGGAGTTAGTGTAGCGTGGGGTAGGGGTCGTAGAGGAGGAGCTCGACGAAGAAGTCTCGTAGTCATTTTGCGGCAAACTTCTTGCTAGAACCGGTGTCAGCATTTATCCTGAGCGCAACGGGGGACACCGCTTACCAAGCTGTTCTCGAGCTGTGGCGGTAGCGATTGTGAAAAGCGCCAGCGCGCAGCTGCAGACGGTCGGTCTCGGTCGCATTTTGTCGTGAAATCGTAAGAATGGCGGGAAGTCGTAGGGGTCTCTTTACAGTGTGAAAGAGCGCATAGAGCAAAGGACTAGAAACGAGTGGCAGTGGAAAGTATCCCGCTCATGGTCACCGGTTGTCTTTCCCCCCAATCTCGACGATATCGATCGCTTGAACGAAGGTGAGAAGGAAAACCGAAGTCTCATGAGGAGAGGGAAAGTGTGTCAACATCGCCCAGCCAGCGGGACCACGCCACTTTATCTCATTAGGCTGGGCAATGGGCAAGAAACCCAGCCCTCCAGCTTGCCCGTGGTGGTGATTTTGGAAAGGTGAGCACCGAGGCCTGATCTTGGGGGCTGAGTCAGGCTCCACCCATACTTCCCTCCCCAGCCAACCAAGCGTTAGGGACGAGATCCGAGGGGGAACTAAACCTGGTCATCAGCATCGGAGGTGCAGGTCTCAAGAAACAACGGACCTGGAATTACGGTTGCTTGGACGGGCCGCTGTGAAGAAGGGAGCATCACCACCAGCAGATGTAGTCCATACAGCAATAGAAGGGCCTTTCTATCTTGTCTCTGCTGGAGCGAAGAGGCAGTGATGGTTCGACCTGGCTCCATCCTCCACCTTCTCTTCCTCTTCCTCTTCCTCTCCCTCTTCCTCTTTCCCAGGGAGTTGGGCCCGGTGCAACGGAACCGACTTGGTTGACGAAAATGCTTTCTGGCAGCGCTGATCTTGCCCGCTCCCCTGACTGGCATTTACCTTCCACCTCCGTGTACTCCCCCTGTTTCTCTCTGCGGCTGTAGGACGGCGAGCAGTAACTGGTGAGCCATTCCTGAAGCTACTGCTATGTACCATCCTGCTCAAGAGCTCTATCGTACTGTATGCAGATACTGTTCTCGATAGACTATGTACATGTCCCGTAGTTAATCCTCTACCTAACCAGGGCCTCCCTTGGAAAACAGAGCCCCCAATGCGACGCTATGTTTGTTTTTCACTCAACCTCGTGGCTTGCAGTATAGATATTGCGCATTGCGTCGTGCTACCTCTTCCGCCAGATTATTGGCTCTCCGTCTGCACCGGCCCTCAAATCGTTGAAATACTGTGTGACTCGACGGCGGAAGATCCTGTGCAGGCTGAGCCCAAAGCAGCGGATCTCACGACGGAAAAGGGAGCCTGACCGGTTGTACAGCGTCTTTATTCATTGAGGAGAGCGGCATCATCAAGGACCAGGATGGGAATCCCCTGGCAGTAAATCGAAGTAATGCTGTTGATTTTTCATCAGGATCAATTGAGTAGATGCTCCTCGTCAGTGCTGCCGACAGAGAATTCCTAATTGACTATCTGACGGAATCAACGCCACGATTGTCATAACATCCTACAACCCCTGTGACTCTTTCGCCATCATTCCGATGACTGGAACTTTGTCTCAAGATACGAGCTGGCGGTAGGCCAACCTAGCATTAAGGCCTGCCTGGCAAGGCTTGGGCCTGCTAATTGGAGTTTGATAGGCTGACCACATTACCACGATATTACGAGACTAACGAGTAGTGAGAGGAACTATACTAGCGGCCTAAGCGACAATCCTGCGAGGACATCCCTGCTGCTATACAACCCCATTCACGACGTCGTGGTACACCGCTGACGCTGTCTGATCAAGAAAATCGATCATTGCCAAATCACACGCGTCCGCGCCTATCGACTTTTTGGCATCCTCAGCTGCGCGCCTGTCCTCACCGAGGTACCCGATGGAATAATTGGAGCTCGAAGTCGCGAGGACTAGGTTCAAGCGACTTGAAATGAGGGAGATTGCGTGAGAGAGAGCAAGATGCGCCGCTACACTGTCGCAACAGCGATTGGGGTCTTGAGTTGGTGCCGCATATCGCGCGCTACAGACCCTCAACCTGTTCAAGTACCTGTGAGCACGGAATGGGAAGTCCACCACCAGTTGGCTTATTTCCAGGGACACATCTGACAGTGCTGCAGGTTCGGGTATGATGGAACTTGGAGCCCGTCGGTCAAACATAACCTGCGCAAACGAGCCACCTACTGATGTGCGTTGCAGAGTGAACATACGAGTGGGCTCTCCGCAGCAATGGGTATCCTTATTTCCCAGCACACTTGGTCAAGAAACATGGGCCGTAGGAGCAGGAGGCTGTGATGATAGTACGCCCTCGCCTTCTCACCGTGCTACCAGACGCGCGGTATGATTCCAGATGCTGATTCCTCTGATTCAGTTGTTGCATGCATATCGAAAAGGGGAGGCATATTCAAGGCGAATGATTCGTCGACATGGAGGTCGGTGGGCCCATATTCCTTAAACTTCCAGCCCGCGTTGGGCGTCACCGGATCCGCAGACTATGGTCTAGATAGTGTTTCTGTCGGAGATGAAATTTCGGTACCAGGACAAATCGTGGGCATAATGAACAGCACAGCATTCCTCCTCGGCTCTCTCGGCTTGGGTGTGATACCCTCAAATTTCACTTCGAATAACCAGGCAACATTTCTGACCAGCATGGTCGAGAATCAGAGTGCCATTCCAAGCCACAGCTATGGATACACGGCTGGCGCATATTACCGTAAGTTTTTGGCGTCGCTCGCGGAGAAAGACTAAAGACTAAATATTGTCAGGCTTGAAAGGGGTGCCAGCTTCCCTCACGCTTGGAGGTGTCGACCTCAATCGATTCACTTCCAACGCGTTTTCGTTTGACATGGCAAGCGGCTTCCAGCCAGTTGTGTCCATCAACGCGATATCCCTCTCCTCACACCCTCTTTCAACCTCGGTCACCAAACCTAATTGGACTCAAGAACCATTGTCCCTTCTCGGAAGCTCACAAGCTGAGCTCTTCACCATTGACTCGTCAACACCATTCCTCTGGTTGCCTGAAAAAGTCTGCGATGCATTTGCACTGGCTCTGAATCTGACATACAATGACACCTTACAATTGTATCTCTATAGCAATGGAACAGGCCCAACTACTCTGACGGACTGGAACATGACCTTCACCTTCACCCTGGCCGACCTCCCGGGATCTTCCAAGACTGTCGACATAACCCTGCCCTACGATGCCTTCAACCAGCAGTTGACTTTCCCATTTCCCGCTCTGAATGCTTCTTTTTCGTCTCCTGCAGTCAACTACTTCCCATTGCGTAGAGCTTCCAACAATACTCAATATACTATCGGACGTGTGTTCTTGCAAGAAGCTTACCTCGCTGTTGATTACGAGAGAAACAATTTCTCCATTTCACAAGCCAAGTTCGCCAATAACGCCGTCACCAACGTCAAGCTGGCCGGCATAACGAGACCTGCCAACAGCATATTCAGAGGCCCTGCAAAGACTTCAGCCGGTGGTCTGTCAACTGGGGCTAAGCTTGGAATAGGGATTGGCATTGCACTCCTTGTTATTGCCGCCGTCGGATTGTTGTTCTTTTTCTGCTTTCGGAAAAGGAGAAGAAGCCACAAAGGTGCTCCCGGATCTCTTGACGAAAAGAAAAGCTTTTTCAAGCGAAGGTCCAACGGTGACAGTAAGACTCCCGCAGCAGAAGCAACGGAATTGCTTGGAGACAAGCGCCAGCCACAAGAGGTGCCTGCAGACAAGACAAACACGCGTTTCGAGCTCCCAGGAAACGCACCAGTCGAAATGCCGGCTGAAGTGCCATCCTCATTTTATGCTCTCGAGAAGGCCAGATATGGGCCGGTGCCAGCCGAACTGGAACACCGAGACTCAACCTCTAGAAACTCAATGCCGCCTCACATTAATCAATCGTCTCTATCCCCATCCTTACCACCATATTCCCCTGCCCAGGTCGGCAGGAGATCGGGCAGCAACATAAGCCCTGGCAGCACTCTTTTCAATGCCGGCGGCCCCGGTACTGGCACAATGTCATCAGGAATCAGTGGCGTAAGTCCCAACGAGCCGAGCCCAAACAATGTCCCTCGCAACAGCAGCCACGGAGTTGGCACAGGCTCTTCCAGCGCCCAGGCAATCAGTCCCCCGGAACCAAGCCCGCTTCTGCCGCCAACCCCACTTGATAAACCTGCAAGCCGTTCCAGCTTGGGCTTACCGAGGTCGCGTGAAGAAGACCACGGCGTACCTAGACGGAGCGTCAGTAGGAGTAGCAGGTTCAGGGAGGAAGGTATCAGTAGCGAGCCACAACGACCACCACAGCCGGAGCGAAGATTCAGCTGGGAGGATGGTACCTCTTGACGAAGGATTTTTGATGGTTATTTTGGGAATCAGTGTTTAACCGCAACAGCGCTGGGTATGAAGACTTGCGAGTTCGACTTGTGCATGGCATCTTTGTTACCCTTTGACATTTAGGGAGAATGTATATACTTTTTTTGAAGATTGAATCTCGAATGTATTCCACTTGAAGTCTTGGCGATACAGTCAGAGCGAAAACTAATACTCATGAGCGTCGATGTTCCTGATGTTAGTTTCCCTTCACCTTTCACAAATCAAGACAGTCGCTCTTAGATAAGATGTATCTCCGTTAATGGCGGCGCAGGTGTCAGCTCTAAGGTCATCATAGACGCCGGTAGGTTGACATGCCAACGATGTAATTGTCGGGCGAGCACCCGGAACAAGTTTCGTGAATCCCATCGTTCTAAGCACCCCCTCAATCCGCATACTTCCTTAAAAAGTATGATGATCATTGTGCGGATTCATAGTGTTTCGGCTCATTTCCACGTGCTCCCCTTGGGCTAGCCACGTACAACAGGAATCAAGAGGTCGTGGCCAAGGCTCACGATGAATCGCACCCTCAATCGAAGCCCAAGACCAAGAAGGGGCACAGGTTGTTGATTGGCGCGCTTTCGAACCGAGCGGCTTGACGAAAGCAGTTGTGGGAGCATATACGGCTCCCATAATCCTGCGAAGTTCTTAAAGCCAGTTCTGGTTTCAATACTTCTGATAACGCCGTCTAGCGCAATCAGCCGGTCTGTTTTGACTGTCAGGTCAGCATCGGAGTACTTTTCAAGCAAACCATCCCAGAAGCGTACGAAATCTCTCGAAAACGGACCTCGTCGGACGTGGTGGACTGTGCACCCAAAATCTCCAAGGAGGCAAAGTCTTCTTTTAAGGATGAGGACGTTCTTGGGAGATACTCCAGTCGGCTTGAGGCTCACCATTTGGCCACGTTTCAGTTGCGGTATAGTGACGGCATTCCCAGATAGCTGACGTCCCAAAGTTTAAAGCTCTTGGCGATAGCAAAGGCACCTGGACAACCCATCCTCTTTCATGTAGCGGCGCTTTTTCGAAGGACGAGGAAAACGTGTTGTTATCGCCTGAGGTGGGATGCACACATACATCCTTGCCTCCGTCATCAGCAAACAACCAGCAGAGCCTATAGAGTGATGGATCCCGGCGGCCAAAAATCCTTTGTTCGCTGCTGTTTGCATCCAGTGCTGCTGAAGTAAGTACACAATTCTGATAGATATCGGCCATAGAGGCTGCTTCCTGGATCCAATATTCTTCCGAGTCTTGAAAGATGCATAACGAGTCTATTCAGAGCAAAGAATAGCCAAAGGGTCTTGTGATCTAACTTGCATCCTGAAATATCCGCGGCAAATTCTGAAAGGAGAAGCCAGATTTAAAGGTCTTGAAGGTAGGAGTCGTCAATCTCGTGTCAATGCCTCCGCCTCCGCGATGGTTGAGAGCCACGTAATGACCGCTTGGCTTCTCAGTGGCTGTTACAACTAAGCGAGGGTTTTGAGCGTGGTCGGAGGAGCCTACATTTATGTGTCTAGTAGGCAATTTCTCCTCGGATAGCGACCCAAGTGGGGCTTTGCACTCAGTCTGGCTCTCTACGCAACTTTGAAGCCACCGTGACGCCTGCTCCATCGTGGCATCGAACCTCGTTGAAACTGACCGCGACGCGGGAATGTTCTGCAAGCAACCTGCAGCATAATCTCAATGAAAATATGCTTGAGGATAAGAAGTAACTTACCAGGCAACAACGCCACTTTCAGGCGGGATATGGGATCGCTTCGAAAACAGTTTCGTTGTCCCTGCACGAGGGCTTCAAGAACAGTCTTAGGGTCACCATAGTCACGAACCCTTCTGGCAATTACCGTGACGGCAACCCCCTTTTCCTCGCAGAAGTTTCATTCTTGAGCTCTGTTTTCGCGTGGTATGCGAGATCGCTCGAATAATGATCCATTACCGAAAATGCGGGACCAGATAAGCGCACAAAGATGGCAGCCTCGAGCATAAGAGTTTTCTGTTGGAAAGATTTATAGTGCGGAAACTGGTTCGGCTCCACTGTACGATAAGCAATTGGGAGCGGGTTATCCTGGAGCCAAGTACGGATAACATCACATCTTTCGCAAAGGACGTGCAATTCGACAGGTGCGTCAATGTCCCCAACGTCGAGCGGGATGGGCACATACTGTCCCGGCGAAGACAAAGGGCGTTTCAGCAGGTTCCTTTGAGCAGCGTCGGGACTCGTTCAAGTTGGTGCTGGGGTGTTGCGCGATGGGCAGGCCCCGCAGCACATCATGTAGAGTCCTACCCTTTCAAACTGCGTGTGAATGTAAGCTGGAAAGACACATCAAACAGAAGGAGAATTGCTGGAAGGACAAGCGGATTGCAAACTGCCCCACGATCACGTAGCTGAGGGCTGGCACTGCCGCCTGGCGACGAAGAGTACTCTGACGAATTTTACCTGCCATTCACCTCAAACTTTTCTCCTGCATTTTGCACTGCAAGTCTCATCATGGTTGAGTAGGAGCCTGGCCAACAAGGCCATGACATCAACTGGAGGTATCTTCGCTGGATGTCTTATTGGCCGTCGTGGCTTAGACAAGAGCGGTTCTGAACTTGCGGAAGAGAAACCGCCACCTTGGATGGATTGCAAAGGGAAAGATTTGGCGGGCCTCCACAAAGCCTAAGTGGTGTTGAGGGTCGCCTTGCGGCTGAATCGGATTGATGGTGAGGAGACGCTTTCACCACTGTCGAAGGTGTTGGGAACAGACAAAAGAATGAGCGCCCAAAGCACCGGCCATAACATTGCCTTACAAGAAGCCACGAACTAGTCAAATTCGTATCTTATATTCGTCCTGAGGCCCTGTTGGCTGAACCTCGGCTGAAAGCTATTAGCATCAGGAGCAGAGAGAATACGCGGTGCTGATAATCCTATTCTTAAGCTCTTCCTGCGAATCAACACGAATGGAAGAGTGCTGAAAGGGGGAGGTTTGTGCGCTGCTAAGACAAGAGCAAGTGTCCTACCACAAAAAAGAGGAACAACCTCTTGAGATGCCAATATCAGAAGTCCACTATCCGAAGAAACCACATCGACAATGCACCAATCCGTTACAGAAAGCATATCACTCCTTTCTCAACGAGTACATATCTAGCCTGCATGCCGCACAAGGTTCAAGTATTGACCTGAACTCTTTAGATTCTTCTATCCCAAAACGCTACACTCTTTACCCACCACTCCTACTCCTCCCATCCAACGCCTTCTCCGCCACACCAACATGGACATTTTTTACCTCCCACCTCAGCACTGAAGACCTGCAAGCTCTGTACAAATCCATCGTTCAAGTATTCAAAGCCCAAGGTATCACCCACATCGCACTCAACTCGCCCATCTCATCCACCACCCCCCATAGCACCTCAAATACCACACGAAGTCCGACCGGACTAGTCCCTCTCTACGGGGACTTTGGACCACGGAGTCTGCTGAGTGAGGACAACGATCCTGCCACTCAGCCGTCAGAAGCTGACTTCTCCTCCGCTCTCTGGGTCCATACCACCCAAAATGGCGGTATATTCCAGACTTGGGCCCCTTTGTGGACGATGTTTAGTCGTGGGAACATCAGCGAGAAAGCGCGGATTCTCGATGAAGGGACCTTTGAAGGTCTGGACGGTGTAACAGGGATGCTGGGCCAGGATTTAGGGGACGTTGCGGTAGTAGATATGTATGTAGGGATTGGGTATTTTGCCTTTTCGTACCTGAAGAGGGGAGTAGGGAGAGTTTTTGGGTGGGAGATTAATGGCTGGAGTGTGGAAGGTTTGAGGAGGGGTTGTAAGGGGAATGGCTGGCAAATCAGGGTTTTGAGGGTCGATGATGGGGGTTTGGTGAACGACGAGGAGGGGATGTTTGGGGACGAAGCGCTCGAGGGGTTGGTGAAGGAGTTGAGAACGGACCACAAGCTTAGAATGGTTGCGTTCCAGGGTGATAACCGATGGGCTGCAAGGGTTATGGAGAAGATCAAAGTGCTGAGTGACAAGGCAGTGGAGCTGGGGGAGAGAAGCTCATGGCTGGAAATCCGGCACATCAACCTGGGTCTGTTGCCCACCTCGAGACTATCTTGGGAAGACGCAGTTGGTATGCTCGGCGAAACAACAGGCGGATGGGTGCACGTTCATGAGAACGTCGATATTCGACAGATGGACCAGAAGAGGGACTTCGTCGTTCAACAGTTTCAAGCACATCTCGATGGTGACAGAACGGCTTCCTGCTCGCGTATCGAGCGAGTGAAGACATACGCACCAGGGGTGATGCACTGTGTCTTTGACATGCACATAGCGCCTACGCTGATTGCACCAGGTGCAACTGAAAAGGGTTAAGTCGAACATTGCAAGTCCATGCCGTTCGTCATGGAATCTCGTGCCGTGCGCCGCTCATATGCATCACTGGCTCCAAAGCCCACGCAACTTCTCGCTCATTGTTGTTTCCTAAACTTCAACGGTATATTCCCCTCCACAATACTCATCTTTTCCAGCCCAGCCAACTTCTCCCGCTCATCCTCCAACCGATCATGTTTCTTAAAATGTGCAATATCCTCCGGATGCGTCAAATCCTCTTCCTTCGTATCCTCCCCATGAAACTTCTCAAAGTGGTGAATCTCATACTCATACTCATCGTCCCCATGATGTCCAGGGCCCAACCCAAAATCAGGTAATCTCCTCCCTTCAGTATAGTGCTTCATCCACTGCTCCTTACTGATTACGCCCGTTTCTTCAGGGTCGAAGAGTGCGAACACATCGCGCACAGCGTGTTGTTTATGCTCCTCCGTAGTTTCGAAACCCTCGTTGCCGTCAGAGTCGAAGCCGTAGAAGAGGCGGACTTCGCTGTAGTCCCATTGTCCGTCGGAGTTGAAGTCATGCAGAGTAAAGAAGGAGGTGGGGTCGAAGTTGTCGATGTGGTGTTCTTCTACAGGGGAGTCAGCATCAAGGAATACTGAAGCGCGGCGGAAAGAGAGACTTACCAGCCATGTGCATGGTTGCCCAGTCAGGGTCCGGCTTCAGGTCTTTAGCTTTGGGATGGTAGCCGTGGCCATTGACTGCGCATAAAGACGAGAGTAGGATTGCTAGACTTTGGAATCTTGACTTATTCATTACGAACATGTGTACAAAAAAGGTGGACACGATTCCAATACCCCTGAGTCAGGAGCGTTGAAGTTCATCCGGCAGATCCTCCTTGATGCCAAGCTGAATTTTTTTGATGAGTCTTCAGTCGGCCTCAAGTGCATCACAATTCTGACGTTCACGGCAAATCAATATAGAGACCGCTACCATGGGAAGGTTATCGCCGGTGCACCCAGGTCCGAGAAGTCCTCTTTCAAGCAAAAAACTGGAGAAAAATGCGGGCCTGATAATGGGCACCAATAATAGCAGCATTGTCTCGAAACGAAGCGTGGAAAGGCTGTATTACTCAAAGCCACACTTCTTCCAACACTTCGTCCGCAAGCCTCAAAGAAGATCTCCAACCATAAACCGAGGGTACTGGCTGCGTATGCAAGCGATTGCAAGCGTCGTCAAAGAATTCTTGGAACGTCCGACAGAGAACCAGAAACTAATCGTTAACTTGGGCTGTGGGTAGTGAGTAAGGGCTGGTCTTTGGCGAAATCAACCAAGCGAGAATCTGACGATGCTGAAGTGACCCGCTGCCTTTTCAATGGCTTGCTCGAGAGCCAGATCTCTGTCGAAATGTTCGATTTGTGGACGTGGACTACAGGGAGCTCATGCTCACGAAAACAAGCATTATCAGAGAGACTTCTGTTCTCAAAGAACTCGTCAGGCCGCAAGAGATTTCCACTCCCGACTTCGTGATTGAGAGCGAACAATATCTTGGCATCGGAGTTGATCTGAGAGACCTTGAAAGCCTCGACCTTGCTATTAGATCTCTAAGGGACCTCGATGAGGCTCTGGTTCTGTGCATAGCGGAGGTTTCTATAACATACATGGATCCGGATGCCGCTGATGCACTTATAGCATGGGCGAGGACGAATTTCGATGGCAAGTCCGGCTATTAATGCAGTGGAAAGCCTGCTAATGAGAAGCAGATGTCACGTTTGCTCTGTTGGAGCAGTGTTTGCCAGATGGCCCAGATCATCCCTTTGCAGAGACAATGCTAAAGCACTTTCAAAAACTTCATACCCCACTACGATCGATTCACAGATATCCAGGTCAGCATAGTCAGAGCCAGCGGTTTTACGATGCTGGATGGGAAGTGGTCAAATATGTGAATCTGTGGGAGTTATGGAGTGATCCACGTTTTCTA